>VTLG01016316.1_pt1 | contig 38600 bp, 71 predicted proteins | sample 4694571 | NCBI WGS metagenome assembly VTLG01 (sample SAMN12604809, study PRJNA352737) | marine metagenome | biome: ENVO:00000447; feature: ENVO:00000209|ENVO:00000569|ENVO:01000036; material: ENVO:00002151; isolation source: viral sequences binned using virsorter ... | reverse complement strand
TTACTTTCTGGAATTAGTTCGCCAATTCTTTTTTGAAATTCTTTTTGTCTAGCTTTTGGTATTTCATTTGCAATATCTCTCAAAGTAAAACTTCCACTTATACTTTGTAATATTTCATTTAATTTTGTTGCAAAATCTCCTAAGCCTTGAGAAACAAATGACAATAATTGAGTATTTAATTTTGCAAATATATTTCCTAACTCTTGGAATGATTTTGATAATTTTTTAAGTTGTTCAACATCAGCAAATTCATCAATCTCAGCCAAAGCAATATCAGCAGCAATAGCTTGTAATCCTAACTCTTCTAATTTACTTATCTGACGTTCAAGAGCAGTACCAGATATACCAGCACGTTGAATTAAAATCTCAATATTTTCAGATGGTTTTCTTAAAGCATTACCAAGTTCTGTAGCCTTCTTACCTAACCCATCAATAAACGCACCGATCTGAGTGCCAACCAAGGAAAGAGCAAATCCAAATTGACCACCTAATAATCCACCAGCAGCACCACCAGCAAAACCACCAGCAGAAGCAGCAAGACCTTGACCAAATAACAGAGGAAAAGCTCCACCAATTAATGCACTAGATTGAACTTGCCCTCTTATTCTTCTATCTTCAGCAGTTCTGTTTCTTTGAAATCTTCTAAATCTACCACCAGGACTTTCAGCTATTCTTTGTCTAATTTCTCTGGCTTCAAATCTATCTCTTCTACTAATTCTGTTTGTTTTTTCTTGTTTACTAGTATCTCTCAATAAAGTTCTTTGTTTTTCTAATTCTTTATTCATTTCTTTTATTCTTGCCGTTACATCACCATATTCTTTTTCAGTAAAATCTAATTGTTTTCTTACACCAGTTAAAGTATCTAAATATCTTTCAATAGCACTAATAGTATTAGCAGGAGTAATATTTAAAAGCGTTGATATATCTGCGTTACTAAACCCAGTAACACCAGCAACGTTTTTAGAACCCATTGCACTAAATGTAGAAGCTGTAATCTTTGCACTTTCATTAAATCTTTGAAGAGATTTTATTTGTGCTGAAAAATTTAATTTTGTAGCACCTTGAGTAAATAATTCAAATTTTTGACTTGTAATACCAGAAGAGGCTGCAAGCTCCTTCATTCTTTCTGCAAGTGCTCTAGTAGAGGTAATACCTTTTCTATTTGCACCTTCAAAATTAAGTATTCCCTTTGTATATCTTTCAAAAGCAATCTGAGCTTCTTTTGTTTTTTTAGTTACTTCTTTTCTTGCTTTTATTGCTTCTGCTGAAAAAGGACCACCAGAAGTACCACTACCTTTTTTACCTGTTTTTTCTAATTTTTCTAATTTTTTTTGTAATGATGCAACTGCACGATCAGCAGCAGTTAAGTTTTTTTGTAATACTTTTAATTTTTCGTCTTTTGTCCTGACATTAATATTAATTCCGTACTCTGCTGCCATTTACTCGACCCAATAAATTACTTCTATATTACCTCCTTCTGGGTTTCATGGCTTGTTTTTTTTGCACTTGTTCTTTATATTTTTCTTCTTCTTCATGTTTTAACTCAAAAAAACCTGCCCAAGCTATTAATTCTTCCTTGGTTAAATTTTCTGTAAGTTGTTTTAATGTCATTCCTAACTCTTTAGCTAAAAAGAACATAAAGTACCAATCTTTGTTAACTTTTTAATGCTGCTTTCGCTTCCTCCACTTTTAATTCTTCTCCTGATGTCATCATTGCCATCTGTATGTCTTGTAAAATTCCAGCATTTATTTCTCTTCTAAGTGATGCTTTATGACCATCTTGAAATAATCTTTTACCATCCTCATCTAATGCCTTTTCAATCATAAGATTTAAAGCAAACTCATTACCATCATCTCCTTTTGATTTTGCAAGTATTGATTCTCTTTCTGCAATAGTTAAAGGATGCCAATAAATTTCTAATATTGTTTCTTCTCCATCTTTAACTTCATATTTATATTTTTGGCTAACACCAAACTTGTTTCTGAGGAGTTCAATCGCTTCCATAGTATTCTAATATAATATTTATATTATACTTATATTAGGCATTAGCGGTAAATTGACAAGAAATAATTCCTATAAAATGACTTCTATCCTCTATTTGTAACATAGTTGGACCATTTATATCCGCAACTCTTGGAGTACAACTAAACGTATCACTATAGTTAGAAGCATTAACAGAAGTAAGACCATCAATAACAGATTCGCTTATAGCAGATACAACTGATGTTCCTTTATTTTTTGGTACATAAATATTACATTGAATGACACCAGAATAATAATCAGAAGCAGCACCTTGATTTTGAATAGTTGATTGAGTGAAATTTAAATTCATAGTTATATATTTTTTAGTTTTTCCAGGAGTTGTAAATGGAACATTATCATTAATAACAGAAACAGTATTATCTGCTGCTACTACCGCATCTGTTACTGCTTTTTCAAAAGCTGCTCTGGCATTAACTAAAGTCATAATTAAGAAGGTTCGATGTAACGTAAACTAGATCCAGGTTTTATAGATCCAAAACCACTACCAGGTTTAGCTCCAATAAATATTTTACCTTTTTCTCTCATATTATCTTTAATAATTTTACCTGCTTCACCTTGAACAAAATTAGAAAGTTTTTGATCTTCTGCACTATAACCAGCATATTCAGCAACATTACCAATATATATATCTGCATTTATAAATTTATAATCAGTACCAACAGGAAATCGAGGTTGAATTAAGGCTATTTGATTTGACAATTCTCTACGTTTTCTTCTTCTTTCTTCTTTATCACTTGCCCATACAGCATCTAATTGTCTTCTTATACCAGACCAAGGTGGATGCTCATATACTGATTCTCTATCCTGTATTGGTTCTCTTCTTACTTTCCAACTAGATGCTAAAAAACCAGTATAAACAGGACTACCTTCTTCTGAAGACAATGCATCATGTAAATCTCTTATTGTCTGTGCAAAGTCAGCATCTAACTGTGCCATTTGATTATTCATAACATTATCAGCACTAAACTCCTGTTCTCTTGCCATTAGAACCTCACCAAAATAGTAAACAAATAAGTTTGTCCACCTTGTTTTGTATCAATATTAGTTATCTGTGCAACTCTTGTAGATCCAGCATAAGTTAATGTAATCTCATCATCAAAATCAGGTTGATTATCTCCAATAAGATCAGGTGTTATATAGATTTTTGCTTGTCTTGTTTCTGTATTTCCATCTTCAATTGAATTAATAAATTCAATAGGTGCATTTATGCTGTAAGTAGTATCAGTTGTAGTAAAAACACCTGTACTTGTGTTGTAACTACCAGATGCTTTCTTTGTATAAACAATAGAAGAATCAAAAGAACTGCCTAAATCAGAAACAATCTGTTTAGCTACATTTTTAAATAATGAATCTAATTGACCTGCCATTATCCTCTAACCACTCTCATTTGAAAACTACCTGCTCCACCTAGCATATATGCTCCAAGGTAACTTTGTAGCCAAGGGTAAACATCTAAAATATTATTAACAGAACCAGTACCCTGACTATCAGTATTATATTTAACTTGAATATCTCCTAATTTAACTTCAGAAAAATTACCATCTTTACCTGTAGTTCCTGTAATAGCATCAGTATCATTTGCCAATGCTCTGGCTAATTCATATTCTGCATATTTAATATTATTTGGAATTGTAGAACAAGCTAGTTCTACACCATCTACCTGATAATTATTTCTTGGAAACTTTAATGCTTGTCCATCATCACATCTGTCTCCATAAAAAACTAAAGTATCAATCCATCTAGTGGCAGATATTAATGATCTTTTTTTCTGATCGTCTGTTTTATTTGTCCAAGTAGAAGAATCTGGGGAAGTATCAAAATAGTCGTTAGCTTCAGATAAAGTAACGTAACTATTCGCATTTTCTCCTTTTATTGTTGCGTTTATAGTGGCTGCCACGATTAATAAAGTAATTTAGTTTTATTGTAGCGTAAAGAAAAAACCCCACCAATAATTGATGAGGTTCTTAACTGCTTTGCTTTGCAACTTAATACTACTAAGGGTTAGTACCTGTATCAAGTGGTGAGTTAACAATTAACTCAACTATAGGAATTAAATCCGCATCGTATGTTAATGCCCAGTTATTGTCATTAGCCAATAAAGCATTAGTTGGGTTGTCAGCAGCGTTAGTCCACTTAGTTCCCATAACATGATAAGCACTATGGTAATCAACAGACATTACATCTTGCTTAGATAAGATGTTTCTATCTGATTCAATACTTAGAGGAGATTGCTCACCTTCAAGAATTGTTCCTGACTTAATTAAGTAGCAACGGAACTCTTTTTGATGACCTGTTGTACCAGGTTGAACTGTATTAACTTGAGAGTCAATAACAACATTCATACCAGCAAACTGACCGATGCTTCTTTCAGAAACACCAACTCCACCGCCACCCCAAGTAACTGCACCACCAGAAGTGAATGAGCTTGTTGAGAATGTTAGTAAACCTACTTGATATAAGTAGTAAGCAACAGATGGATGAACAACTAGAGTATCTAGTTCCTCGCCTCTTTCTCCAAGAAGTGATCTTCCTCTTGCAACTGTAGAAGCTGTTAAGAAGTTATCTTCATCAGCACCAGAAGCAGCACCCTTAGATAAATCTAAAGAGTTTGCACCTAATGGGCCAAAAGTTGATCCAAACAAACCATCTAACAAGCTGAATAGTCTTGCAGAGTTTAGTTTGTTGATAGCATCTGCAATTTGATTTCTGATGTGACCCATTGGATCTTCACCAGCAGCCAATACAGCTACATCATCAACAGCATACGCAAAACCTCTATGACAGATAGTTGCGATCTGTGTTCCTGTACCAATCTTCTGTGGTGTCAAATAACCAGAGTTACTTGTACCCCAAGTTGCTGTACCATCTAAGATTTCTTCAGTTGGTGCAATTGGGTTAAATTCTGGAACTTGGATTCTTGTTCCACCTTCTGTTGCGTCAAGAAGTGAGTTTCTTACAACAGCACCAGATTTAATAAATGCACTACGTTCTTTAATTGCTTCAGAAACGTATGTGCTGAGATTATTTCTCTTAACGATGTCCGCTAATAGGACACCGCCAGAATAATTCTGAAACGGAGCAGCCATTCAGATTTACCTTTTTAAGTTTGCGATACCCTAATCACAGATAAGGGGGTCAATTTCACAGAAATTAACTATTTATTTTGAGCCTCTTGCTTGAGCACGGCTGCAAGCTGTGGGTCTTGTTCTGATAATAGCATTTGTTGAGTGAGGTTGCCCGTTTTCCAGGGATTTGGTTGTCCTGTTCCAGCATTTGCAACTGGACTTGGTTTTGCTCCCATACCAGCAGCAGAACTAGGTTTAAAATGATGTTCCCAACCACTACCAGGATTTTTGAGACTTGTAAGATAATTTGTTAAATCTTGTTCAACTCCACCATTAAGAACAACAACTTTACCTTCAGCATTCTTTTGTAACTTTCCTTGTAACAATGACAAAGTTTGTTCCGCATTTATAGCACCTAAATTACTAATAGCTGCTAATGCTGTTGTCTTAGTAGAAGCTAATTCATTAGAAGTTTTCATTTCTTCTAATTGTTGAGCTAGTGTATTAATCTTTTGTTCTCTTTCCTGTGCTGTTTTATTAGCTTCTTCCCAAAGAGTTTTCCATTGTCCTTGATCTTCTAACTCTTGTTTTCTTTGTTCATCTTTTTGTTTGTAAACATCATCAAGTTTTGTTTTGATGCCTTTAAACTTTTCTTGTGCTTCAGCAGCTTCTTTTCGTGCAGCAGCTACTTGTGCTTCATATTCTGCTTTTACAGAATCTAAATTTGGTGCTTGTGGTTGAGAAGGAGTGTCAGCCACAGGCTGTTCAGCAGGATTCACAGAATCAGGCTGAATTACTTTTTCTTCGATTGCCATTAATTATTCAGATAAAGGATTAGTAGTTTTCTTTTTAGTAACTTTTTTCTTAGTTACTTTTGGTTCGGGAGCAGGACAAACTTCGGGTTCAACTGGTGCAGTTGAATGTACGAGTTCTACTTCTTCCCATTTATAAGAACCATCAGGTTGAAGAACCCGATCTAAAGATTTAGGCATAAAAATGTATGTACTTATATATCATCTTATCAAACTATTCAGATTTAGCTTCATTTGATGAAGGTAATACTTCACCTTGAACTAAAATATCTCTAAATTCTTCTCTATCAATAACTTGTTGATCAAATAATGATGTTAATGCTGTAATATCTTGACCAATTAATCTTTCAATATCAAAGTCTCTACTAATCTTTACTTCTGGCGGTTCAATACCTACATATTCAGCAGATAAATTAAATGCTTTTTGTAATTTTTGTTCTAACTCCATAGAAACCATAGCAAGCATAGAATTTGTATCAACACGATCTAATCTTCTAGCATCAGCAGATTCAGCTACAAACTTTTGTTGACTTAAAGTACTAATACCAAGAGTAGCCATTTGCATTTGTAATTCTTTAATCTCAGCAGATTGAGCTTCAAATGCACTAGAAGCTGGTTCTACATAATAAACTTTATTACCTGGTTGAGTTGCCATCGCATAGTTTACAGAAATAGCCAAATCTTTGGTCTGATCGTCATAACCTTCCATTACAAGCATTGGTTGAGATGCAACATGCAAACTATGAATCAAATCAGCTTGTCTTTGAAAATGTGCAAGATTAAGATAAGCAATATCTAATAAAGGTGGTTTGCTAACTAAATTATCTGTTTTTCCAGAATAAATAGTAACTAATGGTATTTCTCCAAGAGAAAAACTACCAGATTCTACTTGTCTATAATCTTTATCTGCTGAACCTACTTCAAAGTCTCCTGCTGTGCTGCCATCCGCAACATCATACATTTCTTCAATTTGTTCTTTTTTACGAAAAACTCTATATTTTCCTGGTTCTATAACTCTTATCTGGTCAAATACCTTTTCTCCAAACTGACCACTAGGTAATACAGCTTTCTCTGCTATTCTTGCCTGTACTAAATTTCCATAATTAGATTCTCTATCTAATCTCCAACCATATAAATTTGTAGGATCTACTTCAATCCAATAAGGTCTGCGATTTTGTTGTCTTTCTTCTGCAAGTGTTAATGCACCAGAAGGTGCAGGATAATCAACAAGTATATGACTTTGACCATAGGTAAGAGAACACATTAATATTCTTCTTGCATATTCATCTAAATCTGATTTACAACCATCAACATCCATTTTAAACATTTCTGTCCAGTATGGATCTCCTATTAATGTAATAGGTTTTCTTAAAACAAGACCTGCTGCTGCTCTAATTAATCTTTGTGTAAATGGACTAAATACTGCTCTATTTACTCTTGCGAGGTATGCTTCATAATCTTCTCTTGGTTCTAAAGGTAAAAATGCTTCGCTATTTGTTCTTAGATAATCTGTTCCTTCGCTAACAGCTTTCATTATTTCCCAACCCTTCATCATGTCTAAAACTGCTCTAGTTCTAGTAAAAGGGCTATCAACTCCACCTACTGAAGTAGATGAAACAATATTGGTTCGTATTGGACCTGGGATTGCATAAGTCATTTACGACACCTCCATTTTTTTAATGCTAAAGCCTTTCTAGTAGGTTTCCCATTTTTTTCCATTGGTCCAGGCATCCCAGACATTCTTGCACAAAAAGATTTACGTCTTTTGGCTGCTTTGCTACCTGGTTTTACTTTACCTGTAACTGGAGCTTTTAAATTACTACCAGTAGCACGATTATATTTAGCTCTACCTTTTGCAGTTAATCCACCAGATTTAGATTTCTCTCCTCTACCTACACTTAAATTTACCTGTTTACGTTTAGCCATTATTTTCCTACCTTTTTCATAGTCATATTATGAGCTTCTGTAAAAGTTTTACCTTTTAACATAAGTTTTTTCATTTCTTCCATGTGCTTTCTAGTGTGCGTATTCTTTTTCTTATGCCTAGCTAGTGCATCTTCCTGTCTTTTAGTAAGTTCTTTCATTTCTTCTTCCTCTTTTTCTTGGACTTTAACTTTTTAAAATCAGCACCAGTAATCTTATCCCGTGGTGGAGCAACACCAGCAAGTTTACGCTGTTTTGCAGAATAAGATTTTTTAGGCATTAGATAGCAGAAGTAATAGCACCATTAGTTATAAAACTAACTGATACTGTAGAAATATCTCCAACAGTAGAACTAAATGAAGTTCCTGTAATAATTGCGTTAAAACTTAATTTTTTAGTGCCTGATGTATCTAAAAACAAGTTGAATGTAGCATCACCAGCATCTTCTGTTGTTAATACATCGCTAATGATTTCAGCAGTATCATCTCCAGATGTAGCTGTATAAAGAAGATCAACAGTTCCAGAACCAGAAATTAAACTACCAACAAAACTTCTTGATGTTGCACCATGAGAAGTAGTCTCTAATGTGTCTTTTGTTGTGTCTAAAGTCCAAGCTGTTGTAGAAGCTATAGCTCCAACTGATCCAGTTCCGTTATCAAATGATACAGAGCCTTCTTCACCACGAAAAAATGCCATGATTTCAAGAAAAATTTACTTATAACAATATATTACCTTGAAACTGCAACTTTCACAGCTATTTTTTCTTCTTTTTACGTCTATGTTGATAACTTATCTTTTTACTACCAGTTTTTTCTCTTTTAAACCTAGCTTTTTCACTCGCTGACATTTCTGAAGCTGTCTTAGGTGTCTTACTTGAGACACGCTTACTCGGTCTACAGGCAGGATAACCTCTTTTTTCGCCTTTGGAGCGACCACAAGGTTTACCAGTTTTAACATCAACCCATTTTTCTTTAAACCAACGGGTTAAACCGCCACTACTTCTTGCCACTTTTTTTAGTTCCTTTGCGATAAGTACCACCACGCTTTTTGTACTCTCGTACAAGCCACGCATTAGCATAAGCAGAAGGATAAACAGCAAACTTACGTTTAGCTTCTGACTTTACTCTTGAGTATAAGGCTTTATTTACAGGAACATTCGCCACGTTTTTTACCTCCCTTCTTTTTCTTCTTCTTTTTCTTAGTTGTAGAATGATACATAGTAAGAATCAGGTAATTCTTAATATATTCTAAACGAAGTTTGGCCTAGTGTCTCTGGTTTTGCAAGATTAAATTGTTGCAAACAAAGATAACCAAAAGCATCAAAAGCATGGTCAACTCCTAAATTCTTATTAGGTAAACCAGTATTTGGTGCATAAGTTAATGTTCTAAGTGATTTTATTAACTCTTTACATCTTGGATGTATAAATGTTCTCTGATCTCCATTTGCATCAAGTAAAGCAGTATTAACAGCAGTAATCTTATCTCTAATCTTCCAAGGAGCTTTAGGACTTAACACAGTAAAACCATTACGTCTAAGTATCGTATGGTCAGTAACACCAACTCCACTTGTTTTTCTTGCACTACCCGTAGGATCAGGACAGGCAATAACTCTTCGATCTACCCCATACCTTCTGACAACCTCCTCTGCAAAATCCCAAGTGGTAGCACCACCCGTCAACATGATCTCATCAAACACATAAAGATTATTATCATGCTTATACGCACAAACTCCAGCCATAGGATCTACGTTAAAGTCCAAGCCGATTAACAAGGGAAGCATATGTAAATCTTGTACTTCCTTGTCGATATTGTCATCACTAAAGCTAACAGCAACTAAACCAGTAAGATTCTCAAAACTAGCTTCAAATTCCTGCCTAAATGTTCTCGCATCTAATTGCCCTCTAGCTGCTTCAACTTCCTCTGGTGCTACATTACCCCCTTCAATCGTAGTAAAACTCCACCTTTTCCAATCATCCCACTCCTGCTCGCCACAATAACACCACATATCATAAAACCAACTTGCAGTACCATCAGGAGTAGAAATAAAAAGTGCCCAACCTTGTTTGTCGGCTAATGCAGGTCTTATAACTTCTGCCCATACATCTCTATCCATGAATGCTGCCTCATCTAAAACAACACCAGCTAAACTTCTTCCCCTCAATGCCATTGCATTTTCAGTTCCTTTCAACTCAATAGTCGATCCATTTATTAATTCCAACCTCAGATCCGTTTCATTTTTACTCTGAACCCATACTTTAGGCACTAACTTCTTTAACTCTTTCCACGCAATATCCTTTGCCATCCTATAAGTAGGAGCACAATAGAAATATACCTCACCAGGTCGATTGATAGCTCCTCTGAGCAGTTCGATACAGGATAAATATGATTTACCAAACCTTCTTCCTGCAACCAACACCCGAAATCTTTTATCACTATTAAATACCTCCCCCTGTGCATACCTTAAACTAATTTCTGGTTTGTTTTTTACCGCCATACACTCAAAAATAACAGAAATTTCAACTAATACCCCCTATTTATAGCCTATTTCTACATTTTTAGGTTATTATTTCAATAAATACACCTTGCAAGTAAGTCCGTGGCTTCTTCTACCTTTCCCAACGATATAACTCCTCCTATAGCTCAAGCCAATAAACGTGGCAGACCTAGATTCGTTGCTCGCTCTACAGCAGAAAAGGTTCAAGAAAGAGCACAACGTCTTTACTCTCGACAACTAGAAGGTCAAACTACTCGCCAATTAGTCATAGAACATTCCAAAATAGAACAAATCTCCATAACAACAGCCTGGGAAGATTGGGGTAAAGTTAAAACTTGGAACACAGAAGATTGGGATAAAGATAGAGAAAATATGCTCCCACGTTTACAAGCCATGAGAGTACGTCTATTCAACAAAGCAGTTAAGAAAGGTCAACTTCAAACAGCAGCACAGATCCTAGACTCCCTCGGCAAGGTAATAGGCGAATCCATAGAGACAGTTAACATCCAAGCTCCAGAACTATCCATTAGAGTAGAAAATAAGTAACGAAGATTTCAGATATATATTTAAGTTCCGAGGGGATGTGGATATAAAAAAAAATTTCCTACCAGTCCCCTAGGCTCTAAAATACCCTCAAATGGCCTTATATGGCTCTCTGATAGCACTCTAATATAACTTGCTTACGCTAGTACCTTAGAAATTATCGTCTCTCTGAAGCGATTCTGAGAGGACTTTGTAATATACTTAATATATATTGCTTTTATATCACTCTTATGGTAAATTTATATACATGGTATATTATCATAATTGGTACATGGTGTAAAAACTTTTTTCCCTATGTACAAAATATGATTTTATCCCTTTTGCTCTTTTCTCTCTAACTGTATCTAGCTTATTTCGATAACTACGCATCACTTAGAGAATACAAAAGGAAAGAACAATAAAAACACCTTGAAAATTTATTCTTACCTTCCTATGGATTTACAAGAAATTCAAAAGATGCAATCTTATTTGAACATCGATATGATGAACAATTATATGGTTGCTTTTGATATTGCATTATCAAAAAAGTTTATCAATAAAAAATATTTTATTGATAACATGATGTTTCTTGAAGCTACTAACAATAAGCATCCAAAACATCCTGATACTTTATTGTTTAAGGACTCTATAACTAGAGAACACTTAAGACTTAAGTATGAGGTGGCTTGATGACTAGCAAAAGTTTAGAAGCTAAACAAAAGCGAATTCTCAAAGCTATTGAGAAGATACCAGCTTTTGTAATTAACAATGGTGACATTGAGATTATCAGATTATCTAGATTTGTTGATCCCAAAGCAGATTTAAAAAAGGATCCTCTACACGCCTGTAGAAAATTCTTAGTTATTAAAATTGCGTGGGATTAATTCAATGATAGGTAACACTTGTATTTATCCAGAGTACGAAAAAATTTTGATATCTAAAAAAATCAGATATGAAAAATGTTTTAGTAAATCTGGGAAACTTTGGTTAAAACTTAACCCTTTTGATGAAGCGGATCATTTTACATATTTTCATTACGATGAGATAGGTAAAACAATACCGCTTTACTGTCGTTTAGTTCTAAACGATTAAATTAGATCAGGAGCTAGATTTATTTCTAGCTCTTTTTATCCCTTCCAAATTATGAGAACTTATCTTTTAATTTTTTCATTCTTAATTTTAACTTGGCAAGGTATTGTTATTAGCAATACACTTAGCCAAAGATTAGAACAAAGAACCGAACAAGTACACCAATTACTAAAGGACATTTAACTATGTACATTAACCCTGATTATTATCTTTATGAAAAGATAAAAGAATTACAAAATAAAGTAATTCGATTAACTGACGAATTAGCGGACGCTAATTACACCATAAAAAAACTACAACAAAAGGAGTCTTTAAAATGTCAGAACTAAAAACAAAAGTTACCAAAACAAAAGGTGGCGGATTCTTGATAGAGAATCCATACGCAAGTACAATTAAATTTACTTGTGGTGATGGATCAGTAGTTGAAGTTCCCGAACTTAGCTTAAGATTAATTCTTACTAAGTTATATGTTTCTTACACTAGGGACGTATGCGGGATGAGACGAAGTGCAGTTACTTGGCTTAATGATGTATTCGATGAGAAACACACTTACAAGTTTTGGCAAAAGGCCTTCAAAGAAAACGGAGTCCACGAAGCTCTAAAAATTAGAGAACCAAAAATTTAATATAAATTACCCGCTAAAAATAGCGGGTTTTTTTTTGCCTAAAAAAAAGCCAGGACTAAAAAATTTTTTAAAAAAAAAAAAAAAAAAAAAAATTAAAAAAATTAATCTTATAAACTGAATGCAAAATTGAATGTCAAAATTGAATGTCTTTTTTTATTGAATGTTTTAAATAATACCTTACATATAAACACTTATTTGATATCATATTAATGTAAACTTATTTATTTTTACAAATGACCACAACACCAACAAAAAAATTAAAAGAGTCAAATTTTGGCTTCATACATTATTCCAGAGCATTAACTGTATGGATGGATCAAGACTTTAATAATGCTATGGAAGTATTCGGGATACTTGAAAACAAATATTTTTATCAAGACTGGGGGATTGTTGAGAGTGACTCAATACAAATGAATAACGAAGCAGTAAAGAAAGAAAATGGGGGGGATATTTTAGCAGTTTATATGTTATCTACTGGTAAAAAGATATGGATTAAAACAGTTGGCTATGGAATAAAAGAACACCAAATGGACTTAAAAGAATATTCAAAGATTGACTATAACAATACTTGTATTATGTTTCCAGAGGATTATTAAAATGTTTTTAACTTTATTACCTGCATATGGTAGAGATTACAAAAGCAAAAAAGCAATCTTAAATGATTTAAACGCATTAAAAGATTTTATTGTGTCTCATACTGGCCAATACATTAACAAACAACAATTTAAAGAACTAAATATTAGTTCTTTTAATGTTCGATATGATCAACAAAGAAAAATTACAAATATAAAAATAAAAGATTTAAATTGGATAGATAAACTTAATAAATATTATGAATATCCTTATATCGTTAAAAAATAAATAATACTTTCATTTAGGGATCATTTAAAACTGATCCTTAAATAAAAGTATTTTTTCAAATACTTTTTTAACCTTCCAATTTTTTTATCATCATGAATGAACTTTTAAAAATGTCAAAAGGTAATAAAAAATTAAAAAACACTTTAATTTTTGATTTACCAGCAGGTAAAACATGCCCTAATGCTAATGAATGCAAGTCTTATGCTGTTATGAATGAAAACGGCAAGACTTCAGTAAAAGATGGTCAAAACAATATTTTTCGATGTTTTGCAGCTAGTCAAGAAGCACAGTATAAAAACGTATATAAAGCTAGAAAATATAATTTTGATTTAATTTTAAAAACTTTAAATAGTGAGGATGGATTTTATAAAACATATGAATTAATAAATGATTCAATACAAAAGCATAAAACAAGAAATATAAATAAAGTTAGAATTCACTCTAGTGGTGACTTTTTTAATGGTGAATATTTAAGAAGTTGGTTTGCTGTAGCTCGATTGAATCCATTAATGAAGTTTTATTGTTATTCTAAGTCTTTGCACTTGTTTGGAAGTAATGTTTCTATTCCAGATAACTTCTTTTTAACTGCTTCATTCGGTGGCTTAAGGGATGATTTAATACATAAAGGATATTTTAAAAGATGGGCATTAGTTGTTAATTCAGAAGAAGAAGCAATTAAAAAAGGTATTGAACATATAGGTAAACCATACAAAATTGATAAAGATGACTCAAGTTGCTTTAAGCCTGATCCATTCGCACTTTTAATACATGGAACACAAAAGAAGGGATATTTTAAAAATTTAAAATAATTTATTTAATTTTTAAAAAGTAAAAAATCAAAAATTGAAATAAAAAATCAAAATCCTGGATTTTTTCTTTTTTTCTTGAATGAAGTAATTGTTGAATGTCTTGAATGGGCAAGTCTGAATGATCTTGAATGAATTGTTTAACTCTCGACATGAATGTATGTACATAAACTAATATTATGATATCATACTTATTACATTCCTATATAAAAAACTATGAATGAACACGTTATAAAAATTCCTTGCAGAATTTCAGAGTTACTACCAGAGCATCAAGTCGTGATTATTAGATTAATTAATCACTTAGCAAGCTCTGGAGATAAATATAAAGATAATGTCATTAAAAGATTAGATGACATTACTCTTGAAAACTGTTTGACTTTTTTTGAAGATGAAGATTTTGAAGAAGATAATTACATGAAAATGGAAAAAGCTAGATATGGAGTAGGTATGACAGAAAAAGAAATTGAAGAAGAATTAGAGTTTGATGAAGAAATAACTAAAAAATTAAAGGAGATTAATTAATGGCAAATATTCACGAAGATAACGAGTCATGTAAAGAACGCATGAAAGAATTAATTAGAAAAGGTAAAGATAGAACTGAAATTATAAAAGTATGCAAAAACGAATTTGAAAACGTGAATATCGATACTTTTTATCGATGGTATGACTCAGTTATATTAGATCAGGATATAAAGCAATGGGAAATGGATAATAAGATTGAAATCGAAGATAAATTTAATGATAGAAGAGATTTAAAAGAAACTATATATCAAAGAAATAAAAAAGTATATATAGATAATAAAGATCCAGAAGAAGTAAAGAAAGCAGAAAAAGTATTATTAACTCACTTTTTAGATAAAATTCAATAATTTACTGGCATTAATTAATTAAGTAAGACCAGTACTTTCCAAATACGAAAATTCGGTAACGAAAATGAATTACAAATCAAAAAAAGATTTAGAAATTGCAAGTATCAATCTCAAAGAAGATTTTGATATGGTTATTTCTTTTATAAGAACTACTAAAGATTTAGAAGTAGTTAGTAAAGCAATTACAAAGGCTTTTCAATGTGTACCAAATGCACAGGAATTACCTTCAGTTGCGAATGAAGCTGAAGAAAATCAAAGAATTGTAATGAAAAAATTTGAAGATTTTTTAGGAGAATTACAATGAAAGAAAGATATGAATTATCTATTGACCCAATAGAAATACCAGAAGAAGATATAGATATTTTTATTGTTGATGGAAAATTTAATACCAGAAATTACAAAGCTGTAGATTGGCTTTGTACTAAAATTGAAAATGGTCAAACAAATTTAATTTTAGATATACAAGAATTTGAGGAAGAATAAATGATTGATAACCCATTACCATATCAAGTTGAGAAAGATGATGATGAAATCTATCTTACAAATCAATACTATGAACATTGTGCTGATAAAGCACATGAAATAGCAAAAGAATTTGATCTATTGCCAGAATTTTATGATGATTTTGCAGAATATTATACTGATTTATGCTTAGATTCTGATGAAGGTTATAGCTTGATAAATGATAAAAGTTTAATAGATGATTGGTGGGATCATAATAAAGATTTATATGAAACTAAAACACCCTATATGGAGATAAAAAATGATTAAAAAAGTTTTAGTAACTTTACTAGTTGAAGTGGATACAGAAGATGATTTAGTTACACCTAACGGAGATCCATTAAATGAAAATGTTGTTTTAAATCATATAGATAATGATGTATATATGTATCCTGTAGAGGAAATACATACATCATATTCTTGTGATTATAAAGAACATTTAAAAAATACTCAAAAAAGAATATTAGAAAAACTTAGATATGGAACTTTATTATGATTAAAAATTTATTTGATTCTGGAATTTGTGTAGATTGTGGTAAATTTTGCCATCTTGGAAGTGGTAGAGGTTTTAATAGATATGCAGTTTATACAGATGAATATGAAGGTTGGAGGTGTGGAGAATGTGCAGAAGAATTAGATAATCTGTTTGAAGAATTAAAAGAAAAATAATTATTTCTTAGTTTTATCTAAGAAATCATGTATAGCTTCTCTGATTAAAAAACCTATTGAGAGTCCTGCCCTCGATAGGTCTTTTAATTGTGCATAGTCATCCTCATCAACAGAAACACTAATTCTTTTTAAATTTTTATTTTCGGTAGCATTTTCAGACATAATAAATAGCAAACTTATATTATAATACTAGCATAACGATATTTTACAAGTATGAATGGCAAAAAATATACATGAATGGCCTCTCAAAGAAAAAGAAAAGAAGCAAAAGAAAAAGAATATATAACTAAGTAAATAAATATCTATATAAGAAATATATATATTAATAATAATATTATATATATTATATATAAATACTATTTATAGGATATAGAGAAAAAATTTTCTTGACAGTAGAAATATTCCAATATACACTTACATACAAAGACATAAACTTATGCCAAAAGAGAAAGTTACGTTGTATTTAGAGCCAGAAATGAAAACTTGGCTTGAATCACAAGTTGATGAAGAGCAGAAAGTATCTGCTGTTGTCAGAAACTTGATTAGAAAAGCTATGAAACTTAAATCAAGGAAGAAACAGATTACAACTGTGAATGATCCTTTTAGTTTTTATACGATTACTGCTGATTTAATTCCTGATGATTTAAAACAATATTCTGATTTATTAATTGAATGGTGGCCTATAAGAAAACAAAAAGGTGGATCATGCACTACAAGCGTTGCAGAACGCATCTTTAAAACTCTCAGGTCATTTCCATCACAAGACAGGAAAGAAGCTCTTGAGAAAGCAATTACAGGTGGCTGGAAAGACATCTACCCACTCAAGAAAGGTTACAAACCAGAAGAGCCAAAAAATCATCCTAATCAAAGAGTATTCAAAGCTAGTGAAGTTGTACTTCCACCAACACTTGCTGAGTTGAATGAAAATAATGCTAATAAGTTCATGGAGGACTTTTAAATGATTATCAACGGAGTAGGTACTACCGAAAGAAAAAATGAATGGACAGTTTTTTCTGTAATGAATGATTATTTATTAGATGGTAAATTATCAAGACGTAAAAGAGCATTTATGAAAATTAATTATCTACCTATGGTTAGAAAAGAACTTATAGATTTTAATCAAGAACTATATGACTATTTAGGAGAAAGATAATGCAAAAACTATTTGATATTTCTGTCATCAAAACTTTGAAAGATGGTATTACAAAAGGTAGATGGAGTCTTGAAGATTTAGATGAGCCACCCCCAGGTTGGACAGAAGTAGTTAACAACTGCAAAGGCAACCCTGCTTTCCCTAAAGGTTATCAAGGTGTCGAATATAAAAATCTTGCTAGGGTTGAAGAACCCAAACCAATCGAGGAGAAAGTAGAACTTACTGATCCTAAAGACTTTCAAAAATACGATTTCTAATGAGTTACAAAGAAATGCAAAAAATGTATAAGGCTTATGCTCTTTGGAATACTAAATTTGGCGGTGCTTACACGATATCTATTCCAAGATACAAAGGTACAAGCACCAATATTCCTTCACATATCCAGACCTATGAAGTTTGGACAAACCTTCCAAAAAACACATCAAAATGAAAACCTTCCAACTTTTAAAACCTCTTCCAATAAAAAGAGATGAGAATACTCACAGATATGTGAATACAGAAACCAAACAATGGATGTCTTATTCAACTACTGAAGTTTGTAGTGAACTAACAGAAGAAGATAAAGAAAACATTGAAAAGTGGAGATCACAATGGCAACCCAGAGGAGAAAAGTGTCATGAATGTTTAGCTGAACATATGTTGGGCAATGGCAAAATTGATCCTGATGAATATGGTGCTTGGGTTGAACCTTTACTTCAACATGAATTGTTCACACATTTTGAACCAATGGCAGTTGAACATATGATGTCGATACCTGATAAATTAGTTGGTGGTCAACTTGATTTACTTGGTCGAGATACTAAAACTAACCAGATAAGATTGATTGATTTAAAAACTAAAAGTAGTTGTAATTATTTCATGCGAAAGAGAAAAAAAGATGGTTTGTTATATATCGAGGATCTTGATATGTATTGGAAAGAACCTTACTCAACTGATAAACAACTTGGTTGTTATGTTGAAATGTTGAAATTAAATTACGATATTGTTCCAGATGTATGTAATACGATTTGGGCATTTGAAGGTAGATGTATTATGAACATTGATCAACCAACCGAAAGATGTGAAGCTGCATGGCAAAAAGCATGGGAAAAGTTTGAATCAGAACAGGAGTTGTTCTAGATGAGATATATACTTGATGTCTCAGGACATGACCTAAAACTTATTAGGGCTTCTATTGTCAACTTTCAAAGATCATTAGAATTATCAGATCAGGCAGAATTTGATGATGTAATTGATAATCTTGATAGTCTTTTTTTCAAAATATCAAGAATGAAAAAACAACAACTTAACAATAAAATTAAAAGAAAATGGTGGTATAAAAAATGAAATGCTTTTATCGAGAACTTAGCGAGCGAAAAAAATATTTAATTACAGAATTGAATAATAAAATTGCAGGATTGGAATGGCAATGGTTTCAGCAAGAGATTACAGATAAAGAATATGTCGTGCAATTTGATGATTTACAAAGACGTATAAGAGAGTTAGAAGGATGAGTAACCCACAAAAACAAAAAGGAGATAAAGCTGAAAGAGAAGCAGCAGAACTTTTAACAGAAGTTACTGGTTTTGAATGTAAAAGAAATCTTGCAGCAGGAATACCAGATGATGTTGGAGATATATATGGCATACCTAATTGCGTAGTACAAGTTTGTGACTATAAAGATAAATCCAGGGCTTGTTTAGTAAAACCCAGGGAAGTAGAAACACAAAGAGAAAATGCAGGTGTGGACTTTGCTTCGACTATGGTTAGGTTCAGAGGAGGACAATGGAGAATTGTATTAACACCAGAACAATTCAACACATTGTTACAAGCTGCCTTGCAGTAAACATGATATTATTGTAATATAAATATCAAGTAAACAATTATTCATGGCCACTAAACAGCCTTCGACACTAGTTGAAGCACTAAACGCTTTCCAGCAAAAGCATCATGCTGCTGGTTTGGATGGAAGCAATCCATTTTATAAAAGCAAATACACAACATTGGCTCAAGCATTGTTAGCTGTTCAACCAGCTACAGAGTTTGGTCTTTGTCATTCACAATTGAATGATTTTGTGATCACTCCAGAGGGAGAAGTTATTACAATAGTCATTACAAAATTGATGCACGTTTCTGGAGATGAACCTATAGTCAGCAGATTTCCTGTTCCTAAAATTCCTACTAACGTAAAGAATGTTCATCAAGAAGCAGGATCAGCACAAACTTATGCTCGTAGATATGGATTACTATCTGTCTACGGACTAGCTAACGATGATGATGATGGTAACTCATTAACAAAGACACCACCACCAAAAGTTGGTGTAGGTAATACTCGTACTAAACCTAATGAAAAGCTAGAGCCTACATCTGTTTTAGAAAAGTTACCTGATCCTATTACCAAAGATGCAAAGGCAGTAATTCTTGAAAAACTCCAAACATTACATACTCTTCATCCCGAAAAGATGAAAGAAGTTGTTGAAGCATTTAGAAAAAAGTTTGGTATCAAAGATTTAAAGATTACCAGACACATTACTACTGCTGAACATGGAGAGTTCTTAGCTCTTGCTATTTCCAAAATAGATGAGAGCTTATGAATACAAAAGAGATTAACAATGCGAGAGAAGAAGTATTAAAGGAGCTTCTTCTTCGTAAACAGCAACGTAAAAAAGATTGGAACAAGAACATCTTTAGCGTCAGAACTAATGACGAGTTAGCTGCTAAAATAAAGGATCATTGCAAACAAAACAAGATTACTTTTAACTCCTTTTTTAACACTTTATTAAACAATTTTTTTAATTAATCATGTCAGAATTTAATTTCAATCCAGCATTACCTAAACCAATTTCATTTAAGATCCAAGATGGTCAATATGGTAAGCAATTAGCTTTGTTCATTCCAACAGAATCTATTACGCATTTTATGGATCATATGCAAAACTTAGTAAATACAAAATTATCATCTGGGAAAGTTTATCTTGGAAAAGAAAAAGGGAACATTAACACGGAAGGTGTATATATCAACGCTAAAGTCATGGATGGAGACTACGGCCTTTATGGGCAAATTAATCCCCAGAAAATTAACTCAGGAGTAAATGAAGAACTACCTTTCTAAACCTAAAAATGAATATTTAGTTAAAGATCCTAATTTAAATATTCACTTTAAAATTATAAATGGTGTACGCTACTGGCTTACACCTCCTCCTTTCAATTATAAAAAATGACACCAGTAAAAAAATCTATAGCTAAGTTACGCAAACTTAAAGAAATAAGACGTAAAAATTTAGAAAAGAATTTTATAGATATTCAAATGAAAGGAATGGATCATTATGTTTTTATCAAAGAAAATGGTAAAGCACAGGTGGTTTACAAAGATGGACAATGGGTTGCAGAACATATAAGAACTGCAATCCTTAAATTTAATTACGAGATTGACAAGATAGATAAATTACTTATCAAAGATTTTACTGATGATGAAATTAGGGAATATGAAAAAACTTCTTGATAGGATTTCTTGGTTTTTCTTTTCTTATTTGTTTTACAACAAGATTAGCTTCCAGTTCTATCAATCTACCTAACATAGATGCTAAGAACATATCTTGCTCTAATTTATGCCTTACAAGATGAGTGCAATATCTTTTTATATCAATAACATTATCACTTGCCATAATTTCTCTACAACGCATTTCAACATCTAACTTCATTTCTAAAGGTGCTGGCTCAATGTCGATATTAAGAAATTTTTTGATGTCCATGTTAGGGAAAAAGTTGTTTTTCTAAAATTGCAACCGCTTTATCATCGAGAGTATTTGTTGTTTGTTTAGCAAGTGACTTCAATAAATCCACAACTAATTTTTTGACAGCCGTTGTTGTTAAGAACGTCATCAAGATTGGTTTTAAAATTTTATACATAAAAAAGTATGTGTTATATCCCAAACATAACAAAGATTAGTCATTTTGACCTTCTATACGACTTACGGCTCTTTCTAACCTATTTATTCGATTAAATAATTCAACAATATCTCTATCTCGTCTATTGCTGACGTTAGATAATACCATAACAAAGGCACTAGCACCGACTCCTATTAATGCTGCATATATCTCAGGCATTGATTTAAGCTATAATTATGCTTAGTATGACTAAAATTTTTTGTTATGGCTGAAGAAAAGAAAAAAAATCCTTTCCAAAAACTAAAAGAAGGTTTAGATGACAAAGAAGAACAGTTAACAGTAATAAGTTTGTTTGTTCGTTTAGGTGTTGTTGTTTGGAGTGGTTTTATAGTTACTCTAAATTACATTTCGATTCCAGGGTACAGTTCAGAACCAAAAGACATCACATTTCCTGCTTCGCTTCTAACTGGTGCGTTAGCAACATTTGGTTTGGAGGGTTCAAAGAAAAGTAGTAAGAAAGACGATAAAGTTGCAGAAAATCAAGGTATGGTACAGACTATAAGGGTAATAACACCTATTAAGATCGAAGGTGCTGAAGTAATCGAACCCAAACCTAAAAAATGAAAAAGCTACTTCCATTATTATTGCTTGCTGCAACACCTGTTTATGCTGAGATAAAACAGGAATTTGTTACTTCTGCACAAATTTCTATTGACTCACCTTATGTTATTACAAATGCTGCTCCTAACAGCTACAGCATAAGCGGAAATAATATTACAACTTCTACAGGATCAGGAGATTCTCAAGTTACAAATGGAATTGGTGGTCTTAATTTAGCAAGCATTACTAACGGACTAGCTGGAGTTACAGCTACTAATACTTCTGTTACAACAGCAGGATCGGCCTTCAGTTTTTCTGAGAGTTATCAAGCTGGAGATGCTACGCAATCTGCAATCACTCCGTCTAGCGGAATAGCAACTCTTCCAGTTCTTGGTGGACAAACAACAGTAATTTCTGGAGGAACTGCGGGATCGCTTGCTCTTACGTCACTTTCATCAGGTGTTCATACCTGTACTGCTGGAGGATCTGGTACAAGTTGTATAGGTTCTACAACTGTTCGCATCACAATTGACTAGACTTTTCTGGTTAGTTTTATTAGTATTACCTATAAGGACATTAGCCGTGCCTGTCGTTCCACAATTCCGTAGTGGTTCGAGTCAGACTTCAAGCACTTCTGAATCAGTAATAAATGAAACTATCACAAGTCATCAGTATCGTACAGGGTACTCTTACTCTGCATCAGGACATAATATTGAAAGTGCCGATACAAATAGCTATATCAACCCTACAGCTACAACTCTTACAGAACAAACAGTTGGAGGAGTAAGTTTTAGTTGGACTTCGCCAAACTTAGAAGCCGTTCCAAGGTGGAAAATAACAACACCAGGTTCAGCCTTTTCTTTACAAGAAACTCTAATCACTCCAGGGTTAGACACAGTAACCACCATAACAAGAACAATAAATTCAAGCACAACAACAGAAACTACAACTACCTTTGGGCAATAGCTTTATTTCTTTGCCCTGCAAGGGTTTTAGCTAATACAACAGTTGCTAGTCCTAGCTCTAACGCTCAAGGTGTTGTAAATAATAATGCAACGATGATAACCCCATCAGCTATGCCATCTTTCAGAATGAGTCAGGGCATTGTCTGTGCTTCTCCTAGTCTTACAATTACTCCTTATGTAACAGATGCTCATACATTTTCATTGCCTAGAGAAACTGTTACCAGACAAAATATTTATGATGAAACTACTGGAGCGATAAAATATGTTCAAGAAACTCCTAGATTTGAAAAAGAAAATTTTAACTTAAATTATGGTATATCTGCTCAAATAAATATTCCATTAGGCAAGTCTCCTGCTCTTTGCCATGAAGCGACCCAAGTAAATATACAAGCTCAAAAACTATTAATAAAGAAAACTAAAATGGAAATTAGCCTTTATCGTTTGGAGATGTGTTCGAAAATGGCGAAAACTGGAGTTACCTTCAAGCCTAATACTCCTAGTGCTATTACCTGTGAAGATATTGTCGTTAATATTCCACCAAATCAAGTTATCCCACATACTCATAAATTGAAGTAGACAACCCACGGGTTTAAGTTGTCCACCAAAATAATTATAAAGTAGATAGACCCCTTCCAAGTAATCTATCTACTTTAGGCTAAATCTCACAGCCAAATTCATTATATCAAATATTCTCATTTTGTAACATAAATAATATAAATTTGACATATAAATAATATATGTTTAATATAAAAAAGTCCGTTAAGGATTTAAACTTTCACTCCGTTAAGGAAACTTTTATTATGGCACTTAATAGCTATCAAGTCACAGTTCATGGAACTGCTGGACTTCTCTGTTCAAACGTACAAAACTCTGATCCATTAGGTGAAGGAGCAAAACAAAAAGCATTTTTCTCTAGTAAGAAAAAGAAAAACGATGAAGATCATCTTTGCCTTCGTGCATTAGATTGGGTTTTTTCTGGATATTGGAAAAAAGAAGGTAAAGTTAAAGTTAACGAAACTAAAAACTCTATCGAATTTGATGGATTCTCTGATCCATATATGCCAGGTGCTAACTTCTTGCGTTGCCTTAGAAACGCTGCTACTAAATGGAAGTTAGGTAAAGACGTTCTTCGTTCTGTTGTTGTTACTAATGATCCAATAATTGAATATGAAGGATCAAAAGATGCTTTGGAAATGTACACAAAAGATCAAAGTTACTTTTCTAATACAGCATTTACATCAAGAGGTGTCTGGGTTCAGAGATTACTATTTCCAGATTGGAAATGTACTTTTGAACTAATGGTTGATGATGAGATATTAAGTGTATCTCAGCTAAACAGAATTATTACTATGGCAGGAAAAGCTGAAGGATTAGGTACATGGCGACCTAGATTTGGTAGATTCTCTGCATCTGAATTAGTGGAGATGGCTGAATAATGCCTAATCCAAGAATAGATGGTATCGATTGGAGATCACTTGAAAAAGGTGATCTCATACCAGAAGAACACATTCTAGATTACTGGAACACCTGTTATCCAGATAAAGAATGGGATAAGTTCAGCATGGTAACTGTAAAAGCTAACATCGAAAAACTTCGTGAAGGCATTAACAGACCTATTGTTCTTAAAGAAGTAAAAGGAACTCTGGTTGTGCTTACTGATAAAGAGGCTGTTGATTATTCAGCAGCCCAAGCCAATGCTGGTATCAAAAAACATCGTAGGCATACTCGTAGACTATTTACTCACATAGATTCTTCTAAACTGGATCAAGCTAAGAAACGTGATTTAGAAACAAAACAAATTCATCATGCGTTCATAGCTTCTGCTGCTGATGGTGCTAGAAAAGAATCTTTGCAACTGCAAAGAAAAGGAGAAAGACTACCAAAGTCTTTGATCGAAAAGTCAGATTTTAAAAAATCTTCTTAGCCATTCCATGTGATTCCTATCTCATCACTTCAGCCTAACTCCAATTCGTTCTTTTTATAGCAATCGTTATGGGTGTTACGATAAACCCTTTTCAACATCTCTTGTAGGTGCAAGAACCAAAGAGATGAAATCCGCCTCAAATCCCCTCTCCTCTTATTAATTTAATTCTGTGTCGCTCTTTGTTGTGCAAATTTGCTCAAGGTAATTTCGGCTCTGTGCGATTTCATTCGCCTCATATCAAGCGTTGTAAGTCTTACGATAAACTTTCCTCAACATCCTTCTGGGTTAATAGCCTTGAAAGATGATATTTCATCTCATCTCTTTTCTCCTCATCTCGGATTAACTTGATTCAATTTCTCTCTCAGCCTATTAATTCGGCTCACATCATCTAGGCTCGATTTCGTTCATTTCTTTTCAGCTTAACTCTTACGTTATGAGTGCTACGACAAACTCTTTTTAACATCTTTGATACCTAATAGGTTGACAAGATGACTACGTTTCGACTTGATTCTCCTCTTAGTCGTTCCCCTCACTTCGTTGTGATTTCACTCATGTCAAATCCCTTTTTCTCAGCGTACCTCCAAGTATAGCCTTGTAAATCGACTTCATTCTGATCTTTCGTTGTAGGTTTACGATAAAAACCTTCTTTAACATCTCTATGACTTAACAGGTTTGCGAGATGATTAGTCCGACTCCCCTCGATTTGCCTCTATATAGTGCATCTCGAAGCAGTTTTACTCTTAGCTTTGACAGTTCCGTTTGCTTCCGTGTCTCGCCCCTCATTTCCCTGCCCGTCAAAACTATCGTTGTCAGTTTACGATTAAAACTGTCCTTAACACTTCTATAACTTAATAGGTTTGCGAGGTGACTACGTTTCTATTTACCGACATTTACTTCCATTTGTCGCTCTTTGATTCATCTCAAATCAATCGTTTAAGGTCTTACGTTAAACCTTTTTAACACCTCTAGGATTTAATCGTCTGCCAGGTGATTTCGTTTCATTGCGATTTTCTTCGTTACAACTTTCAACATCGTCTAACAGTTTGGCTCACTTCCCTTTTTTGCAGTTTTATGTACATTGACTCAATGTGACTTCACTCAAATCAATCGCTTGCCAGTTCCACGATTAAGAACTGGTTTTCTTTTTTTTCTTTGTAATCTTAGTAACTACCTGTTTAACTATTGGACGAACAAGCTGAAGTACAAGCGGTGCAGAAGCACCAACCAAAGCAAGGCTAAAAACCCCAACAAACTGTGGAGCAGACGGAATGTATTGATCTTTCCACTCAACTGCTTCATAGAGAGTTATACATTCACTACCATCTTGCCCTCTTTCATGCCCAATAACACGTTCTAACTTTTTATCGTTACGAAAATCGCCTACTCTTTGGTCATTTTTGCCAGGACAGGGAGGGAAAGGTGGTGGGGGATCAGGAGGTAAGTCAGGGATCTTTGGCTGTTCTGTTTCTGGTAAAGGAGGTGGTTCATTTTCTATAGGAACTTCTTCCGTTATTACTAAATTTTCTGGAGAATAATCAAGTGGTATAAAACTAGGGAACGGAAAATCACAGGTAGTATATACACCATTAGGATCTTCTAATAACAGATTACGATTGCCAGTATTCTTTATGTCTCGATGCTGATAAGTACAACCAGGAGCATTTATCTCAGGTGGTTTTGCTACTTGAATATAATGTGGACTATATATTTCTGGAACGTCTGGAATATAAATCTCAGGAATACTTATCTCAGGTATTTCAATCGAAGGCATCTCTTCTTTTATATACCTCTACATAAGACTCACATTTAGGACAAGAAAAATTACTAACCATTGAATATTCTTGGTATAGAACAGGTTGAAAATCCTCTTCTATGTCTGCATCAGCACCCCAAATTAATTCAGTTTTACAATGCCAGCAGTTCATTAAATTCCTAAAGGTTGAGTTGGTATAGTTGGTTTTGGTAAAGGCATAGATTTTCCTGTCATATCAGGTAATCCTTTTTCCAATACTTTAGGCATCATGCCCTGCACGTTTCCAAGTATTTCATTCATAACCTGAGACTTAAAATTTTCGGAAGTTACATACCTGTAACCTATTACCCCTGTCGCAGTCATGGAAGCTACCATTAAAAATGAAATGATACTCAAACAATTTGCTATTTTTTGAAACATGATAAAAGAAGCCCTTGCAAAAGCATTAGTACCTGTAACTATTATAACCTTTGCAGGAATCTGTGCATTAGCACCTTTATATGTGACTATGAGCCTAGTAACAAGGCAGATGCAAGATAAATCTAATTAACTTTTAGCTTTTTTAGCGTCAGAAGGTTTTATCTCTTCTTTTTGATTTTCTGTTGATAATAATTGTGCCTGTGCATCTTTCACACCAATAATTGCACCTTGATACCTGTCCTCATTTTTACAGGCAATATCGTAAGCATTTTTTGCTTCTTCTTTTTGTTTTTGTATCATTACGAGTTGTTCCTCGTATTTTTTAATAAGTGCGTCTAGTGGATTTGTCATTAGTCAGGAGCTTCTATGTTGTTGCCATCAATAGCTACCCATTCAAGGTACTCTTGATAGTCAATGTTATTAGGATCGCATGGAATATACCATATTTTCCCATCAACCCTTTTTTCAATATTTGTAGTACAAATTTCTCCTGTCATAGGATCTTTTACTTGTTTATACATAATTAAAGCTCCGCAGATGCGTCAAAATAATCGGTTACTGTGTTGGCAAACACAACTACTGCATCTGTATCAATTCCAGCAGCACCCGACCATGTTCCAAATAACTTCTCTGTAGTCGTTTGATTAAAATTAAAAGTAGTAAAAGTACTATGTCCACCTACTGACGAGTTAGCACCAATAGGAAACCAAGCACCACCAGAAGAAATAGTACAAGTTGGTGTTGCTCTCATCAGAACTGGAAAATCTCTTATTTTACCCCAGATTTTATCTGAACCATTAGATTGTCCCATCCAAACCCAAGAACTGCTAGATGGTACTTGGTATCTATAATAATATCTTTGACACTTAGCCAATTCATCTTGAAATGACCTATGTTGAAAATCCGAGGCTGAGTTGCCAACCTCAAGCTGCACTCCTGTAATTTCAAAAGTTGCATCATTTGTTGTGTACCATGTAGAGGTATTATCTTTAGTTCTGTTAGCAGCGACATAAGCAGCCCAAGCATCTTCTGTTGTTGCATTATTTGTAAGGTCTGTGCCTGCAAAAGGTAAAATATTTATTTCTAATCCATTATTAACATCATTGTCAAACTGTAAATTAGAATTACCAGGAATTGTTTTAGTGATTTTTGTCCAAGTATCTGCACTTAAAGAACCTGTTGCAAAAGGATACATTTGTGATGTACCATCTCTTGATCTTAAGTAACCTTTAAAATCTTGTGCAACACTAGATTTTACCCAAAATGAAAGCGTGACAAAACTAGATGTTGATGTATAATTCCAACCACTATTTGCAATATCCTGTGCTTCTAATTTAGTTTGTATCCAAATATAATCAGTAGCTCCTGCACCAGAAGTTTGATTTCCATTTGTAGTCTTATATGCTTTTCTGAATCCTAAAGTGTATGGTGTCGTTCCACTTGCCACATCAACTTGTGCTTGTGTTGATGCTTCATCTGTTCCATTGTGATAGCTAAAAAACCTATCCACAGTCTGCATACCAGAAGATGTAGATGACGTACCACGTTGAGCCACTTGCATAGCTCCGTTGATTATCAAGTTGTCTTGTATCCGACCACCAAAACCTGATGCTGTTCCAGAACAAGTTACATTTGCAGGGAATGTAGCATTACCAGAATTATCAAGAGTAATGGCATCAGCCGAAGCTCCTGTATGCCTAATACTGTTTACAATTAATCTACTTGTCATGCTCCTATCTCCATTGCTTGTAAGAAATAAGGATGGTTGTCAGTAGTAATATAATTTGTACCACCCGATAATTTAGTTAATGTTAACGTATATGTTTGAGCAGAAGAAGTGTTTGGCGAATCAAGAGCTTGACCAGATACACTTAAATTTAATATACTTGCAGCCTCGCTTCCAGCATACAAATTCCTTATTAAAGTTCCACTTGAAGTTCCTCTGTATAAACGAACCCATGCCTTTGCATTAGTATTAGGATTAGCTTGGAGAACAGTATTAATAAATAAAAACACTTTACTGCTTGAACTTGACGGAGTTATAGATAGAGTAAGCAAGTCAGATTGGTTAGTGCTTGATGTTTGAACATTAGTGCTACTTGTGCTTTCTACAATTTGAAGAACTTTACCACCAGCTACACTTGCAAAGGATAAATTTCCTGATCCATCACTAACAAGAGCCTGGTTAGCACTCCCATCACTTTGAGGGAGCTTAAATTCAACTTCACTAGCTGAAGGTGCGGAAGTTGGAACTGCTATTGAAACAGAATTACCACCAGAATGTACTAATTTAATTTTTCCTGTCATGTTGAATATTCGATGGCTGTAATATTTGTAGGAACATTATTTGCTCCAAGCATACCACTATAACCACTTTGAACTCTTGTATAAACTTTATATGTTATTTGTGAGGTTGTATTTGGTGAATCATTATATGTAACGTGCCAATTAACAGAACCACTACCAGAACTTGATATTTGATATTCACCAAAGCCATATAAAGGCGAAACACCTAAATTTGTGGAATCTCTATAAACAGTAGTACATACTTGAGCAGCACTCGCACTTTTCCAAACATTACAAGATGCAGTTACTAATATTTTATTACTTGCAGAAGTTGGTGTGATGTCAACTGTAATATTTGAAGCGGTAAAAGATGAGTTATTTGAAAATGCAAACTGAGAAGTAAAATTTGCTGTTTTTATTTGAACAACCTTACCTCCCCCTGCTTCTGCAAACGCCCCATCTCCTCTTAAAAATGTAGAGCCTGATGCTGTTCCTGTCGCTGACAACTTAGCTATTGTAACTGCGTCATCTGCAAGGTCAGCAGTTTGTATTATTCCATCAGGTAGACCTCCAACCGCAAGTCCTGTAATTACTCCTGTTTGTCCGTTGATTGATACTGGCATTAGACTATTGTAAAGACAGAACCCGAAGGTATAGTTAAAGTATAAGTTGCCATTGAAAAAGGTCCAGCAGCTAAACCATTTTTATTATTACCAATCGTAATATTTCCTGATGCAGCTACAGGATTTTGAAATATGCCATCAGTTTCACCACCAGCCGATATTGCATTTGTAGATGCAGCAGTTATCCTTCCCTGTGCATCAACTGTAATAGCTGGTATTGCGGTAGCCGAACCATAACTCCCTGCACTAACAGAAGTATCAGCGAGTCCAGCAGCTTGAGCTTTAGTTAATCCCATTATGCTTCTATCTCCAATGCTGTAAGAGAATAATGTTTTGAATCTGTTGTAACTGAAGTTGTATTACCTGACCCTTTACTAAATGCAATCGTGTAAGTTTGAGCAGAGGTAGTATTCGGTGAATCTACTAACATAAAACCAAAATTGGCATTTGAATTAGTACCTCCATTATAGCCTCCCCTTTGATTAAAGATTGAAGTACCGCTAGTATCTCCTCTATATAAATATAATTCAGCAAAACAATTACTATTTGCAGAAATATATACACCTACAGAAGATAATAATAAAATTTTATTGCTTGCACTAGCTGGTGTAATACTTACGTTTAATAAAGCAGTTACTCCAGAAGTTACTGTTACAGAAGTAGCACTTGAAGTAGATACTTCCTGTAAAATTTTACCGCCAGAAACAGTAGCAAAAGCTAGTTGACCACTAGCATTTGTGGTTAAAGCCTGACCAGATGTTCCGTCAGCTTGAGGAAGTTTAAAAGTTACATCAGATGCAGGGTTATTAGTTGGTGCGGCTAATATAACTCCATTGCCACCACTATGTAATAACTTAATCTGGCTCATACTTAGCTAGGTTCAGTTGGAAAAGTAACAGAACTCATATCTAAATTACCTTCTGAATCAACTTTTGGCGATGCACTTGCTGGCAAATCTCTTAGAGATTGACGATATGTTTTCCAAGCTGTTGATAAAGTTAAATCAGAACTTGCTCTCCAATCACAAGCAGCTAATCTTGCATCTCTTTCAACTCTTAAAAGTCTCATAGGTTCTGCATTAGTTAACTTCGTAAGTTCTGCGTCTATTGCAGATTCAGTTGGTTTTGTAGAACTGTCAAGCCAATTTAATCCAGAATATTCTGTGCCTGTCCAAGTCCATTCTGCACCTGTTTTTAAGCTACATAAAGCATCTCCTTTGGTGTAAATCATTAAGTGTCTCCTAATTTTAAAAATGTTAAATAAGTGTAATTGTAGCTAGTAGAGTAAAGAGGTCTTACATGGGTAGAAGCATCTACATAAAGTCTTACTCTATAAGTAGATGCGTCTGTAACATCTAAAATAGCATTACCACAAGTAAAAGTCTCTTGATTGTCACCAGCCGAAGCCATTTGTCCAGAACCAAAAGCTATATTATTCCAGTTACTACCACTATCACTACTTTTCTGTAATTGGTATCTAACATAAGCTAAATTTTGGTTAGCAGCCCTTCTCGAAGATGCATGAAAATCAATTTTGTAAATACCAGTAGCAGGAAATGTAAATACACCACTAGAGTGCGTCATGCCAGTTCCTATTTGAGCAAAATCAGTATCATTACGTTCAAAACCACCTATAGTAGAAGCGTCAGTTTCGCCATTATCTGAAGCAACCCTCCATTGGTCTGCCATTGCTAACCCACCAAGTCCAGTAGACTTGGTACTTGTGACTGCTCCATCTGCTATTTTTGCTGTTGCTACTGCATTTGTAGCTAGCATATCAGTATCTACAATTCCATCAGGTAAACCACCAACAGATATTCCTGTGATAGTTCCATCTCCGTTAATTACAATCGTCATAATTTACCTCCTATAAGATAACATAGCGTGAACCTGACGGAATGGTAACTGTTATTCCACTATTTACATTTATAGGTCCAACACTCATTCCTGATTTGTTAGTTCCCATAGTGTAATTATTTGAAATTGTTTGATTATTTTCTAATATACACCCATCAGCAACTTGTGACGAAAGTCCTGTTAATGCTGATCCATCTATAGCTGGTAATGCACCAGTTAATGCAGAAGATGGTAAGTTAGTTAAACTTGCACCCGATCCACTAAATATTGTAGCTGCTAATAATCCTGTTGCAGAGTTAAATGTAAGATTAGATCCTGACTTTAATCCCAAGTCTCCTGTTGCTGCTGTTGCGAATAATGGGAAACAAGTTGTATCAGAGCTTTCATCAGCAATAGTATTAGTGGTTGCATTGCCTATGGCAATTTGCGTTCCCATATTAATAATGAAATATGTAGCACCACTTGGAGGAGCAGAGTCAAAGATAATATCTGTACCGCTAACAACATATCCATCTGTCATATCTCCCTGTCCAGATCCATCATTTGGTTGTTGCATAACACCATTGATAGATACTCTTAAAATCTCTGCATTAGTTGGTGTTACTGCTGTACTTGTTCCTTTAGTAACCAACTTAAATCTGTAGGCAGATCCGTTAAATGTTGCAGAACCACCACCAGTTCCAGAAGATGATGCAATATCTAATAAATCTGCTGTTCCTGTAGCTGCAACACCGCCAATCTCGCCCCATGAACTTCCGTTATATCCTTCAAATTCTGATGTTTGACTATTAAATCTAAACATACCAGCAGAAGGAGAGCCTGGTCTTTGTGCAGTTGTACCAGAAGCAACATCAATAGCTCCTGTTCCTGTCATTAAAATATTGTCACTAACAGTAAATGTGCCAGTAACATCCATATTTCCAGTAACACTCAAACTGGATAGTAAAGTTCCTGTAGCTGTTGCAGAGTTTGTTGCTATTCCATTTCCCATCAAGGAATGACTTGAGCATTGATAATGAATTACTATTGGAGTCGTATCGCCTACAACGATCTGTGTATAAGCACCACTAGAACCAGCAGTTCCGTTTGTTGTTACGTTACTTGTGTAAGCTGTAGTTTTATTTGCTTCAAGATAAAAACGTAAAGGATGACCACTATTAGTATTATCTGATTGGTCAAACTTATAGGTACGGCCTGGTGTAAGAGTTAGAAATGGTGCTTCTTTACCATCAATTACATAACCACTACTTGAGCCACTTCCGTTATATCTATGGGCTGCTGTTTTAGTTGCTACTGTAACTGTGAAAGTTTTTACCGATCCAGTATAGGTAGCTTGGGTAGAAGCAAATCCTCTTATATTGCCATCATTACTAAGAGTTAATGTTCCTGTAAAACTAGGATCTGCATTTTGACCAGGTGCTACCCAACTAAGTACTCCAGATCCATTGCTGGATAAGACATATCCACTAACTCCTGTATCAGCAGAAGGTAAAGTCCAAACTACGTTTGATGTAACGGAAGCTGGAGATTTAAAACCTACATAATGTGATGAATCAGAATCTAAATATCTAAATTCTTTTTGACCAGAAACAGAAATATGCTCACTACTTGTCCAAGAATCTGTGGCATTTACCCAGTTAAATGTCTTATCTGTAGCACCCTTTAGCGTTAATCCACCTCCATCAGCAGTCGTATCGCTTGGAGTAGAAACTTTGCCAAGAGTAATGTTTTTATCTTCGACATCAAGATTGGTCGTATTTATGGTGGTCGTTGTACCGCCTACTGTTAAGTCTCCGACAATATTTACAAGACCAGCAGAATTGATTGTCATTCTGCCACTTCCACCTGTACTGAAGGTTAAAGTATCTGAACCTCCACTTATTCCTGTATCTGGATCGGAATTAAAACTGAACGATGGAGCAGAAGCAGATCCGTCAGGTGCTTTACTTAATAAATTTGCGTATGTAATCTTATTGTTTGAGCCTGTACCACCACCACTTACATCAACGATAGGCAATATATCGGTGCTTGCTGGTGCGGTTAACGCTGTCAGTTCTGATATTTTTTTATTTGCCATAATTAGAATTTAATTACATACATAAGAGCATAGTTCTTAACACGAACTTCCGTTCCACCATCATTTTGTATCGAAATACCTGTTGTTGCACTTTGAATAATTGAACCATTAGTTCCAGAAACGTCACTTCTAAATACAGTAGCTCCTGATCCTCCTCCAAAACTTCCACCCCAGTTACCAATAGTATGATTGTGACCAGAATCATTTATTGAGTGATTGTGAGCTTTGTTTTGATCTGATTGACTAGAAGCAAATGATCTTCCACTATCAACACCAGCACTATTATCCCAACCTCTTACAAATTGTCCTCTAAGATCAGGCAAATTAAATGTAGAAGATCCATCTCCTACTCCCCATGTTGTTGATATTGAACTAAACAAACTTGCATAAGTTGATCTACTGACAGCAGCACCATTACATTCTAAATAACCTGATGGAACTGTAGAGGTTGCAAAACTAAATACTGACCCTGCTGGTACTCCATTAGCAATCTCTCCCCATGCAGATCCGTTGTACCCTTCAAATTGTGTAAGAGTAGTATTAAATCTTATATCTCCAGTAGCAGGGGTTGGTCGTTGAGCAGTTGTTCCTGTTGGTAACTGTAAAGAACCAGTACCAGACATGACAATATCGCCAGCAGAAGTTAAAGTTCCAGAAAATGTTGGGGATGCTTTAGTTGCAAGACCAAGATTATTTGCATCTGTTAAATCTCCTAAAGTTAGCCAACCATTATTAGAGGAATTTCGTATTTTTAAAAGATTATTAGCAGTATCAGCCCAGATTTTATAAGCAACAGTAGTGGAAGGGTCAGAAGAACCACTATTTAATGATTGAATATCTCCAAGACAAACATTCAAATCTGCTCTGAATGTTTGGCCTACAGCATTAGCTATATCATAATCATGCGTGTTACTCATCTATGTGACCTCCTTTCCAAAACCTGATGCAGCCCACACAAAGGATCTTGCAACTGCGGAACTACCATTTTTAAAAGTGACTTGAAATCCTGTCCTACTTATATTAGCAAGTTCGTGGAAATCTCCAGATTGTTGATTTGTTGGAGTCACTACTACAGTTGGTGCTTGTTTAAATGTTTTTGTGAAAGTAACAGTATATTGTGACGATCCAGTAGTAACTGGAGTCGAGATAGATTCTGTTCTTCCTTGTAATTCTAGTGTAGCTCCTAATTCAGTTACAGCTATATTTTGGTTAGTGTCATTACTTGTTAATATTGCTTTAAATTGAAATGCTCTACCAGTTATTAATACATTACTAAATTCTTTGTAATCACTCCAAGTAGGAGATCCAGATGGGTTGTCATTAGTTGACCTTACATAGACAGCAGCATTACATTTTGTAGCCTCTGTTAGTCCACCGACAGCATCAATATATCCCCATGTATCAATCAAATCTGTCCTTGAATCCCATAAACTGTTTAATAAAAAGTTACTAGCTTTTAGAGTTTTTCTTAAATTAACATCGTAAACTTCTGTTAAATCTACAGAATTAGCAAAAACATATTCTCCTGATGTTGCTGTTGCATTACTGGTAACTGTAAGTTTTAAAGCATCAAGTGAAGCATCATATACAGTATTAGTTTTTGATCCCGTAAAGTTTGGAGTATGTTCATCAACTGTTCCTACAACAAGTCTCTCTGATGGTGCAGGAAGATTAGTTGTGACTCTTGTATTATTCCAATCGCTATCACTTGAACCAGGTGCAGGACTTTCTCTACCACCATCATCCTCAAATTTAATTAGATAAGTTCCTGCAAGTAAAGGAACTATTTTTTGTGTTTGGTTTCCAGCAGCAGCTACAACTATTTCTTGTGAATCTTTCCATTGTGCTCCTGTTGTAAGAGAAGAATGTCTGATAAGAGTTTTTCCTCCTAATAACACATCAAGTTCTGTTGCACGATTCCAACTTAATATTGCACTTGATTCATCTATAGGTAACAAGCTGACACCACTTACATTAGTTGGAAGAGCAGTTTTTCCTACAGCTACAAATGGATTTAATGAGTTTGGAAGTGTTGATCTTAAACCAGAAGCACTAACGCTATAAACTTCAATCGTGTAATTACCAGCAATCGTATCTTGTATTTCATAACTCTTAGCACCTTCAACAGAGCGAGAAGTATAGTTACCTTGCTCATATCTCCATCTGACATAAACATTATCAGTAGAGGTAGTCCAACTTACAATAATTTTTACTCTTGCAATACCAGTATTTTCATAAATAACTTCTTCTGCTGTAATGCCAGTTGGAGAAGCTGGAGGTATATCTAGATTAGTAATGTCTCTTGTTGTAAGAGCAATTCCACTTTCAATATGATTATATTTTCCAGAATTATATTGACTTGCTGTAATAGTATGATTGGTTCTATTATCCTCGCTGATAGTTAAAACTCTCCAAGTGCTTGTAAGAATATCTGTTGTTTGATAAATCCAAACACTATTTACATTAGGAGCAGAAGTAAAAGCACTTGATACTGTTATGACATCTCCTGATATACCGCTTACAGGTTTATTTTCTACTGACCCATCAGAAAGAACAACAGATAAAGTCGAACCAACAGAAAAAGATAACCCATTTGAATCATCTACAGTTATATCAGTAGTTGTAGCAGCACTTATTCGACCACCTCTACGTTCTCCTGATCTTACAGGATCAGCTATTTCTATGATTTGTCCAGGTCTGACAATAACTCCTGCATCTATTGAAGTAGAAAATGTAACCACTTCTCTTTCTACATTTTCCATGTAGAGCAACCATTTTGCCAAACGATTCGCTTGTCCTCTACTCGTACAGGCAAAAGCATCTATATTTTTTACAACACTTCCATATCTAGCTTGGTTTGCAGTATCTATAACTTCCTCATAATTAACATCTCTAAGTTCTAAATCTAAATATTTAGCAACTACAACTGTAGGTCTAGTTCTTTGGGATGTATTTTGGTAAGTAAAACCTGGTGGCATTACATTAGCTAAAGTAAACAAATAACTAGAATCTTTTGGAGAATCCTGTGTAATAGTCAAACTACCAGTTTCGTAATATGGCATAGCTCTAAAGACAGAACACATTTGATTTATTACGTTATAAGCCTCCTGTTGATTCTGGATCGCAACATTACAAGTAAATCTAGGTTCTGTTGTACCAGCACCAGTACCATCATCCACTTGTGCAGAACAATAAACTGATGCTGCATAAAAACTAAACTTATCTAAACCAGACTCCTGCAAATGATCTCCTAATCCGTATCTAGAAGAGGTCAGAAGGTCGTACAAACACCAAGCAGGATCATTTGTATATTGAGCAGCACCCAGCGTTCCATTAAACACTCCTGCATAAGATAAACTTCCATCAGAATTAACAGTAGCGTTATGAGGAATTTTTACTTTTATACCTTTTACTAAATATTTTCTAGTAGGAATAGATGTAAATTGTTCAGCATCAACTTTTAATCCTACTAATGCACTATTCGCATAAGTTCTTTGGTCATATTTAATTTCTACATAACTGTTAAATTGAATTTCATTAGCTAATTTACTGGAAGCACTATCAGCAGTAATTCTGGTAACTTTAATATTTACAGGAAAAGCACCATCTAAATTTATTAAATAATCTCTTTGGTAAACATCAGGAGTTCTACCTGTAATAGTTCCTGCATTACCAGAAACAACAGTTGAATATGACCCACCACTATACTGAACAGCGATTTGAAGTTGAACTTCTGTACCAAAAATATCTCCCTTATCACTTAAAGATTGTAAAGCTGGAATAGTAATAGTTACTGAAACTGCATCAACATCTGAATCAGTAATTTGTATAACTTTAGGTGTAGCCTGTGGAACTGTAGAAAATCCTGTAGCTTTTGTAGTCTCTACATTTTTTGTTATTGGAATATTAGTTTGACTAGAAGTACCATTCCTAGATTCAAAAGTTACATCTTTAAAATTAAAAGTACCATCAGCAGCTTGTAATGGTGTGTTGTTTAAAAATATAGACTTTGCACCATCTACTAATCCCTCTATTTCTCCTTCTCCAATTAAATCTAATACTTTGGCAAACTGTTTAGAATCTAAATTATCTTTAGCTTCGGTAGGAGTACCACCGCCTCCTCCAATTCCTTTTCCCCCTCCGCCACCAGAACCTAAAACTTTACTCATACTTCCACCTGTGCAGTTTCAATACCAGCAGATATTACTACCGATCCAGTTAATACTTCGCCATAAATAACAGGAACAGCTACACCAGCACGACTTGTATTTTGTATTCCACTAAAATTAAATGAATTTCTAGGATCTTGTTCCATTTCTGAAATAGTAGGAACAGGAGTTAGCATTTCTGCTATACCTGTTAAAGCCAAAGCTATACCTACATTTCCAAGTACTGCTGTTGTTCCCCCTAAAAAACCAACCCCAGTAAAACTACCCCCTGCAAAAGTAGCTCCACCAGATAGAACTCCAACCCCTATTAATGCAGCACCCATTAAAACTCGACCAAAACCCCTACCACCTTCTCCTCCAATTACAGGAATAATTTTTATATCTTCTTGTCCGTTTGGATAAGTTAATTCTTCTTGTGTTAACTCCCAATTTCCCACACTTACTTTGTAATATCTATCTGCCATATGTCTTTCTAACTGTGGAAAATTAACCACTAAAAATCTCATTGCCTGTGCAGCACTATGTACTTCAGCTTCAAAAGTCTTTTGACCCAGAAACTTTGCTAGTTCTCCGTATAGCTTAATTTTACGCAGCATAACGAATCCTTTTACCTATACATTTTAAC
>VTLG01000003.1_pt1 | contig 38603 bp, 61 predicted proteins | sample 4694571 | NCBI WGS metagenome assembly VTLG01 (sample SAMN12604809, study PRJNA352737) | marine metagenome | biome: ENVO:00000447; feature: ENVO:00000209|ENVO:00000569|ENVO:01000036; material: ENVO:00002151; isolation source: viral sequences binned using virsorter ... | reverse complement strand
TAGCTGATATGTAGTAGTAACCTCCAGGATCTGTGCTTGCTCCAGCCATTTCCCACAACTTTGAACTCGCTGTGTTAATGTTAGCAGCTTCAAATCTTACATCCGCCATTGCAGCAGCATCAGCCACAGCACTTGCAAAGTAATCTTCGTCTACTACTGTTCCAGAAGTTTGATGTATTCCAACATTGAATGTACATGATCCACCGAATGTGTCTGATCCTACCCAAATTTGGGGGATATACGCATTACTTGGAATCGGTGCTAACATAACAACATCGTCATCGTTACTATCTCCTGCCGCAAGTGCAATAGTTCCTTGTGCTACACGAACTGATCCATGTAGAAGTCCAGCACTACTTTTTACTTGAGGAGTTGCTTCATAATTTGCAACTAAGTCTGAGTTTTTAGTTCCCATATATTCCTCCTATTACGATTCGGTACATTGTACTTCAACAACCTTATCTTCTTCCATTCTAGTAGCACCGATGCTCATGCAGTAGTACACTTGAGTGGCATAAGATTTGTCAGCTCTTTCGTCTATTCTAGCATTGACATCTTTGCCAATACCTAGAGCTAATCCATCTTGTGCGAAGGCTATACATGATCTAGTTGTGCCAGATAATGCAAGTCTGTTTGATACAATGAAGTTAAAACCAAGATAAGTGTTAATTTCGCCATTAGCCAATGCTTTGACTGTGTTGAAATCGGCACTTGTTACCTCAGTTATGTTTAAAAGATCACTTATCTGCTTCGGAGATACTATGATATGTCTTGGTATAGAAGGATCTACATCGCTTAAATCAAGAGTCTGTTTTGCAGTTCTTAATTTAGCAACAGTTAAACCACCAGAACCATGTACGATTTGATTCGCATTGGCTGTGCTAGTTGATCCTGTCTCACCAGTATATGCAGTACCTAGTGCAGCAGTTATGATCACATCATCTATTGCTCTTCCCATTGCCATAGCAGCAGCTTGAGCATAAGATGAAGTCGGATCTATTAAGAGTCTAACTTTATCAGATTGATCTATTAAATCAGCAAATTCGTAATCCGACAGAGATATTCTACGTCTAGCGTGGGGTGTATCTATCTGTGGAGTGTCCGAATGTCTGCTAGTTTTTTCAACTGCAGTTACTGAGCCAACTTGATCTAAGAAAGCATTTTTTCCTGTAATACTTTCTACTCTGACTTTGTCTCTTAATAACGATCCCATTTGTTGGGACAACATTTGTACATTAGCAGAATACTGCTGTACAAAAGCTGTTGTTACTTGTGATGACATAATTGTCTCTCCATATTATTATTATTGATTAAATCAGAAAGGTTCTCCATCAATATTGATAGGCATCTCTTGGATTTTAAGTCTTTTAGACTAGAGCTTTTTGCTGCTTGTCAATAAGGTTCTTGCGAATTTTCTTATAATTAATCCCTTATAATATTTTTAATAATAATACAAGGGATTAAAATTATTATTTAGTGTTACTATTTAACATTTCTCTTAATGTAAGCATCTGTTGTATAGATTTATCATGTTCAGGGTGTCCCTTAATATGATAAGGATGAGCTTTATCATTCATCATTTGTGAGATTTCCTGCTCAATATTTTTAACGCTATCAACATTTTCGCTTTCAGTTGTAACCATTTTATCTTCAGCAAACATAGAGGCTATCTTTGAAAAACCTTTTATAATTTCTGAATTATCGCCAAGTCTAGTTCCATCTTGTAATACTAAATCTAAAACTCCTGGCATATTAGCTTTAGCTACTGCACCAGCTTGTTTTACTTTAGCATCATAATCTCTACCCCATTCTTGTCTTAAATGTTGTTCTGCTTGAGCATGTGAAGTTTCAATATCTATTTTTGATTGTTGTGCAGAGCCTTCCATATTATTTTTATAAAACTCTAATATTCCTTGAGCCTGTTTATTATTTAAACCTAATTTATGAGATTGCTCGGCAAAGGATTTAATTTGATTTTCATCCATTGCTACAATTTCTGAATTAAGTTCTAAAGAATATTTTGCAGCAGACTCTGGTCTACCCAATTTATTATATGCTTCATCCCACGCTTCTTGAGTTGAATTGTTTGTTGGTATTGCTATTTTATCCTGACCAATCATTTTTACTGCATTGATATAAGATTTAGCTAAAGCATCTGCTTCAGTAAATTTTTCAATGTTAGGATCATTTCTATAGACTTCGCTAATAGAATCTTTCCAAGTTGATTGTGTAGGTGTATCTGCTCCTCTAACTGCTGTAGGAGTTGCTACTGGTTTTTCTTCTGTCTGTGCTGTAGTCGTTTTTTCTACAGGCACAGTTTCCTGTGTTATCTGTTCGCTTGACATTTTTATTTACCTTTTTCATTTTCATTTTGCAGCATTGATTTAATAAATAGAAGAACGCTGCGTTGTCCTTCCATATATGCACTCTCATGGCTATCACCTTTTATATTAGTGGTAGAATGATAATGACATCTTTTTTCAAGATCATCTAGTATTACTTTACCTTCACCTGAATTAAATATAATTTTATAATTGTTTTTTAAATTTTGTATATGTTTTTCTAATTGTTTTGAATCCATACTATCCAACTTCAGCGTTTGCTACTGCTTTAGCCTCTTCCGGCAATGCTTTCGCTAGTGGTGCTATATCTCCTCCGGCTTGTGCAACTTGTTGCATCTGAGCCATTTGTTGTTGTTGTTCAGCTTGTGCTGCTTGTTCTTCTCTTTCAGCATTAACTTGTGTTTGTGGTTTTAATATTTTTTGTGGAACACCTACAATATTTGCAACATGTTTAACTAACGCATCAAAATTAATATAATCAAATACAGGAGCAACATTTGCAAGACTACCTAATATTTCTATTGCTCTAGTTATTGATGAAAGTTCTGAAGATTTTTGTGCTTTAGCAAGAGGTGAAACATATTCTATTTCTATATCTTGATCTGATAAAAATTCAGGAGCAGGAGCAAATTGTTCTCTTCTTAATAAAATATTAAAAGTTCTATCAATAAGTGGTTTTAATAATTCTGATTGTAATCTACCTAATACCGGTCCTAGTAATCTCATCTTCTCTTCATTTCTTTGGATTACTTCTGTCGCTGTCATTTGTGGACCTTGTTGTAATTGTAATTGGTTTACATAAAACACTTCTCTAATAGAGTCTCTTCTTTGCTGTTCCATATTTAAACCTAATGGATTATTTGCTCCAATGTTTAAAGGTTCAATTCTATCTCTTGTACCTGATCTATAAAAATTTAATCCACCTGGTACAGTTCTGACTGGCAAAAGGAAACCATCATCAGGAACTAATAAAGGTGGGTCTACTTGTTTTTGAGCAGCTTTGATTGTAGTTTTTGACATTTCATTTAACATCTTCACATCTGGTAGTGCTGTCATTGCAGGTGATCTACCATAAATTTCATGTGATGCTTTTAAATATCTTGGAACTACAAAAGGAAATTCTTGAAATCCAGATACAGATAATTCGCTACCAGTTTTCATTTCAATATAAACAGATTCAAATGGCATGTTTTCTTGATCTTTTAAATTAGGATTAAAATCTGACCTTGGATAAACTGCGTGTAATAATTCTACATCTTGATAAGGATCTTTTTGTGAAAGTGCTAAAACATCTGGTGATATTTTATTATCAAAAGAAAATGCTTGAATTACAGCTCTAGCCGATAAATTAAATTTTCTATAAACAGTATCTATTCTACCTTTATCATCTTCAGCAATATAAATTTCTTTAACATGTCTTGTAGAAAATTTTAATACTTCTTTATCATCTTCTTGTATATACATACAGGAAGTTCCAAAAGTAATTAAATCGTGATATAATTCAAAAATTTCTTGTTGAAAGTTTGAACTATTAAATGCAGTATACATAGATTCAGTAGCACTTTCCAACCAAAGTTTTGCTTCCTCATCTGTATTTATATCTTCACTTTTAAATTTTAAAGTAAACCAAGGAGTAGAAGGATTAGTCAACATTCCATGTAGGGATGCAGCTAATAATTCTACTGCTTGTAAGGGAGAAGAATCAAAAATCATTTCTGTTCGTTTATCACCTCTGGCTCTCTGTTTGGTTACATCTGCTTTTCTTGGCATCATGTAATCAGCAACTTCTTGCCAATGTGTTTCCCAGTTTTGTCTTTGACTTTTTAATCTATCAAATCTTGATAATAATTTTTTTGTTAAATCTGTCTTTGCCATTAAACCATTCCTAATAAACTTTTCTTACCTAATATAAGTTTATCTTTTGATTGAGCATATATATTCATTTTTCTTCCTCTTGCTTTTACTCTTCTCTTAGTTAATTTTGTCTCGGCAGCATTAGTAGCATCTGATTGTGATACTTCAGCTTCTGTTGGAGCAGAAGCTAAAATAGTTTGACCACCTACAACTTTTTTAACAGGAGGTTTATATTCACCACCATCACCACCACCTTGAGATATTGGATTACCATAAGCATCTATTTTTCCAGAAAGTCTATTAGAAGTATAAGTTTTAAATTCTTTTTCTTGATCCTCATCACTCTGACTTAAAAATGCTAGTTTACTTTTATTTTTATAATTTTTAGATCCTAAAACTTTATCTGTATAAAAATCTCTAGTTATTTTTGAACCAGCTTGTAATGGTTTAGATAATATTGCTACAGCAGCATTAAAAGCAATGGATGGAGTTGTAATTCCTTTTTTTATTTTTGTAGCTCCACGATTTCTAAAAGCAGTTGGATTGCTTGATTTATAACTTGCAGTTTTTTTTCCACTTTCAGTTATGCTACCTACTCCAGATTTATATGCTGTGGTTCTACTTGGTCCAGCATCAGTTCTACCTCTACCTGATGATTTTGATTTAGAAGATGATCCTCCAAAATGATGTGGCATAATTAATTTATCCTAACAGCGTATCTAACGCTTCTTCTTTATCCTCTTGTATTCCAAGAGGTCCTGTTAATATTGTTGATTGTCTACCTCTTTTTCTTCTACGAATAGCAGCTTGTTCTTTTGCAATTCTTTCTTTATCTTCCGATGATACTTCAGACTTTGGTGGCTCCGGTGGTGGTGCAACTGCTGGAAGTGGTGGCATTTTTGGTCTGAATATTGATCCCATTTATATTATCCTATAACTATTATCTGCTATACTTTGCGGAGCAGTTTGTCTACTATTTAATTCTTGTAGTCCAACAGCTAAATACCTCATGGCATCTGCTGCGTGTGAACTCCAATCGTGTACAGGTTTTGATCTAAACATTCTATTTTTATCAATATACTTCCTGTGATAATGTCTTAACGCATCTATTAACTTTTTGCAATGGTCTGTATCAATCCAGCACCTAGGTAATATCATTGATGTTGCGTGGATGCCATCTTCCAATGGAATTTTCGGCACGACTTTAAATCTAATTCCTAATTGAAAGGCAACCTCCCTTCTAGTTTTACCATTACTAAAATCAGTAACTTCAATATCATGTGGAGCATAATGTTTATCATAAATATAATCTTTTTCTTTTAACATTTGAATATAGTGTGGTAATCCTTGACCTCTCTCCTCATAATAATCAATAATATTAATTGCTCTTCCTAACTGCTGGAAAAATATTATAGCTGTATGATCTGCTACACCTAGGTCCATGCTAGTCGAAACTGGTAATGAAGGATCATAAGGAACTCTAGTAATCTGTTTTGAATTTTCCATTTTAGTTAAAGCATCGCTATAAATTGCTCCCTCAATGTTAGCAACCCAATCGCACTCAAATTCCTGTAGATACTTCTTCTCTCCCATAACTTCCTTCGCCTTGCTAAGCTCCTCCTCATCTACAATCTTGGTCTCACTCGCTTTTGCTTTATAATTGAACCAGTCGTCTGCTCCCTGTGCGTGCTGATAAAGTTCGTAAAAATTATTGTTCATTCCAGCCGGAGTCCCAATGAAGATACAATATCCTTTTCTATCAGAAAGTGCTGGTCTAATTATCTCTGGAAATAGTTTGTCGGTTACATTTGCGTATTCATCTATTACGCAGCCATCTAAATATATACCTCTTAATCCATCAGGTGAATCTGAGCCTAGCAATGTTATTCTAGCACCATTGGGTAAATCTACCCTAAGTTCAGTTTCGTTAAATTTTGTATAAGGTATCTTTGCAGTAAACTGTTTCATGTAGTCCCAGGCGATAGCTTTAGCTTGTTTGAAGGTTGGAGCAATGTAGGCAAATCTAGGGTGTTTTTTTTTGGTCAATAGTGCTGACCTAATTAAATGGTTAATCATACATACTGTTTTGCCAAATCGTCTATGACAAACTAGCACACTCCATCTTTGTTTAGATATTTCCTTATGTAAATAGGCTTGGTGTTTTCTAGGCGTATAGGGTATTTTAATATCCATATATGTTTAGTGGATCATTTTACTTGGCATTTCATCACCATTTGTAGGTTGAAAATCAAATCCCAACTTCATCATTGAGTAGGTAATAAATAATTGTGCAGTTACTTCATTAGGAAAGCCATAAAACTTTAAAACTACAGCGTTTGACTTCTTTTCAATGTAAGCAACTGAATCTAAATCATCTGATGAAAAATAATCCATATACTACATATAGTGTATTTAAAAAAAATAGTAAAAGAAAAAGGTCTAGCAAAGTGTGGAAAAGGTGGCGAGTTGTTTTGAGATGTGTGTAGATGTCTCTGTCTAAAGGTGTCCTCAAGTCCGGTCTATATAGAGATAAAAAAAAGTGTATCAATCTTGGGTATATACCCCCTTTTTCAAAAATGAAATTCACTTAATTAGCAGGCAAAAACCTTTATTAAATCTTATTAGTACTGATAACGATTAATTATCGGAAGTAATAAACTTATTAATCTTTTATATATAGGTCAGTAATGCTGACCGATTAATAACACGAGAAATAAAATTGTCTCTTCCTATTCATTGATACGAACATTTAACCTATTCAAACCAATTAAATATAATTCTAATCCTGCCTTATTCTTGCCTTATCTTTGTTTTATCTTTAATTATGTTATTAAATAAATGGAATAATACTTTTGGTTGGTTTTCTAGAAATGTTTTTAAAGTACCATTTAACTTAATAATATTAAACAATAATAGAGGAATGAAAACCAACAAATCAACTGAAAGGAAACTATGAACAAAAAATATAATGTAAAATATAAAGTTAAATTTACAAAGCAAGATTTAGACAGAATATGGTACGTCTTTAATCAAGAAATAGAAGACCATAAACATAATATAAAAATGGATGGTACGGGGTATGAGGGTTGTTTATATGATGCTAAACAAATAATAAAAAAACTTAAACCATTAGCAAAAAAATTAAGTTTATATTCTGAACAACAATAATAAAGAAAGGAAACTATGACATTAAAACAAATACAAAGTAAATTAGTTCAAGAAATGAAAAAAGATATTGAACTAAAAAAGTATGTAAAAGATATTGAAGATTTAAACACAAAGCAATTTAAAATCTTAATCAATATTTTTAAGAAGTTTAAATAAACAAATCAACTGAAAGGAAACTATGAAAAAAGAAATAACACTACAATTCTATGATAATGAAAGTCATGGATATATTAAAATATCTAAATATGATTTAATGGCATTTGAAATAGATATAAAAGATTTCTCGGAATGTTCTTATTATAACCATGATAATGGTTGCTATTATTTCGAGGAAGATTGCGATGCAACTTTATTAATAAATAAACTTAAAAGCATAGGTTATAAAGTCAATTTTAATACAAAATTTGTTAAATATTATTATTTTGATAAACCTATGTTTTCAAGAATAAATGCCTAATTTTAGCCATAATTATAAATTAGGTTAAATTAACAATGAAAGGAAAAAATGAAAAAAAGAACAATAACAATTAAACTTGAGCATCCAACAACAATAGATAGTATGTCAGGTGGATGGTGCGAAACTCATAAATCAAAAGCACCAACCAAAAAAGAAATAAGCTCAGAACTGGAAAATTATCTATATAACCTTGGTTTTGATGTACAAAAAATAAAAGTAGAAAACGCTTAATCAACTGAAAGGAAACACATGAAAGTAACAAATATAGAAAGCAACAAAGGAAATAAAATAGCAAATCAATTTATAATTACTGATGATAAACAAAATGAGTATTTCCAATCTTATAATTCAATGATTGTAAAAAAAGATTATGAGAGTAATCAAGTTAAAATATATCTAGACCAAAAATATTGGAACTATAGCACAACAACTGGAAAATATAGAAATATATTTCTTAATGAAACTATAAAAGATACTAAAAAGAAAATTAAATCAGGTGAATATATATTAACTGATTTAAACAAATGAACAACTTAATTATGTTTATATCGGTAATGTCAGGGGGTTTATTAAGCACAACAAGTTTAAAACTTTGGCACTTTTTAATTATATTATTAACAATTAAATTTTTATGGATTTGCTTTACATAAAAACAAATAGAAAGGGAAAACAAAATGAAAGTAATAAAAGTAATAGAACAATTACAACATTATGTAGATGAGTATGGAAAAGATGTTGAAGTTGATTTTAAAATGGTAGCACCAGAAAATATATCTAATGATGATACTATGGATATTGATATTAATTTTGAGGGTGAGATAGGTACATCATTACTACCAGAAAAAGTTGAAATAGGTTTTAGTTATGAGGATAAAAAAGATTGGTCTCATGCTTGGAAAGCACAACTAGATGAATAAACAACTAACACAACGAAAGGGAAAAAATGAGTAAAAAACCAAATAAAAAAATTCTTTTAGCACATAAAAGAATTCAAAAAGCATATGATGTAATTAAAGAAATAAAGAAAAAAGATGAAAAGAAAATTATTCATCATTTATTTCAAGATTTATCAGATAAATTGTTAGACAATGTTTAAAATAATTATGATAGTATCTATGCTATTATTTTTGAACAACTGTTCTGGTTATGGTTTTTATAAGAACTATAAAGGAAATAAACTTTATAAAGAACAAAAAAAACAACTAATAGAAACTAGAAAATCTTGGTTAAATATATAAAATGAAAGGAAACTATGAAAGCAGATTATGAAACTTTATGGGAAAGTGAAATACATATTGAAGAAAATAATTTACCATGTGTTATTGTAGAAAAAGACAATACTTATAAAGGCAAAAATAAATATATGGTTTATGAGTATGATAATGGTACTCATCATTGTTATAGTGGAGAAGAGAGTAAAGAAAAAGCAATAGATGTTGCTATGGATAGAGAAATAAACTTTAAAGATGATTGAAATATTTTTAAATGCACCAAAAGAACTGCAAATCCTTGTTTTATTTGGTATAATTACAATATCTTGGTTTGTAATTAAAGGTAATAATAATGGTAAATGATTTAATAATAATAAGATTAAAAAATGTTAATGAAAATAAAAAGAACAAACTATTGACATATTTAAAACATAATTCTCTTTCATACATAGAAATAAATAAAAATACTTTTTATGAAAAAGAAAAACAAAAGAAAGGAAAAAATGCACAATAATAAAATAAATAAAGATGGATTTGAAAAAGGAGATTTCATTTATATTAAAAAACAAGATGTAGATAATGCCAAAACTTATGGTCTTTTTAATAATGCTAATGAAAAAGAAGAATACACAGAAGATGGTCCAAAACCTAATCCAGGAGAATATTATGAAATTGAAGTTTTTGGAATTAGAAAGTTTAAATAAACAACAAACAAAAGAAAGGAAAAAATGAAAAAAACTTATCAATTTGATGTACCTTGTGTTTATTATTATGAGATAGACGCAGATACAGAAGAACAAGCTAAAAAAATACTAGAAGATAAAGGTGGAATAGAAATAGAGGGTGAATTATGCCTTGAAAGTGAAAACTATAAAGAAGCAAAGTTAGTAGGAGTGTTACAACCACAAGCAAAAGAAAGGAAAGTATGACTAAAAAAACAAAAAAAGAAACTTTTGAAAATAAAATGAAAGAGTTTGAAAAATGGCTAAAAACTTGTCCCGTTAGATATGACTATACAAGCTATGCTTATGAGCCTTTAACAGAAAATTATAATTTTTTCTTTAGTGAATACAAAATAGAAAGTGAGGAATAAATGGAAACAAAAACTGATTATATATACTCAACAGCTTTAGCTTATGCTTGTTTTAAAAGTGGTCCTAAAAGAGTTGATGACAATTTATTAAAAAATATGTTTAGAGATCTATGTTTATTATCTGATGAATATGCTTTTGATTATAAACAAGAATTAAAAAATATATTAACAGAAAGCGAGGAATAAAGAAATACAAGCGTATGAATAAACTAAAACTTGAAACTTTATGCCATTTTATTTTGGCGAGGGGTTTTCTATATCAGCAATTTCTGTCGCGTCTAGGTCCAGCAGAGCAGGAGTATCTGACCAAGACACTTGAATTTTCGAATCTGTTTCAATTTTTGTCGGCTTATTATCGGAATAAAGGTCAGTTAATTTCCCTGCAAGATAAGTAATAAATTTTGTCTTTTCTCGAATCCACAATATTTGATTAGGGTTTTCTACCTCTTGATACTGAAAGATTTGTAATAATTTATCAATTAGAGTTTGAATACCAATCTTACGAGCATCAATAATTTTGTCATTCAATTCCTTGTTTTTTTTTAAGATGGAGTATAATTTCATCAAGCTGATTTGTGATGGGTTTAGTGTCTTGTCCTTTATTATTTCTGTAAGGGTTTTTCCTTCTATAAGATTGCTTATGATAGTATCTTGATTTTTGATTAGTTCCAATTCTTGGCTTGACTTTTGTATGATAGTATTTTCTGACTTCTTCTCTTGATTTGTTTCTGAATTGGTAGAGTGCTTGGAGTTGGTTAATTCTTGTGTCATCTGTGTAGTTCTTTTTATTAAATCCTAATACATTGTTATAGCCATGAAATCTACAAAAAAACATTCCATTTGCAAGTGGGAAACCTTTGGCTTGGCAAGGTCTCTTAGTTCTTCTTGTAAGACTTTGACAAAAAATTTTTCGTTGTGGAAATCCTGCCATATTTATCCTTATTTTTAGCTACCTTATCTTTATAGAAATAATTAGTTTTTTTTCGGACATTATCCACTTCCTTTAATATAATATTTTTGGGGACATATCTCTTATTCTTATCTCCTTGTATCTCTAAAGCCTTTTTACAAAAGTAGGGGTTGTCTTTATCAACTATTGCTTTTTTAAGTTGTTCAGGGGTGTATTTATTCGCTAATTCTTCTATAAGATGTTCTTTATCGCTACCACTACCTGAAAGACTTTTTATAAAAAGGTTAATGCTAGTATTAATGTTAGTTCTATATGATAGTTCTTCTAATAGTGGTCTAACAGAAACACTCATGTTTCTCTCTGAAACATCTATGTTTCTCTGTGAACTCTCTTGTCTATAACCTACAATATACTTAGGGTTTATAGTATATAATAAAGTTGATTTTAATCTCTTTTTCTTTATAATGCCTGCCTTCTCCAAACAAAGTGTAGCTCTATATATAGTGGTCCTAGATAAACCTGACATATCAGCAATGGTGGCTTTGCGAGGATAGCAAGTTAGGGTTTTAGAGTTAGCAAATTTTAGCAAACATATAAATACCAGATAGGCGTGAGGTCTATGGTTTTCCGGAATCGACCTAAACTGTGGGTCATCAAATAGAGCAAATTTTACCCTAATATGAGGGTCATACCTTTGTTGCATATTTACAACACCTCCTGTGTTCTTTTTGCAACGAATATAAATAATCCAACCATTCCTCTTGTTTCATTTCATAAATTTCGGTCATAGGCTCACTCACACGCTTAATTCTAAACTTCATGGTGTCATTGTCCAATGGAGTATAGAATATCAAAAAGGCAGGTATCTTTAGGCGATCTCCGACCATTTTTGTAAGGGTTGTAGCTTTAAATTTCTGATTTTTATCAAAACAAGTTTCTTTTACTGCTAATGGCTCATAACACTTGGGACATACCTCGCAAAAATCCAAATCTATCCCTGCAAGACCCTCAAATTGCCTATGCCAATCATTATAATCTCCATTAGACTTATAATAAGTCCATCTAGCCATTATTTTTTCCTTAAAGATTCTAATTCGTGTTGGTGAACTAGATTATCGTATTGATGATCTTCTTTAGCTCTTGCTAAATTTGCTTTTAATTCTTCAATCTCATCTGTTAGTTTTTTATTTTCTTTTTTTAATCTTGTAATTTCTTTTTTTAATTTTTTAAATTTATGGCTTAAATCCATTTCATCAAACATACCAACATAAGTCATTTTAATACCTCAATCTTTTTAACAACTTGTCTTGGATAGCAAGTTAAATTTCCTACATCCATTCCATCTTCATCTTCAGAATAAGATGTAAATAACCATAACTTATCCCTAGTCTTTTTATAGATATAACCAACATCTTGACAGATAGAAATATCATGGTCTAATATTTCTTCTTCACTTACCCAAGCAGCTTCGCAAGTGCAAATATCCCACCAAGTTATTTTAACTTTATCGTATCTAAATTTGTTCTCTTTGCCAGTATTCTTCATAAAAATCATTAGGTTGAACTTGTTGCTTTGTACCATCAAAAATCTTTTTCATTACTTTTGGATGTGGTATTCGTTCTCCTTTTGCGTACCTTTGAATATTGGTAGCAGGATTGATATTTATGATACCAAATTTTTGTGCAGTTTGAGAATAGCTATATTTATTTTTAGCTATCCATTCCTTTAATGTCATATTTTCTCCTATTGTTGCAAAAGAATACCTATTACCATAGTGGTTATTGAAAGCAAGAAAAATATTTTTTTAAAAAAGCTCCTAACATAGAATTATGGCAAAATTATGTTTAAAAAAAAAATATTTTTTTCTCAAAAGTCTTTTTTGACAAACTTCTGCCATAATCCTGACATGAATAAAACAAGTTTGTATGATACAATCAAGTTAGCAACTAAAAGTTGGTAGAAAGGAGGTTGTATGAAAAAAAGTAGACCACATAACAGAAGACTTGTTGGAACTTACAACAAGGAAGATGACTTGTATTATTTTTTATTTCAAGAATGGAATAAAGATAAACAAGAATATGAAACAACAAAAGACATCGTTACTGAACGATTTGAGTTAAACGAAAGATAGTAAAAGTAAGAGGGAGGTTAGCACCCTCCCTCAAAAAAGTAAAGGAGTAAAAATAATCAAATAATAGTAGACAATATGGTGAAATAATATATAAAGAATGGAACAACAAAAAGGAAATAAATGAAAAAACAACTAGAAGAGATAATTCAATCCCTATCAGGTGGAGAGGGTTTGAAACATTTTTCTTTCTCTCAGTTATCAAGAAATAGATCTATCGCTATGCACATTGTAGATTATTGGTGTCGTACTGAAAAACAGAGACGAGCCGATAAGAAAAAATATAAATTAGGTTATGGAAGTTTATCCGGTAATGTGGCTCAAAAATTAGTAGGCAAATATATATTTCATGGTGCAGAGAGAAAGGAAATTAAAGATAGAGATTATAATACTATATTTGACCATGAATATAAACTTTATACTAAAGAAAGTTTTGATGACAGAGATAAACAAATCAAAGAACAAATTAAAGATAAATTACATGGCACTACTCAACAAATTTTAAGTGCAGTTAAAAATATTTTTGGTGATGATGAGTTAAAGTGTGAAAGATATGTGGATATGCTACCAGAAGATTTAGCTTTAGGAGTTACCGGTAGATTAGACTTTGAAACTGATTTAAGTTTTGCCGAATGTAAAACTAAACCACCTACTGCAAAAGATTATAGAGGGGATATAAAATTTTATACTCAAAAATTACCAAGTGATCCTGATCCAGTTAATATAACTCAGGTAGCTTTTTATAAAATTGCAAGTGGTAAAACTCCATTTTTATTTTATGCGAATGAAAATGATTTTATTATTTTTGATGATAGCCATCCTGCATTATGGGATGATCATTTAGAATATTGTTATAATGAAATGATTGAAAAAGCTAAAACAATTCAAAGATTACTTATACTAAGTAATGGCGATCCCAAAGTCGCAGCTCAATATGTGGAAAAGCCTGATCTTAATCATTGGATGATGAAAGATTTAAGTGCTGATCAATTAAAAACAATTAAGCAACTATGGGGATAAATTAACAATAAAAAGAAAGGAGAACTATGACTTGGTTACTATATAAAGCAAAAGTAGTTGGAACATATACTTTTATTTATGCACAAAAAGTATGGGGTTTACTACCATTTTAATAATAACAACAATAAAGGAAACATGAAAGAAAGAATAAAAAAAGTAATAGACAAATGTAAGAAAGAAGGAACTTACATTGATGAGCATGGGAAAACTACTGTAACTGCTACAAGTAAACTTAAATTTTTTACAGAAGAATTTGCTGGAGACCTAGGTATTAAAACATATATTATGACTTATGATGATTGCTATATTGGTAAAGCAGAAATTATAAGTCCTGATGGTATATTAGCTACCGGTCATGCAAAAATATTTAGGAACAATAAACCTAAAGCAATGGAACTAGCAGAATCCTTTGCTATATCAAGAGCTTTATCTATCTTTGGTATTCTGGATGAGAGCATCACTTCAAAAGAAGAATTAGATGATCTTAATATACCAAATACACTGGTAGACCAAAGTGCTGAAGTAATTAAATATCCTAAAAAAAAGGTAACTTCAGTAAAGTCAATCATTAGAAACATTGATGCAGCTATGCACCTTTCAAGATTAAAATATCTTAAAGATGTAGAGTTTAAAAGTGAATTTAATGATGCAATCAAAAATCATCCTGCAACATATAAAGATTTAATGAATCATTATGAAAGCAGGAAGATTAAACTACAAACAGGAGCAAAGCAAAATGGATAAGATATATATAAAACTTACTCCCAACAACAAAAGGTCAGCTCCCAATCATCCAAGCTATGTAGCACCCATTAATCCAAAATCTCCTCCGGGGAAAGAATGGAGAATAGGTGTAAAAATAGGGGATAATTGGTATAATCAAGCAGCCTTTGATGAAGTTGCAGAAAATGGAGAGCCAACTGGTAATCTTACTGTGCAACTAACACCAAACGATAACTCAAAAAGTAGCAGTTCAGGAGGTGGTGGATCACCAGCTCATGCACCAAAACCTTTTGCAAAACAACAATCGTATGGTAATAATAAACCACAAAGATGGTAACATTTTTGTAAAACTTTGAGGCGAGGTTTTTTAGCCAATCCTTTCTGGCTTTTTTCTTTTAGTTGTTTTCCTCGCCTCATTGCAAAACAATATGAACACAATAGATATTAACGAAAAAATATTAAATAAAATTGTAGAAGATCGTCATAAAGATTATGGTGATTATCAGGAAAACTTTAGATTATTAGCAGTCATGTTTAATGTTATTTTACATGATATTTTAAAAGATGATATGCACCCTTATCAAGTTGCTCAACTTATGATGGCTCTTAAACTATACAGAACAACTAAAAAATATAAAGCAGATAGCTATAATGACCTTGAAATATACTCAAAAATGGCTAAAGAACTACATAAAAAAACAGTAGACAAAAAGGATAAAAATGTTTAAATATATCAGGCGTAAATTTGGCGAGGCTAGTTTCACTCATACTGATAGCTTTGATAACGCTGAGAAGGCTGCAGATCCACAAGCCATAGGGGAGTTTGTAGAAGTAAAAATCAATAATATTAAAATTGATTTTATAAAAGTGAAAAAGGAGAAGGATGAACGAGTTAAGAACTCGTCTGCAAAAGTACAGGGATCTCCAAGAAAAGAAACACAAAAAGTTTTTGGAGACAAAGGTACTAGCTAAAAAATATCATCAAGATAGTATTAGATTGATGAGTAAGGTAGAGCAGACAAAAGAACTTTTAATGGCAAGATAGTCATTAAACTTATAATTGAAAAAAACAACAACAAACCATAGGGGATCTATGACCAAAAACTTCCACAAAGAGATAAAACTTGCTATGAAAGCAGGAATGTATCAAGATTTAAGTATAAAAGAAAAAGCTATTTATAAAACTGGTTTTAGAAATGGCTATATACTTGCTAGAGATCACAATAAAAAAAATAGAAAAAAATACACTGCAAGAAGAATTATTGGATATTCTTTTGGAAAGCCAACTAAATTAGTTATTGAAAGTATTATTAATAAAGTTTGTGTTCATTGTGAGGTTAATAAAAAAGAATTAATGATAACTAGGTCTCGCAGACAAGATATATGTAGAGCTAGAAACATTTTATATAATATATTTTATGAAAAATTTAATATGAGCTTATCTGCAATAGGTAGAATTTTTGGCAACGATCATACTACAATTTTACATGGTATCAACATGAAAAGAGACAAGCAAAGATTTTGGTCTCCAGAGCAAACTTTATGGAAAGAGTTTAAGGAAATAAAAGCAACTATTACTTAAATGGAAGAATTATATTTATTATTAATGTTTTTTGGAGGGATGATTATACTTTGTCTTTTATTAGGATGGTATAATGGAGTTTTAATTTAACTACCCTCATAAGAGGCATCTTCAGCTATATTTTTTTGATCTTCGCAATATTTATCAAAGCAACTACCATCTTTTCCATCATGGCAAAAATGTTTTTTTTCTGCATTTACAATCCAACCACCTTCATTACTTAATAATTCTTTTTGACAAACATTGCACCACCCACATATTAATAGAGCTTTAGATTTGTTCCAGGTTTTATTTGCCATACCTTTTTATTGCGATAAAGGATTGGATGTAGATACTTTAATTTCTTCTATTTGAACTTTTAATAATTCAATTTCTTTTTGATTAACTAATGTTGTAGTATGAGAATGTTCAACCGGATGATCATGTTCTATTAAACTATGAGTGTGAGAAGTATCAATATTTTCTAATTTATTAACTTTTTCTTTTAAAACTTCTATTTCAGATAAAAAACTCATATCAATACTTTTAGATGCGCCTGCTAGTGCGTCTAGTTTAGTTGTAATTTCTCCATATTTAACAAAGCCACCACCTATTGCAACAACTGCTGCAATTAAAGCTGCTATTCCTGCAAGTTGATCTTTAAGTTTACCCATTTTTTAACATCTCCAATTCTATTAAAATATTTTGCTTTTTAATATTTAATTCATTAAGTTTTCTTGCTTTGATTTCTATACTATCATTTTGGGTATAAGTTGCAAGATTAGTATTTGGGTATAATTGCCTATTATCAAAGATATTTAATTGATCTAAATATATATTTTCTGGTTTATAAAACACCATATTTGCGTATAAATCTAATGATGCTTGCTCACTTGTCATAGCTTCCATTTTTATAATATTTTTAACAGCTAAATTTTTAGATATATCTTTAATATCTTTATCAACCTTATCCATTATTTTATCAAGATTTTTGACAATAGCTTTTTTCTGTTGTATTTTTTTTTGTTTGGCAATCTTTTTGCTCTGAACAGTTGACTTCTTAGTAGTTTCGCTAGTAGATTTTTCTTCTTTAACTTCTTCTTTTTCTTTTTCATTAGTTGCTTCTACCATTTTAGTAGGTTTTTCTTCAACAGCTTCTTCTTTAGCCATTTCGGTAGTTTCTTCTTCCATTACTTCTTCTTCAACTATTTCTTCTGACTCTTCTTCCATCATTTCTTTTTCTTCAACCATTTCTTCTTGTGGAAAAGAATGTGCCATTTCTTTTGGCTCTTCCATTATTTCTTCTTCTTTAATGATTTTTTCTTCTGTAAAAGTTTCCTTTTCCTGAGAAACCATCGGTAAGAAAGTAGTAATGATTTCTTCTGTCTCCTCATATATTTCCTCCTCTTGTGGTAATATTATTGAAAAAAAAGAAGTGCTTATTTTTTCCTCTATAGGCATTTCCTCTATTTCCATAATTATTTCTTCCTCCATAATCTCTTCTAAAGGGATTTCTTTCATAATAACTAGCATGGGTTCAAATGTTATTTCTTCAAACTCTTCAAATATATTATTAATTTCTTCAACAATCTCAGTTGCTATAACTGTGTTATCGTAAGTCATAGTAACAGAAATATTATCTAGGTTAGGTCCACCTAGAGTAGAAGGAGCATTAGCATCAGATCCTGATAAATGTATATTACCTACACTTGATCCTGTGCCATTATATATTAATCTATCTGTAAAAATTGCACCATTAATTCCTGTAACATCAGTTCTGATTGTGGTATTAGATGCAAGAGTATTACCATCATTATCTTTTATTGTAAGAACATTTGTAAATGTGTCGGCTGATCCTTGTCCACCCCAACAACCTGAAACACCACATTCACCATTTTGTGCGTCAATACTAGAATCTAATGTAATACCATTATCTAGCATATTCGTAGTTATGGTATCAGATGATAAATTAAAATCTTGGTTTATAGATCCACTATTCCCAAACTCTAAATCATAATTGCTAGTAACATTATTAAGCTCACAACAATCACTTAATACTTGTACATTACCAGAAGTGGTCCAGCCATTACTGTTGCCTGTTTCAAAATTACCATTGGTAACTAAATTACCTGTCGTTATCTCTTCTGCTGAAGTTGTAAGGGTTAAGATCGTTAGCAAACTTACCAATAACATACATCGCATATAATGCTCCTACTATCATTAATATTAACCAAATCATTTTTTATTTCTTCTTCCCATGTAATTTTCTGATGGTTCATAGTCCCATTTTTTACCATGATGACCTCTTAAATCTGCATACCACATTCTTAATCTTACAATCCATTTTAGTACAGGTCTAGGCATTATCTAACATTCTTTAAATTTTTAAGTTCTTCTTTTTTTAATTCTTTATCTATTTTTTCTAATTCTTCAGTCATTTGAATTTCTGCTTCAATTCTTTTTTTTTCATCAAGAGCTATTTTTTTAGCTATTTCTTTTTCTTTTTTTTCTCTATCATCCATACGCTTAACATAAGTTTTATAATCAGGTCTTTCATGATCATATTTAGACCATAGTTCTTTAGCCTCTTTACCAATCTTTCCATCTATTGGACAAGGAGTACCGGCTTGTATCATTGATTCAAACACGCGTTCATCTTGGCAGAGAATAGCAACTGCTGCTACCTTCATACCAAAATCATTAAGTATTCTTGCTAACTTTAATCTTTCACAATTCTTATCTATTACATGTTTTCCACCAGATATACCTATTCCAAATGTTTGTATACCAGCAGAAACTCCAACAGCACATACATCTTGTGTCATAGCATTAAAAGATGGAGCTGAAGCTGTTGGTGGTGAAGATTTTATATCTGAGTTTGTAGTATTATTAGTTGTATTTGTAGATTCAGAACCTGATTGATAAGTTGTAGTTGCAGTTGATGTATATCCACCTTCAATCGCTGTATTACTTCCTGATGTATTTGTTTGTGTAGAACCTGCGTGTGCTGGTCCACCACAAAAAGCTAAAAGGCACAATAATATAATTAAAATTGCAGAAAAAGTAAAACTATAATTCATAATATAGACTCATAATATATATTTCTATATTATTCCAATATTAATTTTATAATTTTCTTTTCCCCCATATAAACTTCAAGCTCTGCTTTAGATTTTAAGCATTTATAAGTAACTCTATCAGTAGATTTTTTATCTCTCATAGCATAACGCTTTGCTTTTAAACATTTGCTAAGACTAGGTTGAATACGATGCTCTTTAATTTCGTGATCTACAATAAGTAATAAAGCAAAAACAACTTCAAACATTAATGATTACCATTATCTCTAACTTTATCTTTTAATTTTTCAACATCATCTCTTATTCTGTCTACATTTTTTATAAGCATATCAATATTAACAGTATTGTTTCTCATTTCTTTCATCTCATTTTCTATCTCCTCAACCTGTCCAGCAATATGCTCCAGGAGGATGAATTGTTCTTGATCTGTAGGTAGTTGCTCAGACTTTTTTAAAAGATCTGCTTGATGTAATTCTCTACTTGTCTCAAGAGAAGTGAGCCTGGCAGTCAGTTCTGTGTAGGCAAAGATTCCTGCTGATACTGCTGCGATAATTCCAATCATATTTTTGATTGGCATTGATACAGAAGTATTAGAACTTACCTTCATACTACATTATTATTGCAATAATTAAAATAACACCAAAAGTTATTACAACCTTTTTATGTTCAGACCAAATATGTTTAGCCTCTAACACAATAGCATTTATTTTGTCCATCATATTTATCTCCCTTTATAAATTTTATATTATCTTATTTACCCTGTCCACGATATTTTTTGTAATTTTTCTTCTCCTGTTTATTCATGTTTTTCTTATGTCTACCTACACTTTTTTTTGTTGTTTTTACATAGGTATTTACCCCCCATTTTGGTGCTTTTGCCATTTATTTTTTATATTTTTTTTCCCATATTTCTTTTTGAGATAGATTAGTTTCATCCTTTTTTTGTTTTGTTTTTTGAGTAATTTCAGGAACTTCCATTGTTTCAACTAAAGCATATCTATATACTTTTTCAGAATTTCCCCATTGAAAATGAATTAAAAATCTTGGCTCATTATACTGAGTAATAAGCCTTGGATCAAAATTTGCTATAGTCATTATTTTTTAACCAATGAACCACCAAAATATAAACCAATAATAGCTGATACTAAGTTAGTATCTAATGGTGTAATAACTAAACTATTTGAAGATAATGTTATCCATTTCATTATTTCTTTCTCTGGTATAAAGAAAAATGCAGGTCTAAATTCTAAATATCCTACAATTACAGTTATATCAGGTGATATTAGTGGCATTAGTTTTGGTAATAATACTATCGCAAAAACAGCAGTTAAAGCTATAATTCTTCTAGTCCATTGAAAGCCTACATTATCATATTCTCTAGCTTCTTTAAAACCTTTTTGCTGTACATCAGCTCTAGCCAATAACATTTTTTGTTCTGCTTGTTTTGCTTTAATGCTTTGCGACCAAATACTCATTACTCCACCAAGTACAGTAGAGCCTAACATTGTTATCATTTCAAATGGCATCTTTTTTTTTCTCTTCTAATTCTTTAATTTTAGATAAGGCATCATCTAAATCTTTAGTACAAAATTCTAGCTTTTGCAAACATCTTTTATTTGCTGCATCTTTAGATTTACCTGCATCCTCTAGTTCTGCTATCTGCTGTTTTAATATTCTAACTTGATCTTTATATTCATTTAGAATTTCACTAGGATCTGAACCTTTAAATGGTTGCATATATGATTTTTACCTTTAGTTTTTTTTGTTCTTTGGTAGTTTGCCTAGCAATAAGAGTTCCTTTGGCTTTTCTTTTATAACCATCTTTTGCAGTATAGTCTTGTTTTCTAAAATTTTTAGACTTAACATCATAAGCAGTATACTCCCCTGTAGACATATTTAAAGTAACAATATCTATTGGTCCAAGTCCTCCAAGTGGCGTAAACACTAGGATATTAGGGTCTTTTGCAATATTAATCTGTGCAGAAAGCTCACTTATTAAACCAGCTACTGCTTTCTTACGCCTAGCCATTCCACTTTAGAAAACCTAGTATAATCCCTGCTAGACCTCCTAATAGAATAAGCAAATTAATTGCTCCCTTACCTTTACTTACATCACTTCTTAATTGTTTTAATTCTATTCTCATTTCATCTATTGCTTTGAATAAAGTTTTCATTCTCTCAGCACATACTTTTTCGTGAGTAGAAAGTCTAATACCTGCAGACATTTCTACTAATTGTTTTGCTGACATAATTTTTTTTCTAGGCATTAGGTTTTTCCTCTGGCAAACAATGAAATCTTACAAATAATTCATTTTCATTAACATCAACTCTACCTATCTTTTCCATTTGTTCAATGGATTTTTTATAACCTTTAATTAAACAAGAATATTGATCTTTATAAAAACCATCTATAGGCTGAATTGGTGGTAGACAAGTTAAAGAAACACCACTACAAAGAGTCATAATAAGAATAAAATTCATAATTTCTCCTATGTTATTTAATCAACGAGCATTAGCTGGAACACCTGAAGAATTTACGAATGGTGCTTCTGCGAAAGCCATGTACATATATGTATCAGCACTACCATTCATAAAAACAGCAGTATCTCTTAATTTAAAACCATTTGATAAAAAATCTACAGCACCATTAGCTTCTTCTGCTTCATGTGAATTAAGTTTTAATTCTGTTGTCATTTTATTAAATGGATCTCTTTTATTATCAAAAACACCCCACTCTCCTGTATTATTTGTTCTTTTCATTACAATCCAAGCTGGTCTAAATCCTGTATAAACAAATGTACCATTAGCATTTCCATTTCCTGTATATGAGCCAAATTTCGAAAAGCCTTGTTTTCCTGTCCATAGATAAGCTACATAATTATATCCTTCATTAACTGTTCCACTATTACCTAAAGTAAAAACACTTGAAGTTGGAGCAGTATCATTCCATATACCTGTACCCCCACTAGTGCTTGAAGCAGCAGTTGTATTAAGTTGCGACCAATAAGTTTCAGGATTACTTGTTGCTACTTTATGATGGTACACCATCCAATTATCACCATTATTTCTGCATCTTACGATCATAAAATGAGGAACTGCTGAAAGTGAGTGTGCTTCTGTTCTGCCTGATGTAGTATTACCAGCATATAAATCTATATCAAACCCAGCAGTTACAGACTCAACCCAGCACCATCCTACATTTGGTCTTGTATTTTCATTAATACCATTATCTGCTCCATGCGTAAAACCATCAGAGTCAAATGATGTAACTACTCCACCATCAGTTGCTTCTGCAGTAGTTCCATCTGGTCTAAGTACTGTTTCTGTACCTCTAAGTGTATCGCAAATTTTTGGTGATGAAGTGCTATCTCTTTCTGCACACCAGACAAGATTTGGAGACATATTTTCACTTCCAGGTAAAGTTATTGCATTTGTTCCACCATTTCCAGTATAGATAACTGCTTGAAAATATAATTCTGGATTGTCTATTGTTGTATAAGCTGCCATTTAACCTCCATCACTTCCTAAATTTTTTGTGCATAATGCTAAAAATCCTGATGGTGGAGTGTACTCAAAAGCACCATAGCCATTTGCATCTGCTACAGATGATGAATTAGCAACTATTGGATTGCCAAAATTAACTCTCATAATAGCATTATTAATTGATAAAGAACCACTTGGGAAATAAGTAGCACCAGAAACAATAGAATATCCATTACTATTACCTGCTGGATCTCCAGAATTTACCCAAGAACCACTATTTTTTCTAAAATAAATTTTTCCATTTGTTGCGTCTAAAGCAACACATATTATGTCAGATGTACCAAATGTATCTTCACTTGAATCAACGGAACTATTATTTGCATGAACAGAACCAGCAGAAAGATTATAACCTACATCTGAAGAAAATTCGCCAAGATAATTATCACCAGCAGCCAAATATTGTTCTTGATCTGAAATACCTACATAAGCATTAGTTTCACCAGCAGTACAAATCGCCTCAAAATACCACTTCCCTGCAGTAACTCCCATTGTACTAACCCATCGTCTATGAGCAGTAGCACCAGCAATTTGTTTAAAAAGTACTAAACCTTCGTGTGATTGAACAGTGCTTGTAAAATTTGTACTTGGAGAATAATTTAGAATATTCATTGTTGCAAAATTATTAGTCGGTGTATCTGTAGCTTGATCTATTGCAGCTAGATTAACTTCAGTTAAATCTGTTCCACCATTTGCATCGTTGCCTAAATTACTACTATCTTTAAAATCTAAATAAAAACCATTCGTACCAAAAGTTAATCCTGATACATCTTTAGGTTTCCAAATTGTTGGACTATCACTATCAAATTCTCCAAAATCAGATGCAGCATATTGAGTTCCATCTATCCAAACTACCTCTGCCATATAACCATCCCAAAAATTTTTTGGTCCATTATAATGCGCGCCAAGCCACATTTTTTTTCCTGATGTATTAGCTTGTAAAACATCGTTTTGAGGTATAGCTGTTTCAACTGAAAGACTTGTTTCTTGTGTTCCATTAACATAAATTTTATGTCTATTTCCAGCTACGGCTTGTGTTGTATCAACTGCAATAACTAAGTGGAACCAGGCGCTGGGGTCCCGGAATAATCTATTAGTTACATATCTTGAATAAGTACCATTATTATATTGAATATCCAATCCTGCTCCGTCAACACCATCTGGTTTGAACGCAATTTCTACATAATCATCTGATCCATTATCTCCTTCAATAAACAAAAGACATTGATTAGTACTTGCTTCAGGATTAAATTTTAACCAAACACTAAAAGTAAATTTTTCTTCAACACCAGTGCTACCAGGTGTCTTATGCATATAAGCACTAGAAGTATCATTCAACCTGCATGAGTTGTCTACATTATAACCAGTATCTTTAATGGAGTTAGTTCCAAGTATTAATGGCATTAACTCTCCAATACTGGTAGCTCACCTAATGGTCTTTCATACACAGGATTTTCTTCTGTGCCTGTATTTACATAAGTATATAAAGTTTCCAAAGCTGGTGTATCAGCAGCGTTTGTAATTTGAGTTTCTTGTTCAGCAGCTTTTGTTCTAACTGCTGCTCTATGAGTTGTAATTGCAGAAGGTACTGCTGTTCCAGCATCTGCTTTTCTAACTATGTACCAATCTGTTCCAGCAAGGATTCCTGCTGCTTGTTTTTTAATAGTTTCAATTCTAACTGTTTTTAATCCTTTAACTGCAACTTCTCCTTCAGTACCTTTTCCATCTGTTTCATCTTGTGCTGTCCATAAAGTATCAGCATGAGCTTTAGCAGTAGCTGTTCCATAACTTGCTGTAATTTTTCCACCAGCAAAAGCAAATGACTGATTGGTATTGGTATACCATTGCTCATCTTTTTTATTAGTGTTATCAAATTCTACTTCATAAATTCCAATCGCTTCTAGTTCGGATTTACTCCATAAAGAAAATATTTTAGCTGGATATTGAACATCTCCAATAACTAACGCTTTTGGATTATTTATTAACTTTGTTATTGATCCACTATCTACTAATCCCCACATATTATCTCCTATTAACTTTCACTTAAATTTAATGTTCTTCCAACCTCTTGCCAGACTGCACCTGAATATCTAAAAACTAAAATATCGGTTTTAGCATCTGTTGAAGTAAAAGTTGGTGCAGTTGATGCTGCAAATTCAAATACTGTATTAAAAGCAATCGTATGACTTCCATTGTAATTAATTTCTAAACAGATAAATGCTCCTTCAACTGCATTAGTTGGTGCAGAGAAAGTCGTATTTTCAGTTGTGATATGATATGCGTTTGGTTTAGCAGAAGCATCCCAAGCAACTGCATTGCTAGATGATGTTATTGCTTGTTGAGTAACATTAGCAGCATTAAAAGTACATACTCCTGAGCTACTTCCAGAAACCCAAGTTGTTTCTGTTGAACCATCATTACCAGCAATTTTTAATTGTCTATCGCCAGTAGCTGTTGCAGTATCAATATCAACTCCTATTATTACATTACCACTACCACTTGAAATATTATCTAGTCCACCTAAAACTAAGTTATTAGTACCAGTTATAAATCTTCCAGCTTGTGGACCAACACCAACATTACCTGAAGTGGTAGTAATTGCATTTCCAGATAAAGAACCCATAAAAGTATTGTTCCCACCTGTTGTTACTTTTCCTAAAGCCTCACTTCCAACTGCAACATTATTATCTCCTTGTGAGATAGCATCCATAGCATTATTACCTATGGCAGTATTATAAGTTGCAGCACTTAAAGTTCCAGTTGTTGAATGACCAACTATTATAGAACCAGTAAAATCTGTTCCACCTAATTTTCCAACTAAATCTGCATTTAAGGTAACAGTTCCAGATGTTCCACCACCAGATAAACCAGTACCAGCAGTTACACCTTCAATGTCTCCAGTGCCATCTGCTCCACTATATTGAAAGTGAACTCCTACTCCATCGTTATCAGAAAATGAACCTGAACTAACAACATGAGTTACTGGAACTTTTGAATAGCCTGAAGCATCGGTAATTGCACCTGAAACTTTAAAGACAGCATAAGTAGATGCTGTTCCTTCTTTAGTAATTGTTACAATTCCTCTTGCTGTTGAGTTTGTTACATCATCCCAAGATTGAACATAGGAAGTAATATCAGCTGAAGCATCATCTGCATCATCTACATATAAAACTGTTGCACTTGCTATCGTTGCGTGATTCCAAGCTATTTTTCCTGCACCTGGATCGGCATCGCTAGTTGTGCTTTCCCAAGTCATTGAAAGTTGAGAGTTGGTTCCACTTGCTCCTGTTGACCCTGTAGATCCGGTACTTCCAGTACTCCCAGTAGACCCTGTGTCGCCTTTTAATCCAGTTCTTGTGTAGTGTACTGATAGTTCATCAGCAGCACTAAATGTATTGTTACTTGCTAAGTGAGCAACTGTAATTTTGTTATAACCACTTTCATCACTAACAGCAGCAGTAATTTTAAATCTTGCATAAGTTGAACTATCATTAATATCTACTATGTGTAAAAATCCTTTAATTGTAGAAGTTGATCCTCCCCAACTTTGAACATCTGTTGCTGTACTAGCACCATAAGCATCAGCATCATCTATATATATTTCTGTAGCAGATGCGTATGTACCATTATTAAATGCTATCTCTCCAGCTCCAGGATCTGCATCCGATGTACCAGTGTCAAATTTATAATAATATCCTGGAATTGCTCCATCTTCACCACTAGCTGAAAAAGATAAAAATACTTTATCTTCATCTGCTAAAGCTCCAGCACCATCAATATAAGTTAAAGCTAATTTAGTATAACCACTAGCATCTGTAACAGCACCTGATATTTTCCAAACATGCCATACATCTAAAGCATTAGATTTTGTAACTCTAATTCTTCCTCTATTAGTATCATTACCAGTTACATCGTCAAATGATTGCACCCAGGCAGAAATATCTGTACCATTTGCTTCTAAATCATCCACATAAGCAATAGTAGCTGATGCAAGTGTTGTGTTATTAAATCTTATAATTCCTGATCCTGGGTCAGAATCAGTTGTAGTTGTTGAATAAGTAAATTGTGCTGAATCTCCACCAGCCGGTAAAAAGTCTGCAACTGTTGTTAAATTTCCTGAACTATCAAAACCTAAAGTCTTGGATGCTCTATCTGTTGCACTATCAGTAAACTCAGCAGAAGAAATTGTATTTGTTCTTGAAACTTTAAACGATCTATCTAATGCTTCTTGCATCTGTTGAGTCGTCATAGTTGCACGATCCAAACCCTCTTCATGTGTCTCCGCAGGGAATGGATCATTAGCAATATAGTCTATTGCTTGAGTTTGCGGAACATTCCTTATAATCACTACTGTTTCTCCGGTAGCTGGAGTATTACCAGAAGTGAAAGTTATAGAACCTCCACTAGCATCTCCTGCACCTGCTACTGTGTAGTGCGTTGTTAGGGATTTAGTTGTCTCTGTTCCTGCTGAGGAACGAATAATAACTACTAGGTCTGAGTCAGCAAAAATTTTAAAAGTATAAGCAAAGTTGGTTGTGCTACTATTACCAGAATATGAATTTTTTACTGTTGTACTTGATATTGTCATGCTTAAAAACCTTTAAATTTCCTTGATGGTTTTGTCAATAAAAAACCCTGATTATACTCTTTTTTCATACGCTTTTCCATTCTTTTTAAAATGCCAGGATTAAGTGTTTCTAACATTTGAAAACCTATTAAATAATCAAAAGCAGTTTTTATATAAAATAAATTTAAGAAAGGTATATTTTGAGTTACTGCTCTATATGCCAATCTTGCTGCTTTACCGCCTTCACCTGTCATACCATATTTAAGAGCTAATACAACATCTAAACCAGACAATGGAACAGGACCGGCTAATGATCCGGCAGCCTCAAGGCTTGATCTTGTTTCTCTAAATAAAACATCTCCATAAATACCAAGTCCACCACCTTGTAAAAAAGCAGCCAAAAGAGATTGACCTTTAGTTGGATCTCTAGGTTCTTTACCTTTTAATAAATCTTTAACTGTCATTGACATATAACCTAAAATTCCAGATGTTAAAAATATTGATGCTAAACCCATTGATCCTCTTAAATATTGTTTATTAGCTCCTTTAAAATAATCCATTTCTCTTCCTAAAACTTTCATAACAATAGATAATGGAAATGCTTTAAATTGACCCATAAATCTAATAGCTTCACCAGGACCAGTTCCAGACATTAATCCTTGTGTCATAAAACCTTTTACTCTAGCATCTGGCTCAATAACCGCATAAAGAGTTCTATCTAAAAGCATACCAGATACAGATGTTTTAAATTTTGTTTTTTCTATTCCTATTTGTCTTTGAGTTAAATTATCTAAACCAGTTATTCGCTTTATATCAGCATCAGATATTTGATCTAATAAACCAATATTAATAAATTCTTTTCCATCATCTGCTGTTTCCATTGCAGTTTTTCTTATAATGTCCCATCTTGTAGAATCTATATTATAAGTTTCAAATAAACTTTTTAATTGTTTATTTAAACTTCCAAACTCTATGTTCTTTTGTTTTGCAAAATAATTTGCCATACCTAACATAGCTCCTTCTTTAAGAGTGTTGGTCCACCAGGTTAGTAAATTAAATTTAAAGAAAGTTCTTTGAGTTCTGGTCCAACCTTTACTCATATTATCTCCAACTTGGTATCTACCAGCAATATCATATATGGCACTATCAGTTATTAATCCTAAACTTTCTACTATATCTTTTAATTGTTTTGGATTTTTTATTTTTCTTAAACTATTAAGAGCTTCAAACATTCCTCCTAAAAATGATCTACCTTGGAATCTCATTTCTGAACCATATAAACCAATATCTGCAGCAGCCGATATAGTTGCACCACCTAGTTTTGCCATAGAAGCTATAGATCTTGCTATAGCAGAATATTTAGCAACTGCAAAATTTTCTACACCATAAACAGAGCCATCTACAATTCTTAAATATTTAACAAAAGGTCTATCGCTTTTAATATTTTCTATATCTTTTTTTGAATCTTTAAGTCTTTCATGTACCGCAGCTCTAATAATATTAAAATTATCAGTTGGTCTAGTTCCTAATGAATCTAATATACCAATATTTCTACCGGTAGTTTGTAGTCCTGAAATAAATGATTCTTTTAAATTACCCATTCCAAAAATATCATTATAAGCAAACCAATCGCTTGCACTTTTAAAGTGTAAAACTCTTTTAAATTCAGCCTTTTTTGCTATATTTCTGGTTATTTTAGTGCCGAATATAAAACTAGCTCCATCAGCCATTTGATATTTGTTGCCTACCAAGGTGCTATAAACATCTGACATAAATTTTTCTATATCATCTACATTAACAAAGGTTCTATCATGGTCTAATTTTTCCATTACAAAATTTTTCCATGCTGTATAATTTTTTTCATAATTAATATTTTTCTTAGTTTTTCCCTTTGTATCAATTTCTATATCTTTTAATCCTAATTTATTTGCAGCATCTCTTATTGAAAAAGGATCGTGAGTTTGTCTAACAATATAACCCCACATTTTAGCAATATTAGCACCTCTATCATTTAATGATTGTCTAATCATTTCAGAATATTCATCCATAATTTCAGCAAGTTTTTTAATAGTTGGATCTGTTTCTCTTATTGGTGGTTCTAATCCTGTCTGTTCTTCAATGGCAGTTTTTCTTTGATTAATTTCTTCCATTGCAATAGCCACTCTTTCTTGAGTTTTTTTGTCTGCATCAGCAAATAATTCCTCTAAATTATTTTCTCTTAATTTTCTATTAAAACCTGCAATAAGTTGATTGGAACTTGTTTGTTGATGTATAGCCACCGAATCTCTTGCACCAGCAACTCTTCTGTTAGTACCAACTAAAATTGAAATCAATCCTTCTTCTGGATCATCAGAAAAATTCTTTATAACAAATTCTGTTAATTTTCTAATTTTAATTTCATTTTCAATAGCATTTCTTTTGTTTATTTTTTTCTGTAATTTAATTTGTTCTGTTACTTCTTGTGCAACCTTATCTACATTAATTTCATTAATCTTAGATACTTTCATTTCTTGTTGTGCTAATTTTATAGCATCAAGAATTTCATCTTTTTGAGTTGATCTAATAGATGATTTTTCAAGTAAATCTTCTATTCTTAATAAACATTTATCTGACACTTTTATCTCCCATTAACACAATTAATTGCATCTTTAATAATTTCATCTAAATCTTTAGATTTATTATTAGTTTCATCTAAGGCTTCTTTTGTTCTTTTTACATCAAAAGAATCTTCTTTAAATTTTAATTCTAAATCTTTTTGATTTGTTCTAAGAGTTTCTAATTGTGTTTCTAAACTTTTTATTTCTGAATCAGTTTCTACATTGTTTCTTTTAACAACATTTTTTTCTACATCATTTAATTCAACTTGATCTATTTTAGATTCTGATTTAACTTTTATTTTTGGTGTAGCAGATGTGTTCGATACATTTCTAAGATTAGGATCAGCATCAACTATAGGAGATATATTATTAGGTTTGTCTAATAAAAAATCATTAAGTGATTTTTCTAATAATAGTTTTCTAGTTTTTGGATCAGTTTTTTCTAACGCCATCATAATTCTACCATTTTCAGGATAATATTCTCTATATAAATTAAGCTCAGCATCTGCACCTTCATCTACTGTAATTTTATTTTCTTTTCTTGCTTGTTTAATTTTCTTTTGTCTTAGTTTAAATTTTCTTGCGGTGTTTAAATCTTTTAATTTTCCAGCTCCTACATGAAGTCCACCACCCATTATAGTTCCAAATGTAATATTTAAAAAACTATCCATGTGGTCATAGTCAGCTTTTACTTTTTGAGCTACACCATAAACTAAAGGCTCAATAAGAGTTGCACCCACAGCACCTTCTACAGTACCTCTTGCTAATCTAGCAGTTTTTAATCCTGTTCTGCCAGCAAGCCATGCAAATCTTGCCTGTCCAAACACAGGAATAAAGGAAGCAGCAATATTGATAGGATCAAATAAACTAACTGCTAAACCAGTTCCAAATTTAGCTGCGGTTACTCCCCAATTATCAGGTCCTCTTGCAATAATACTTTGTCTTTTTCTTTCATCTTTTTTTCTATTAACTATAATATCAACAACAGATTGATATTCATCATTATCAAAAAACAAACCTAATCTTTTATGTTCTTCATTACTATTCAAAATTTCTCTTGAAATAGGATTTTCTTTTTTTTGTATTGATAAACTTTTAGCCTCTTCTAACTGTTTATTTGTATAAATAGAATATGATGGATTAAAATTCCAGTTGTCTGAAGCAACAGCTCCTAATGATTCAAGTAAACTTGTTTGATATTGATCATATCCAAATTTATCTGCTGTTTCATTTATATCTAATCCAAAGCCAAATTGTGCCATATTATTTTCTATTTACAATTACAGCTAAAGCCATAACTGCTGCTAAAGTATCATCTCTTTTTAATAAAATAGACATTTTTTCTTCTGAAAGACTTGATAAATATTTAACTGCTGACATACCATCACCTGAATATGTATATTTTGAGTTACCAGAAAATAATTTTTCAAACTTTTCTCCGAATATTGCAGAAGAATTATTTAATAAATCTAAAGCTGTTTTAGGTTCTACTTGCCAATACGATCTTGCAGGACCTCCACCTATTTGAACTTTTGTTTTATAACCAGATTCTATTTGACCAATAGCATTACCATATTCTATTAATTCTTTTTTAGATAAATTTTTATCTCCTTCAAAAACAGTTGATGCTGCATCTATAGCTTTTACAGCTTCATCAGGAACTTTATAATCTTTACTTATTGCTTTTAAAGCTCTTTTATTTTTTTTAGGATCATTAGTTGTTTGATAAAGTGTACCCCAATCATTTACTATTTTTTCATTTGTCAATATATTTTTTGTTTCTTTATCAACTGCCATTGCTTCATTCATTGCTACTATATTTCTACTCGCATAATTACCACCTTCAAAAGAAGCATAAAAATCTGATTCTATTTTTTTAGAATATTCTAATTCAATATTTGTGCCTGGCAATGTTAATGAGGTATCATCAAAATTAAATGTTAAAAATTTTCCATCAGCATTTTTAACTGGAGCAAAAGAAGCATCAGGAAAAACAATACCAAAAATTAAACCATTACCATCTGCTGTATTTCTCCATTCTCCATTATCTTCCATTTGTTCTTTCATTTCTTCTGTTAGCTGTACTTCTGTAACATCTTTATTTTCAGACTCAAAAGCAACAGCATTAAATTCATCTAAATAATGTTCTTTAATTAAATCAGCTTTTCCAATAATTCCGGTATCTGATTCTATTGTGTGTTTAATATCTTCCCCATTATATATTGTAGGAACATAATAAGTATCTTCTATTACAAAATGATCTTTTATTAAACTGGCTGCTTTAGTTTCTGCATCATCTTGATCTAAATTTCCATCCACCCACATTGAATTTAAAACATCATACGCTAATACTTTTTTTATATTGTGAAGTTTGGCAATGGCTTTACTTGTATTAATATTATTATTTTTTGCAATTATATCTTCAAATTCTTGAATTTCAGCACTTATGTTTGCTTCTATTTCCTTAAAATCAATATCATTATCTTTTGCAAATTTTTTAAGTTTTTCTTGTTCTTCTTTTTGATCATAATTTATAAAACGATTTGTTATTGTTGGATTACCAAAGAAAGAAGATAATTCTGCAGTTATAGGTAGTCCTGCATTACTAAGTTGTAACATGGCTTGTGAATTATATTCACCAAATTCAGCTTCTAAATTTGCTAACATTGCAACTCTTGTCTCAGCATCTCCACTTTTATATCTTTCAACAAACCCATCAGCCTCACTAATTGACATTACTTTTATTTTATATGGTGCTTGTCCCATATCAGTTTGAGTTTCTACAAGTTTATTAACTAATGCTAATTTTTTTTGTAAATAAAGTTCATTATTTTTTACAGCATCTATAGTTTCTAATTCTTCAACTAATTTTTTAACATCATCATTTGTTTGGCTTATAAATAAAACTGGATTTGAATCCATAGCTGTATTTCTTGCTACTACTGCTTTTAAATATATATTTTTTTCATCATTGCCTTCTTTAAAAGTTTTAACTCCAGTCTCTACTTCATTGTCTATTATTTCATTAAATCCTTCTATTGTTTCCGATATATCAACATTACTTATAGAATTAATAATTGCTACATTAGCTACTGAATTTTTTAATGAATCATATTGTTGTAGCATTTTATTAAATACTTTTGGTTCTATAATTTCTTTTGCAAACTCCATATCAAAATCTATTTCTTTTCCTAAAGATGCTGCTAATAAAAAATTACTCCAATCATTCTGAACCATAGGTAATAAAACACCTTTTGCATCTTGTATTAAATCCATTCTTGTATCTAAGTTTAAATTAGTAAATTGTTTATCATCATTTAATTTAAGCCAAGCTAATTTTGGATTATCAATAATCATTTTAGTTGCTTCAAAACCCTCTATTCTGCCTGGAATAGAATCAATTATTTTTTTTAAATTAGCATTTGGTATTTTGCCTTTATAATTAGTTGTATATAAATTAATTAAATCATTTTCTAAAGTAACATAATCAAAATTACCTTCTGCTAAAAAAGCAGTTGTTAATAATCTTTTTTCTTTATCAGCAACATTATTATCTAATGATGTTAAAATATTTTTTGATATTTGTGTATTAGTTCTAAAAATTCCTTTTTGTACTTCAGATAAAGCATAATTATTAAATAAATCTTGAACACTTCCATTCGTTGCATTTGCTTTATATTTTTCAATTAAAGCATTTGACTTTGTTTTTAAAATTTGATTTGCTATTTCTTTATTTTCTAAAACATTGACTTCATCATAAACTTTTTGCATATCAGTTATGAAATCATTTTCTAATTTTAATGCTTCTGTTTTATTTTGAGCATCATTTTCTTTTATTTTAAAATTAACAACAGCATCAGTTACTGGTTTTAAAGCACTAAAAATGTTAGCATTAGGATTGATTTTAATATTAGATGTAGTACCAGCTAATTGTTCTGCTGATCCTTCTGCTGTAAATGTGGGTATCTTTGGCATTATACTTTACTCTTATTTGACATTGCTAATAAACTTTCTCCTGTTTGAGCTACTGTACTTATTTGTGCTAATCTAGCTTCATTTCTGGCAATAGTACCTGAAATTCTTGCAAAATTTGCTTCTTCCATTTTATTCGCTGCAGCAACTTTTGAATTATAATCAATTAAATTTTTTTGTAATTCCGCTTCAATAGCATTTGATAATTCAATATAATAACTACTTCCAGTTCCAACTTGAACACCAGATTTTGCTAGAGCAACTGTAGTTTCACCTTCAATTTTTCTGAAATTTTTTTCAAATTGAGCAATGTCAAATTCTGCTTTCTTTTCTATTTGCTCTGCTTGACCTTCTAAAACTTTAGCATTTCTTTCTTGAACTGATTGATTATACTTACCAATTTTGCCTTGAGCTTGGTATTGAGCTACTCCTAATGCTCCTACTAATAAATTAGCTCCCATTAGAATATCCTCGCATATCTGTATTGGTCCGAACCATCAAACCCATAACATTTCATTAAACCTTCGTTTTCTAAACCTAACCATTCTGCAAATCTTAAACCTTGTTTAAAATCTTTTCTGATTGCAGTTTGAACTCTTTTAATATTTTGTTGTCTGGCAACATTAGCAAAATCTTTTTTAATTGCTTTAGCAACTCCTATTGGATATTTCCACATTTCGTTTGTAGCAATCACCCAACCTTCTGCAACTTGTCCCCAAACTATTTTCATACCTGCAGCAAAAATTGGTTTATTATTTACAATACCGGTAAAAGCTAATTTATCTTGTTCAAAAGATTGAGCATTACCCATAATTTTTATATATTTTGAATCAGCTTCTAAAACTTTATGATTCATTTGACAGGATAATATAAACTGTCCATGTTCTTTTGTATAAGGTTCTATATGTAGTATATTATCCATCATTTGTTACTAGCCTTGGGTATAACGATAAAATTGTGAAAGGTAAAGGTTGAGTTTGCCTAACAAGAATATATCCATCAGTATCATAATTTCCTCTAAACTCTACTTCTTTATCTCCTGTAAATACTGGGATTCCTTCATCCATAGGATTAGCAGAAGTTCTAAATGGTATTCTTTCCATATTTGATAAGTCTGGTCCTACCTCAACACCAACACTTTGATATAATCTAGCAGTAATTTCATATATTCTTTTAGTTTTTCCTTGAGATGTTCCATCTTGTGAACCAGCATCTATCCTCATTGTTTTTAATATTGAATGATAAGCTAATCCCATTTTAACATTTGTTGCAGAACGATCTAAAACAACACTTCCTGAACTTACAGGTTTATCTGGATGTGTTGCACCATCTGCTAATATAGCAACTGTTTGTCCCTCTAAATGATCTAGTCCTGTAAATGTTGTTGCAGCAGTACCACTATAACTTAAAGCACTATCTAAAAAATTAAATGATGTATTATCTGTTTCGTCAAAATCAAATACATTTAAGTATTCAACATATCTTCTAGTTGATCCATTAACTGTTCTTTTAACAATAACCCATACTTGATATTCTGAATCATCAGTTGGAATTACAGCAACACTTTCACATACAGCTTTACCTTGATCTGTTGTTGCTAATTTTGTTGTATCATCTACAGATTTAATTGTTAAAAATCCTGTAGACGAAGGAGATGTTTCTGTAACTGTAACTACATTAGTGCTAACTGTTGCTGTAAAATCAGAGTCAGCATCTATTAATGTTTTTAAGTTTGTTGCAGTTTGGTTATTACTGGTTACAGTATGAAACTTACCAGTTGTAGAAGATGTAGCTGATGTAAAAGTTGTAGTTGTGCCATCTGATTTAGTTAATACTAATCTTGAACCATTTGCTATGTTTGCATAATCTGTAACTGTAATTGTTGCAGCACCAAATCTTCCACCAAAAATATGTCTATGCCAAGCAACAACTTCCTGTTCTCTTTGATAAGTTAATGCTGCTAATTCACCATCTCCTCTAACGCACCATAAAATTGATAATGGTTCACCTTGAAAAGCCATTTGAGTTATTCCACCGGAAGTAACATGTTCGGCAAGGATAGTTAAATCAGGTGAAGAATAACCATCTACATCAAAATTATAAGCAAGTTCTCTAATTTTTCTTTTTGCTCTTTGTAAAAATAAAGTAGCATTACCAACTGCTACAGCATCTACATTAGCTCCACCATTATTTGTTTGTTTTTTAATCAATATATTTGTTGGAGTTACAGAGCTGTCATCTCCACCTCCACTAACTGCAAATTCACCACCGGCAGTTCCAATAATTAGAGTTCTTGTTGCTGACATAAATCTAATTGCATTAACTTGATTAGATGCGATTGTATAAATAATTGCATCATCATCAGCTACAGTACCACCAATATTAGCATCCATATTTTCATAATCACCAGATTTTGAAAAATAAACTGTTTGTGGATTACTTAATGTTGCGGCAAAAACTAATCGTTGTTCAAAAAAGGTTACGCAGGAAGGATGACCTGTGGTATCAGAAAATGCTCCTAAGTACCACGCTGTAATAGCATTTGTATTTGTAAAGGCGGTTGTAATGGTTGCTACTGCAACAGTTGAATTTGTCCTAGCAGTTATAACTGCATAGCCACCATTAAAATGAATTTGTCTACCCACATCTGTTGCTAGCCATCCTTGGTCATCATTAATTCCAGTTGTGGCAGAGGCTGTAATATTTACTCCAGTTCCAACACCTGCAGAGGCTGGTGTTAAAGTTGTTGATGTTGTATTAACATCTATAAATGGTCCATTGGTAAAATCTACATCAGTTAATGTCCAAGAAGTATGACCAGTACGAGATAGTTTTTCTACCTCATGGTTTGGATGAGTAATGTACATAACATCAGCAGATTGAGCAAATTTTATATCAAATAATTCTGCTTCTAAATAAGGAGAGGTAATTGTATAAACTCTATTAGCAGTTCCTGCTGAACTATAAGCAGTATATCCTGAACTGTTTATATTATCTCCATCTTTATCTGTTAATTGAAAGGTATTAGTAGTTACACCTGCAACTAAAAATCTTTTATTATTTACTTCAGTCATTCCTACAACTGAAGTAATTTTTATTTCATCACCATTAGAATAACCATGTGAATTAGATGTAACTACTGCAGGATTAGCTTGAGTGATTCCTGTAATAGTTTTATTACCTTCTAGTATTGCACCATTGTCTTTAAAAAATCTTATTTTTAAATTTGAAAATTCAAGAATATAAGTTTGTGTTGTTGAAAATTCAAAAGGTATTAATCTTGTTTTTTTTGAACTATCAGTAACTTCAGCTACATGAGTTGTGCCTGGTCTACGAGCTGCAGCTCCATGAGGATAGATAACTAAATTTTGTAAATTTGAACACCCTGCAGCGTATTTTGATAAATCATTTCTTCCATCTAATCTAGGTGATAATTCACCTGCAGTAAAATTTGTAAGTTGTGCAGCTACTCTAGCCATGTATTAAAACCTCGAATTAATAAATGAACCTGCGTCTATAACATCTGTCATTCCTAAATCGTGATCTACATTCTGACCTTCAGTTGAATCTACAAATCTAGCATCTCTTAATTTTTCTTGATATGATAAAATCATATTTTGTGATGTTGTATTATTAGATGTTACTGCATAAGCAATGTCTGCACCTAAAGCTGCAGATAATGTTTCTCTTAATAGTTCATCATATTCATTGGGGTCAGTAATTCTTGAAATATATAATATTTTCATAGTGGATGCGTTACTTAATATCTTTCTACCTTCCACTTTATAATTTGAATCGTAATCTAATACTCTAAGTAATCTTAAACAATTTGTTGGTAAAGTATAAGCATAAGTAAAACCCCATGCTGGAGAGTCAGATGATGCAGCTAATTCCAATCTTGTTTGTAAACAATTCCAAGGATGAGTTCTAAATAAAGCATCTCTAACTTGAGTGTATCTTGAATTACAAAGTCTAGCGTTTTTTGAATCTTCTGTTAAGGATAAGATTGTTGATGCACCTAGTTGGTTTAATGCTCCATTACAAATATCTACTACTGATGCCATATTACTTCCTTATAATATACTTACGCCTTATTTGTCTATCTTTTAATAAAGCAAAAATCTCTTCTTCAGTTCTTTCTTGTTTAGCATCAAATCCATAATGATATTTAGGACTATGCTGAAACCGGTCTACAAGAACATATCTGTACACATAATTATCTTTTTTAAAATGTAGTACAGTTTTTAAATTTTTAATCTGTTTCATGCTAAACAGGCAAGTTTCAGTCTCCCTCTACTCGCCTGTTTAATTCTATTTTCTAGTCTACAACATATTGAATGTTGAAAGTCAAGTCGCCTGCAGTACCACCTTCAGCAGCCATTG
>VTLG01011081.1_pt1 | contig 38615 bp, 43 predicted proteins | sample 4694571 | NCBI WGS metagenome assembly VTLG01 (sample SAMN12604809, study PRJNA352737) | marine metagenome | biome: ENVO:00000447; feature: ENVO:00000209|ENVO:00000569|ENVO:01000036; material: ENVO:00002151; isolation source: viral sequences binned using virsorter ... | reverse complement strand
TCATTTCTTCACGATATGTGTAGTTAATAAAATTAGGACGATAAGATAAATGATTTGCAATTTTTAAAAAACATTCCCCAATGTAATTACTTACTTGGGGTGGTTCTTTATTTTGTAATTGTGCTTCTTTGCAACGATCTTTCCAATCAATCATTGCAGCTAGAAATTCTTTGTTGTTTACATAATGAGGTTTTTTTGCCACAGTTATACCTTTGTTTAAATTTATATTATACTATCATAAATAATAATTATTGTCAAGTATATAATTAGGACTTGACAATGAAACTATTTTTCTGTATAATCCACTATGTGGTTGGTTCAATGAATAGTTTTTTTATCCATATCATCACCAATATCATCAATTAATTCCTTTTCTAATTGATTTAATTGTTCATCTGTAGGCTCATGCAAACTTAAAGGTTTAAACATTTTTCCATTTTTCATTTTGAGTACACAGTATTCATAAAATTTAGCAATACCAACTGAGGCATCTGTAATCGCAACAATATTATTTGCAGTAACATCACAACTGTCGTTTTCACCATAAGAAACCCAACGAGATAAAGCCATAGATTCTTCAATACCACCTTTTGCCATTTTGGGAAAAGTGTTTATTTTTAATGGGTGTTGTAAAGTTATCAATCCTTCAGTTTTATTTTCAAAAGTCATAGTTGTGATAATTTCATCACCATTAGTTAATTTTAGTATTTTAGTATCGTGTTCCATATCTTAACTTTCTATTGGTAAATTTTTAATAGTATAATCGAACTCTTCTTCATTATAGATATTTATTCTTTCTAAGAAGTGTCTTAATGTATAGTTTTGTCTAGATTTATAAGTAAAGTCATCAGATATATCAAAAAGAGTTGCACCAGTTTTATCGTTAGTAACCCTTAAACCTCTACCTATACTTTGTAATACTCTTATTCTAGATTTAGATGGACTAGAAAATATTACATTATGTAAATTTTTAATATTAATTCCAGTAGAAAATGTACCATAAGATGCAACAATTATTGCATTTGTTTCTTCTTCAGTTATAGAACGAATTTCTTCTCTGGTTTGTGTATCAGTTCCACCATAAACATAAAAGACTTTTCTATCTAAGTCTTTTATCATATCATATAAAACTGCACCATGTTTTTCTACAAATTGAAAAAGTAATAGTGTATTACCTTTTAGATGTTTTGTCAAGTTTAAAATAAATTTATTTCTACGTTCATCACGAACTATCAAATCAACTTCATCTTGATAACTTTGGTCTTTCATAAATTTACAATCAGCTTGTGGGTATTGTAATACTATACACTTTATTTTTAATTTTGCAAGTGTTTTATTATCCATCAATTCTTTTGTTGTTGTTACCTTATTGACAGAACCAAATAAACCTTCTAGTATTAATCTATGTGTTTGTGTACCATCTAATGTACCAGTAAACCCATGTCTGTACTGGGTTAGATGCATTTTGTTCATAATATTTGTAAGAGATTTTGCTTTGAATAAATGCACTTCATCACCCAGAATACAACCAAATTGTTCAAAGAATTTTCTAGGCATTTTGTACAAAGATTGCCAAGTAGAGATAGTTACCTCATGTTTAATTTCTTTGGAATACCCTTGATATATTTTTTGCATTTTCGCACCCACATAACCATAATCAATAAAATCGGAGTACATCTGTTCCACAAGAGATGTTGTAGGTACAAGTATAAGGACTCTGTTAGACTCATACCACCTCGTTAATAAATATATAATAACTGACTTACCAGAAGCAGTAGGACTAAGAAGAAGGCTCCTATCGTTTCTGATTGCATGATGAAAAGCATCCATTTGATAGTCACGAAGTTGTAAACTTCTTCCATTGGATTTAAGTCGTAATTTTTTTGTAAAGCTTTTACATAATTCATATGAGGTAGGTGATTCATTTATAACTCCATCTTTATATTCAATTTCAATTTCATTTCGTTTTGAAAATTCTTGTATGTAAGGTAAAAGTCCAAAATAAATTTCACCATTCATTTGATTGTATAATCTTATTTTACCATCCCAAATTCTTTTTTTATAGGACGGCATAAATCTAGCGCCAGGAACTTCAAAAGTAAAAAAATCAGAAAGCTCTCTACCAATACTTGGTTCTGTTTCAATTATTATATATACTTCATTCTTTTTAGAAATTATCAAATTGAACCTTCCAAAAATCTTTTCCAATCAATCGCATTTTTAATCTGAAACCCACGATTGTTTAACATCTTGCACATTTTTTCTGCATAGTCACACATTGCATTATGATAATCAACTTTGTGTTTTGCAGTTATTAACTCCTCATCACCTTCAAGGTATACAGGGATATCCTGTTTAAGTATTTTTAGATCAAATGGTTTTTCTTGATAAACCTTTGGGTCTGATTTACCACCATAATATTCCCACTTTTGTTTTAGAAGTTTTTTATATTCCGACTCTGCCTGTTTTGATAACAAGTTCCAACGAGTAAAAATTTGTAAATATTTTCCATAAAGTTCTGGAGTTTTTAAAGATTCAATATCTAAATTATCTTTATCTATTTTTAAATCTTTTTCTGCTTCTTTTTGCAGTTGTTCTAAATCCATATTATAATCCTCAATTCAAGCGGTGGTGTACGTTTTCTCTCTCTTTCTATATTTGATTTGTGTCGTGTTCCAAACCATAAGAAAATAATGTTAAAGAAATATACACCACCTATAATATATATTACGTTATAGGAAACATCTCATATAGTTTATAATTAAATGTTGCTGTTGTAGTTAAATATGTCGTATCTGCTAATTGTTGGTCAAACTGCAACTGTCCTAAAGCTACAGGAAATATATCTGAAAATTTAACTTCTATTATAGGATTATTTTTACTAGACATTACTATTAAACTAGCATCACCATACATTGCAGATTGATTTATAGGACTACCTGTATTTAATATAGAACCTTTATTTGTATCCATACTAGGAAATGTATCAGAAAATTCTTTTCTAAAAGATTCAAATTGTTGTCTGGATTTTGGAAAACCAATACCAACTAACCACTTATGAAGTTCCCTATAATTTATTAACTGTTCATCAACAAGAAATGAAATTTCTAAATTTTCAAATGTTAAATCATCACCCTGTGTTGGAATTGCTTTAAATGGTGTTGGAAATACTGCCTCTCCTAGATTAACGCCTGGAATATTTGCAGCTGTAGTAAAAAATTCTACATTTGGCAATTTGTTAATACTAAACTTAAATTTAGTAGGGTCACAATAATCTAACTCTGTAGGTTGTCTTTTTAACGTATTTGTAACAGTCATTATATTCTCCTGTTACTATTTATGAAGTGTTAAAGTTGTATGTTCTATAATAGGTTAAGGTTTTATTGCATCTAAGCCAGGAACATATTCACTCATTCCTAACAATTCTCCTGTGGAAAATTTTCCACCAAATGGGTCAAAGGTGCCGTCATAAATTTGATTAGTAAGTGATATAGCAACTTCTGCAACATCTTCAGGCATATTTGTCATAGGTGCCATTTCAACCATTCCAGTATCCATTCCACCCCAAGTATCTGTAGATTCCCAAGTACCTTCTAAAACAGCTCTTACTCTTTCAACATAATATGGGCCCCATTGGTCTATAATTGCAGTTAATTGAGCCTTTGGTGCAAATTGAATCATATCAGATGCTTGTCCAAAACCAAGAACACCTTCTTTTTCTGCAACTTGTAATGCAGCTGGAGAGTCAGTATGTTGTGTAATAATATCTACACCTTGTGCTATGAGAACTTTAGCGGCATCTGCTTCTTTTGCTGGGTCGTACCATGTGTTAACCCACACTACGTCAATATCAAAATCTGGATTTACAGAAGTTGCACCTAAATAAAATGCATTAATACCACGAATAACTTCTGGAATAGGGAAAGATGCGATATAACCAGCTTTACCTTTTTCACTCATCATACCAGCAATTACACCTTGAACATATCGTCCTTCATAAAACTTAGAAGAATAAACTGACATATTTGGTGCAGTTTTATATCCTGTAGCGTGTTCAAATTTTACATCTGGAAAATCTTCTGCAACTTTTAACATTTGTTCCATATATCCAAATGACGTAGCAAATATAATATTATGACCAGATAAAGCCATTTGCCTCATAACTCTTTCTGCATCTGGGCCTTCTGCAACATTTTCTACATAAGTGGTGGTAACTCTATCACCAAATTCAGATTCTACCATCAATCTGCCTTGGTCGTGCATATATGTCCAACCATGATCGCCAACTGGGCCAACATATACAAATCCAACTTTAATATCATCTGCCGAAGCAAATGAAAGGGGTAGTGTCAGTAGCATGGTAAATACTACCGATAAAATTTTGAATAGTTTCATAAACTATATCCTTTCTTTTTTTATAATGATTTTTAAACATAGAACATAACAACTCTAACAACCTTATTTATAAGAGTATAGATTTAAGTTTCCATGGCGTGAAACAAACAGTACCTAAACTAATATAGTCTGCACCTCTATCCAGATAATATTCTGCATGATATTTTTTTGTAACTCCACCACCAGCAATAACTGTAATATGAGGATATTTGGTTTTGATATAATCTATAATTCTTAATGTGTGAGGAACTAAAATTTTACCAGACAATCCACCTTTGTCTGTAGGTAAAGTATTACTTGCATGAATTTGTTTATAACCAGAATCTATAACTTTATCTATTAAATCATTTGATGATGTTGGTGGAATTTTGCAAATACACCAGAACCTTTTGTGTTCTGGGAACTTTTCAAAAAAAGGAAAATCAGTTGCATCTCCTTCATTATCTACATTAGGACAACTTATGTTAACTTCTATGTCTTGATGTTCTGGAATAATACTATCAAAATTAACCCAATCCCATTTATGTATGGGTGCAATGCTCATTACATCAAAACTTTGTTTACGTTTTAATCCCTCTTTGATTCCAGCATTTCTCAGTCCTATCTTATTTCTCCAACCCCAACCAGCTTCTGTTTTCACATATCGTAAAGTTTTAAAAAGTTGTTGAAACAGTCCATGTCTAGGGTGTACAGTCCAACTTCCTGTTACACTTATTGCATTTTCAAATCTTAAATAATTACCAAAAGGTGCGGCTATAAAAAACATTCTATGGGATTCTCTTTTTTGGCTTTGGGGGAAGGACTCGAACCTTCACATTAGATAAATAATTCTTTGTCACTATTATTATCCAATAACCGATAAACAGTCGGCCGTGTCTACCTATTCCACCACCCCAAACTATTAAAATGTTCTATGCTACTTTATCTGTTAATGCTTGCATTTTACTTTGTTCTAATTTATCAAGAGCAGATATCATTCTGGTAACACCAATTCCACCACCAACTCTAGGTACAAATTCATGTCTTAAAAATTCATCTAATTCATCATCAACTCTCTTCTTACCAAATAGTTCATATAATAATTTTGCATAACCACCCTCTGATATTTCTTCAAACATATGCCTCATTTCATGTGGACTAGTACTACGTTCTGCACTACCAATTGTTTCCATACCACCAAGAATAACATCTATTTTCTTTGCATGAGTTTTTTCTTCATTTTGTGACATATTCCAAAATGGAGAGGTTTTATTAGGAAAGTTCATAATAAATGCTGAACCAAATTCTTCACCCATTTTAGTTTCATGTTCATTGGTTAATTCTTCAGTATTATAGTATTCACACCAATCATCATAATCTTTTAACATAGGACTATCAAAACCTAAGTGATTAAGAAGTTCCACTTCCATTTGTAATAAACTATCAAAGTCGCCTGGAAATTCAAATTCAAACATTGGAAAGATAGTATCATGTCTACCTTCTACTGGATTAGGTTCTTGTCTATAAGATGTTGATAAACAGAATAGTCCTTTATTAGAACGTCTGGTTAGTAATTCATATTCTAACCACATCTGTCCTGTTTGTGGTAATGGCCATATTTGCCCATTATAGTTGTAAGTTGAAACTGTGGTTGGGTCTTCACAAGCCGCAAGAATACTTAATCTGTTTTGTGTGTGGACTTCTAAGAAACCTTTAGATAAAAAAAAAGACCTTAAAAGGTCTACAGTTCTTGAAAATTTTTCTGGTGATATTAGTTGTGTCATAATTTTTTTTCTTTCTCTAAAAAAAGGGGGATTTGAATCCCCCTTATCAAGTTTAATTGTCGTTTCTTATTATTACATAAGGTTAGCGACTTGTACTCTTCTGTAGTACATATTTTCGTTTGCAGCTGGTCTTTCTTCATTATTAGAACCAGAAGTTGCAACTGCGAATGGATTTTGTGCAAGACCATATCGTGTCTTAAATCCAATTTTTGGTTGAAAGGAATTTTCACCAACTGCACGAACCATTTGTAGTGGAACGTATGGGCAGTAGAAAATACCAGCGTCATATGGTGAAGTACCTTTGTACCCAGCAACATAGAACTGTTTTGCAGCTACGTTTGCAGAATATGGGTCAATGTATACTTTAATATTACCATTCATAACACCAGCAAATGTATTTCCTGTGTCATCAACCTGTAAGTTGTTGTTAAGAGCAGGAGTGTAATCTAATACACCAGCCATTTGAAGTGCAGAAGCAACATCAGCTGAACAGATGATTAAGTTACCTTTTCCTCTACGAGTTTGTTGTGCAATCGCATTACAATCTCTCTCAACTTGGAACATAAGTCCTTTAAACTTCTCAACTGACCAACGACCATTTGAGTCTGTATCCATATCAAAGATACCAGCAGTTGTTGTATTTACCTGAGCACCTTTAACAGCACCAACGTAAATTGATCTAACAACTTCTCTGTTTATCTCTGCAAGAATTTCAGTTGAAAGGATATTTGACAATTCTGTCTCTGCATCTAGACCATGAATTGCTTTAAGGTCTTGTGCAAGTTCCATAGTGTATTCTGCTTTAAGAGCTCTTGTCTTTGCAAGAACACTATGTTTGTCGATTGAAAATGCCATCTGTGAGAAAGCGTTATTTGCATTATCACCTAATGCTTCACCTTCATCAGTAGTCATACCACCACCAGTAGTTGAACCATAATCGGCACCACCAGTTATGTATGTTCCAGGCGAGGAGTCATTAAGAATAGCAGGGTTTGTTCCTGTCATTGCAGTTGAATTTAAATCACCAGCTTGGTCATCATTTGAGTAAGCAGAATCTGCTTCGTTGTGTAGTGCTTCACCATCTGCATCAATTGTTCCGTCAGTACTAACGTATTTAGCTCTCATGCAGAAAATTAATCCTGTTGGGCCTGTCATTGGCTGAACTGAACAAATGTCATATGCAATAAGATTTGGCATTGCTCGTCTAATTAATGAAATCATGATTGGGTCATAATTTGCAGCATTAGTAGTAGCATTTACTGGTGCAGCTTCTGCTAAGAAAGCAGCATCTTCTTTCATTGCTTTTTCTTGGTTTTCCAAGATAATTGAAGTAACGGCCTTTTTATAAGGGTCTTTAATCTCAGGCAAATCTGGGTGATTAAGGACTGGCTGCCACTTCTCTTGTAAGTTCTCTGAATTATACATTCGAGTATCTCCCTATATTTAAATATTAATATTATTTATCATAATCTAATTCTTGACATCTGCTCTTTTAAAAACTCTGTCTGTTCCAGCAGTTCTGTTAATCGCAGTTGTATACGCAGCCATAGCGTCACTTATGTCAATATCTTGAGTATTCCCATTTCCCTCTTCTGTAAGAGTTTCGGTAGGAGTACTTTTTGGAAAATAATTTTCCTTTAGTGTATTAAGTTTTTCTGTAAAAGCATCTTTATCAGAAAACTCAACGTCTTCAACTAAACCAGCAAATTTTTCAATTTGTGTCTCTGCAAGGTCAGATGAAACTTCTTTAATCACTGCTTCACGAACAAGTGTATCTTCAGACTGTTTCTTTTCAGTAAGTTTTCCAAGAGTTTCGTTTAACTTACCTTCAAGTTCTTCAATCTTTTGAGCTTGTGACTCAAGAATATCGTACTTTTCGTCTGGAACATCAATGTAATGCTCTTCAAACAATGATTTTAGACCAGAAATGAAATCTTCTGCGATTTCACCTTTAAGTCCTCTTTCAACAGCGAGTTCATTTTCTTTCATCCACTCTTTAACAACGTAGTCAAGGTAACCATCTACCTTTTCTGCGAGGTCAGTTTTGAATGATTCCATTTCCTCGTTTATTTCAGAAGTCTTTTCGGTTTCAATTCGCTCTACTTCTGGACGAATTTTAGATTTAACAGCGGCTTCAAAGATTGTTGCAGCTTTTTTCTTAAATTCTTCAGAAAGTTCTTCACCTTGAACTAATGCTTCAACATCTTCTTGAACATTGATAGATGCAAGTCTTTTCTCAATAGCTTCTTTAGCTTTTGCAAGACCTTCCATTTCAAGTTCTTCTTCTGTCATTTCTTTTTTATTATGCATACTTGCATGAAGTTCCTTAACTTGAGTTGCAGACATTTTAGATAGAGAAGCAGAAATTGCTTCAATAGCCGCAGCTTTAGTCTTTGGAGTATTAGATTCAGAAACTACTTCATCTTCAGAAGATATATCTTCCTCAATTTTAGTTTCTTCAGATTTGGAACTATTTTCTTCATCATACTTGTGTTTTGATGCCTTTATAGTTGTATCTTTCTTAGCAGATTTACCAGCGTCAGGCCCCGATTTTTCGTCACCTTTCACAACTGGAGGCCCTAAGTCTTCCATGTCATCTTCCTCTGCATCAACTTTTTTCATAGGTTCTGCCTTAACAGAACCCTTACCAGCGGAAGCTTCTTTTTTGACTTTTGCCTCATCTAAATCAGCAAGAACATCAGATTCTAGTTCCTCTATAGTCTTGTCTAATTCTGACATATGAGTCTCCTTAATTTAATTAACATTCCTCTTATTAAGTATTATTTATAAGTTATAATTTCTTGAGGAATTTTGCGAAAGCCAACGCTTGGTAATTCGCATTTCTGGAACGAACATTTCGCTCCATTTCGTCTTTGATATCCGCTACTTCTTGTTCTTGTAACAAACCATTGTTCCAAATCCATTCCTTACCTTCCATAATCCCTTGTACGAAAGCGTTAGGTGCAGATGGGTCTGCAACAATATCGGCAGCAGTTGCCAAATAGAAATCGTTATTAACGTAGTTTGCACCACCTTTTTTAGTCAAACTACCCATACCCCTTGAGGATACTGCGAGTTTACCACCATCATCCATAATATTTTTTACAATGTTACCCATTGGTGTAGACATTACTTTTGCTTCACCAATAAAATTCTTACCATCTGGTTCTAGACTAGTTACCATATGTGACACTTTATCCAGATTTACAGTAGGCCCTTCTGGGTGTCCAAGTTCACCATATGCACGATTTTTCTCAATAAATTCCTTATTGTATCGTTGAACTTCTTTATCTAAAACTTCAAATGGATACACTCGACCATTTCGGTTTTTAATTTCAGATTGTAAAAAAACACCTTTTAATTTGTAATTCTTTTTACCATCTTCCTTTTCTTCTGTGATATATTCAACATCATCACTAAAGTGTTCTGATATAAGTTTCATATCCCTAATCCTTATGGTTGATTACCGACTGCTGTACAACTCATTGCAGCTGAACAAGCAATAGTATCACTTGGTTGTTTATCTATAATAATAACTTGATTGGCAACCAATGCCACAGTACCAGCATATGTTTTAGCCGCAGTAATTGTGTGGTTTTCTGAAGGCCCATCTGTTAAAGTAATTGAAGTATTATCTTGAATTATATCATTACAAAGATTTACAGTATTTGCATCAACAACTTTTACATAATAGTTTCCACCATCTGTCAATTCTGCAATTGCAGTTCCACCACCATCTGAATATGTAACCTCATCTCCAGTAGTAAATCCATGACTAGATATAGTAATAGCGGCACCAGCGACATTACTGGCTGCATTAAAAGTTCCCACAGGAGCGGCTATAGTGACTGTTCCAGCATTAGTCGCACCAACTCTAATTCTTGTTGCCCTACTCAATGTAGTCGCTGACGTTACATTTGTGGCACTTCCCTTTAAAATCATCCATACTCTCCTAACATTTCTCGCTCAAAATATTTCATTAGTTCTTTTTCCCTAACTTTGAACTTTTGAGCTGCATTTTTTATTGTTTTCTCAAAACTATTTAGGAAATCTGAAGGTTTCGCATCCATAATACTAAATATATAGTCTACCGCTTTTCGCATCGCTGGAGACAGTTTCTTATATTCTCTTGTAGTTTTATGTTCGTCCTTTTCAGGCAACTCAATCTGATTGAATTTCTTCTTCATTTTCCTCTACTTCTGGTATATGTTGTGTTACCATAGTATTTGCAACTTCAGTTCTTTTAATTTCTAATGCATCTCCAACTTTATTTTGAATTGCATTTTTGAACTGTGTTTCTGCACCAATATTATCACCAGATGCTATTGCATCAATAATTTCTTTACTCATTTTTTATCCTCGCTTATATCTTTACCTTTCGGTTCATGACTCATCATCATATCACCATCTTCTTCTCCATCGCCTTCATCATCAATTTCTTTATTCATAAGTTCTATTTCTTCATCTGATTGACGAAGTACATTCTTTTGAACCCATTTTTTAGAAAAGAAGTTACCGACATATGGTTCTAAAGTTCCTAACATATCAATTCGTTCTCTTAATATTTCTGCATCTCTTAATTCTGCGAAATGACCATCTTGTAACCAATTGTATGTAATATGTTCTTTAATACTTTCCCATTCTTCTTCTGCAATCACTCCTGTAAGAATAAGTTGTGTTCGTAAGATATCATGGAATAATACTATAAATTTCTTTCTTAGTCTTTGTACAAACTTAGTAAATTTAAGTTCATCTCTTGTAATTTCTGTAGACCTACCTATACTAAATGATTGTTCAGCTTCCATTCTTGAGATAGGAACATTTAGTGACCTATACAGTTTTCTCTGAAAATAAACAATATCATCTATCTCTCCAAGATTTGCACCGCCAGGCAGTGTGGTAATCTCTGTACCCCTACCACCTTCTCTACGAGGTAACCAGAAATCTTCCAACATTGACATATGATTTCTATCATCTTTAATTTCACCAGTAGCTGCATCATATACCAGTTTGTTACGATAACGATTCATAACATCTTTGAGATATTGTTCTGCTTTAATCTTTGGTAGATTACCAACATCAATATAGAATATTCGTCTTTCTGGAGCTCTTGATATTCTGTAAATAACAAGACTATCTTCAATCATTCTTAATTGATTTACTGGTTTAATTGCTTTATTCAAATGAGATAATACTGCACCTTTATTCTGGTCAATTAAACCAGAAGGACAATATGCAATTGCATCTTTAGATATTTTTAGTCCATTGTTAACAGAACCACCAGTAGTGATTCCAAATTCGTTATAGATATAAAATTCTTCTGCTTTTATCTTTTCTTCAACCCCTTGAGCATTAGGTCTACCAGCAATTTTTTCCCTCACTTTTTTCATTTTTTGAGGGTCAATATATCGTAATTCTGTAATACCTTTTCGTGTATCTTTTTTATCAATTACTTTATGATAGTAGATACGTCCATCAACATACCACCTACGAAATATGTCGTGTCCTTTTTCTTGGAATTGTAAAAGTTCTAAAACTCTAGAAAATTCTTCTCTTATACGTTTTTTTACTTTATCAGAATGGTTTAGTCCATCTAAGGTAATAGAAACAGGAGTATCATCTTCATTAGATGCAACTGCTTCACTAATAATATCTTCTATTGCACTATCACATTCTGGTTGTATCGCAATATTACGATACCTTTTAATCAAATCATACTGTGTTTTATCCCTGCCTTCTATATCATAGACAGAAGAAAAGAATCCACCCTGTGCTAAATCTTCAGCACCATCATCAGATGTAGGCAGAGTGAAAGACTCTGCCTCATCTTTTTTACGAGTAATTCTAAAACCAAATAACTCAGCCATAATAACTCCTATTTTGTTCTACTATTTAGTAGGAAATTAGAAGTTAACTGACGAAGCTTCAAAGTGTGAATATCTCCAAGTTACAGAAAACTCTTCAATAGCATTTGATGTTTCATAACTTAAATCTATTGCACCAATTACAGTTGGAAAACAGTTTCTTAAAATATAAGATTTAAGAACTGTATCATCTCTGTCCATTTGTTCTACTGTTAAATCAGCAGTATAATCTACTACATTTGAAAGTCCAGTATTTAGTGCAGTATCATTAATAGAATTTTGCCATCTTTCCATTGCAGTTCTAATATTAAAGTCTGTATCATTGATAACTGTGGTATCCCAAGTTTCAAAGTCACTATCACCAGCAATATAGAGATTTCTACCTCTGAATGGTATAGTTATTTCACTTAAAGTTCTGCCTGGCAAAGCTGCAGCTTTAATTAGAAACGAAGCCGTTCTAACATTTAAACCAGTTGCAATTGCTCCAGGCGTATTGAAAGTTACTCTAAATTGGTTTGCTCTCGCACCACCACCGACTAGGTTTGATTTAAATTCGTCTAAAGTAGCCATCTAATTATCCCCCTATCTCTGAAAATGCGACCCCTGTTCTCACAGCCACAAAGTTAAGTTGGATAAAGTTGATAGACCTAGCAGGTTTAACGTAAATATCTGCAACGAATTCATTTCTATCAATAACCTCACCAGTATTATTAGTACCATCTGCAACTACAGAGAAATCTGTAATACCTCTACGTCCTTGAATATCTCTCAAGAAAGGTTCTACTAAATTTCTAAACTGTGCTTGTGTAAACTCATCATTGAACTCAAAGAGTTGGAATTTAGCGGCTGTTGCAATTGCTTTTTCTAACAATATGAACAAACGTCTAACATTGATTCGGTCAAATGCACTTGGTCTTGATAATGCAGTCTTATCTCCAAAAAGAACTGTACCTTGCCCAGGCACACTAATTACAGGATTAATCCTTGCTGGATAAAGAATATCTCTATCTGATTTTTTAGGATTGTATGCAAGTTTAACTGCACCTCTAATTTGTCCTCTATTAAAACCACCTGGCGAGAAGAATGGGTCTGCAACACTATCTGTGTTTGCACATAGACCAGCAATATCACCACATAGTGGTACAAATCTATACATATCATTGTACCTATCAAACATATATTTGTATCCACTATCGAATACTGCATATGAAGAACTGTTTAGACTATCAAAGAAACCTTTGACATTTGATGTTTGTGTTACAGAACTTGCAACATTAACAACATCTGCTCGTCTTGGTGAAATAAATGCAACAATATCTTTTCGTGTGTCTGCAATATCAATTATATTACCAGCATGAGTTGCTCCATCTCCACCAGCAGGTGTAGAACCAGCTATTAAAAGATTTACATCAACTGTTTCTGAATCTTCAAACAATGAATAAGCAGAATCTAATTCACCTACAGTTGCACTATAATCATCAGTACCACTTGCTAGATTAAAATTATGTTCTCCAGTAGTTCCTGTACCAGTTGCATATGCTTCACCAGCACTTCTTACAGTACCAGCATTAGTTAATGCAGATAAATGTCCTGTCCAATAAATATTTGTAGATTTTTTGAAAATAACATCTGGGTAAAAGTTTACTTCCCCTTGAGGTGTTTTTGCATTTGGATGTTGAGATACACCAGCATATGTTTCCATAACTGACTGTTTTCTTTCACCAGCTGCACCTTTTCTAAAACCAGTAAGATCACCAGTTCTATCATAAACTACAATGTGTAATTCATCAGTTGTAACACCTTTACCAGTTGCATATGTAGATGTGCCTGGAGCATTATCGAATAAATCATAAAATGCCCAACGTCTACGAACATTAGTTGCATCTGCAAGGGCAGTTTCTAATCCTCTACCATTAGGGTCATCTAATCTTCTAATTGTTAAGTTGTCATTATTAATTGCAGTAACTTCATATTCTTGTCCAGATGCTTCAAAGAAGTGTACAATGTCACCGACATTATATTTTGCACCACCAGCACCAGCAGAACCACCAGCATTATCTACAGTAACAGTAGTGTCTCCGACTGACAATGCTCCACCAGATGTATCCACAACTCCAAGAGTTCCAGAGTTTCCACTAAATGTTTCTTCATAGGCAGCTGCAGCTGAACATAAAGCAACTCCTAAATTATTTCCCCAAGTTCCAGCTGATCTTGCAGTAAAATGAGTTGACCCACCATAAACATTACCAGCGGCAACATTAGCATTATAGTGGTCATCATCTCTTGTAAGAACTCCAGAACCAGAATCTATTGCATTTACAATTCCGCTTTCAGCACGAACAACCTTTAAGGCATTTCCGTATTGAAGAAAACTCGAAGCTGCAAACCATGTTTCAAAATTACTTCCATTGGGTTTTCCAAAGACACTAACTAAATCTGCTTCTGAACCTATTGAAGTAATTTCAGAAACGGGCCCTTTTTGAAAAGTGCCAGCTATCCCACCAATCGAAGTTGATACGGCAGGTACAACATTTGTTAAATCAGTCTCTTTGACCAGAACCCCAGGCGATACTTGAAAAGGCATATTTTTTCTCCTTATTCTATGTCAAATTAATTTATTGTTTATATTTAGTAAAATTGAGTTTGCAAAACTCTATTTTATATGTAGTTGGGTTTATAAATAATTATATGTCATTTTATGAAAGATATCAAAAAACTATTAAAGAAGTTTCTAAATTACATTACAGAAAAAGAATTATTTGGTTAAATGAATATCTAGCAAATCGTTCTTGTTGTCATTGTAATGAAAGTGAAACTGTATGTTTAAAATTTTATCCCCATGATAAAGAAATTCGTTTTAAATCTAAAAGATTAGGTCTTAATAAAGAATCTAGAAAAGAAGTAATGAATTTAATAGAATCTTCTAAGGTAGTTTGTTCAAATTGTTATATTAAATATGAAAGTGATATTATTGATATTATGTAGTATTTTACCAATTTGACTCATAAGTTCTAACTACAGGCGACCATCTAGTACCATATTCATCTACAACTGTTTCTCCAAGTGGGTCATCAATACCATTGTCCATAAATCCAAATGGAGCCATGTCTTGTTCCAATTGGTCTTGTTGTTCTAAGAACATTCTTTCTCTTATATCTACGTTAGTTAATTCTTTAAAATATGTCTGATTTGTCATCCATGAAAATAATACACAACACATTGCAAGGTCATCTGTATGACCTTCTTCTGCTTGAAATGACTGTCCATGTTTGACAAATGTAGAAAACTCTGTTATAAGGTCATAATCATTTATTATGAGTTTATCTGTTTCTATAAGTTGTTTTAGATTAGAACACCCTAACATTTTTACTGCTTTGGTTGTTCTTACACCCAATTGTACTTTACCCCCAGAGAAACCAGAACCAAGTATTTGACCAGCTCTTCCTCTCATGGAAGCCATTACGATATTATCATATTCCAAATCGTATTGCAATGCAGTTGCAACTTGTTCACCAATATCATTTACCTCAATCATTACATATGCACTATTAAATGCTTTCGCAACATCATGTATTACATTTGGAAAGAGTAGAGGTTTGATTTCATTATTACGATACTTTGCAACAATACGATAAGGAAGTTCTGATACATCAAAGACAAGAAATGCAGAATAATCATTTTCTGTACCTCTTGCAACATCAGCCACTAATGTATACGTTCTATCTTTCTTTGGTTTTTTATAAAGTTCTAATCCAGCATTTCTTTGTATTGGGTCATCAAATACCATTGACTTAATTTTAGTTGGGTGGATAAGTGTATTAATAGAACCTAAGAACTCACATTCAAATTCACGATTGAATTGTTCTTGTGAGGTATTTGCGATTGTTTCTTTTTTCCACTTTTCATCTCTGCCTGGAATTTCACTCCAATGAACCTCAATAGGATTGTAAGAATTTTTACCACTCTCTGCATCTGACCAAAGTTTGTAGAAAAGATTCATTCCATTAGGTGTTGATACTATCACAACTTTAGTCTTTTGTCCAGAAGAAATTGTAGGATAAACAGAACTAAAAAAGTCTTCTGCAACATTGTGTGGAACAAATGCAAACTCATCTAAGAATATCATGTTGTATGAACCACCACGAACTGCACTAGATGATGTAGAAGATGCAACAATACGAGAACCATTCTCTAAATCTAGAGAACCTTTATTCCAAGACATAACTCCTTGTTGCATCCACTTTGGTAGATTTTCATATGCAAGTTGCAGTCGTGAAAGTATATCTCTTGCAGTCGCAGCTTTGTTTGCAAGTATCGCTACTTTCATCTGTTCATTGAATAGAACGTAGTGAAGTATATAAGATATAATTGTGGTTGTCTTACCAGATTGTCTGGGAAGTTTACAGATAGTAAAACGATTATTATGTATCGTTCCTAACATTTCTTTCTGAAAGTTATATACGTCAAAAGGTACTAGACCTTCATCTAGGGATACAATCTTTATGTATTTCTGACAAAAGTACAAAGGGTCTTGCATACACTTTTGGTATTCAAGAATTTGGTCTTTTGTCCACTCTACTTGGACGTTTGCTTTTTTGAGAAGTGGGTTACCAAGATAATGATTAATTTCAGTCATTATGGTTTTTCAGGCCAATCACTCTCACTTAAATTTGGCCAATTCTTATGTTTTGGTAAATCACGAAGTTCTTGTCTATATTTTTTCATACCAGCAGACATACCATATGGATAATCACTTAATGCATATTTGTCTGTTTTTCCCAAAAGAGTATCTCTTTCTCCTCTATTAAATTTTGCCTTTTCATCATCTTTTTGTTTAAAGTATGCAGTTTCATCAGACTTCTTAGAAAATCTATTAGCTTCTGTCCAAGCATATGAATAACTACCATTACTATTTTTAGAAAGAGCTCCTCTTTTAAAATATTTTAACTCATCAGATGAAGGTGGTTGTTCTGAATTAGTTATTACACTCCAACCAAAAGCTTTTGCAGTTTCAACTTCTGGAGAAGAAGACATAACTACACCTTCAAGAGAACTTCTTATTTCATTCCAATTTTTCGTTTCTTTAGTTTTAGCGTTATAAAATTCTTGCATCTTTTTTTTCCTTAAGCCCATGCACCATAAATGTATCGGTCACCATTTTTATTTCTATTAGGATTAGTGCCTTTTATTTGAAAACCATTACTTGTTTTATCCACCACATCTTCATTAGTAATATAGTTTATATCTCCATTATCAGCAAGAGTTCCAGAACTTAAAGTTTCATTATTAGCATGATAAGCAAGTTTAATATGAGTATCATTTCCACTCGCAGATGGATTTACCCATAACCACGCTTGATGTTCTGAAACATTTTTAATCATTACACATCTAGCCCCAGCAGAAAATCCACAATCTATCGAAGGCCCTGTCGCATTTCCATTACCAGTATATGCACCAAATTTAGAAAATCCTGGCTTTGACCCCCATGCCCATACTATATATGTGTACTGGGTACTGGCATCGCCTGGTTTATATATATGATCATGACTGCCGTTGAAGTAAAGATTAGTACTTGATAGACTAGTAGTATTAATTGACCAATCTATTGAACCCCAGTAATCAGTTGCAGTTTGTGCTGGTTTACTATTATTTCCTTCCAAATAATAATCATTCTTGTTAGCATCATTAGAGTTAATATATTTATGATATACAATTTTTGGATAGACGCTGGCATTGACAGTAGATTGAACAATCATAAACTCTGGAATAGTTCCAAGAGAAATGTTGACACCATTATTAGTACCACCACCAGCAAAAGTTTGATACATATCAACTGAATGATATCCTTTAGATTCTTTCCAAAATCCTAATGCATATTTTGAACTAAAATCTTGTGTATTGGTTGCAGTTGGTATTACACCAGTATTATAAAATCCTGGCTTGCCTGGATTATATAATGAACTAATATCTGTAAACCAATTATTACCATGAGCAGAACCATAGTTCATACGAAAATTAACTCCTCTTGTATTTGAACTCATGATTGCTAAGTGATTGGCAGTAGTGAAGTTGGGCATATTACTAGCTAAAGAAGATGTAATTAATGCAGTATTGACTCTATGAGTGGTATCCCACCCACCAGAATTACTGCCAAGACCACCTACAGTAAATACATCACTTGGAGAACTAGGCTTCACTGACCAAGTAGGGTCTGTAATACACATACCAACCATATAATGATTATTTTGATATTTACCAACATGACCTATATTATGACCACCAATTTTCAGTTTATTGTTATGTCTATTTACATAATTGACAGCATGATGATGTCCATAATTTCTAGTAGTCCTATAGTGCCAAGTTTTAGAATAGTCTAGACCATCACTATAAGCGTCATCATTCATACCGCTCATTTGGTCAATAACCATAAAAGTACCATCACTGAAAATATTTACCCATGTAAACATTGCACATCTACCATATGAATTATATACTTGAGGTGCTTGAGGGTGGCCTGGACTATAATTAATAGCCGCAGTTGGATTCGCCCAAGAAACAGCTTGAACTCTAGGTTGACCATTAGAATTGTCAGCATCATGACCCCACAAATAAGCGACATATTCCTTACCACTAGTATTAAGACCACCCCCAACTGTAAATTGTGTTGCAGTAGGTGGATTAAAAGTATCTGGACTTCCAGAGACTCTACCATATGCATCTGATTGACCCCATGCTATACTTCCTTCATTCATCCACCCAACATATTCTCCATCAGTCCAACCACTTACTCTAGGACTATTAGTATTAGTATGACTTGCAAAATGATGATATACTCCAAATTTTTGATCTTGGTCATTCATATTTTTAGACCAAATCATGCCTGGCTTTGTTTTTAAATTATGAGTAAGTGTTCTGGGACTACTTCCATTGCCTGTCCAAGTAACTATGTCAAAAAATCTTGGCGATTTTTTAAATGTGTATGCATGAAAATTTTTACCAGTATAATTAACTGCTTGAGCACTTCCTATTGTATAACCACTATTTGTAAATGTAAGAGAGTTAGCAAGAGTTGTAGAAGTATTATCAGTACCAGCTGGCAAGTTAGCATTGTAGTCACTTATACCAGAACCATCCCAATATGCAAATCCATGTCTTAGAATTTTATTATCACCTCTTGCAGTATCAAAAAAAGAATTTGTTAAACCAGTATCATTTGCATCTGAGCCTAAATCTTCATATGGTGTAATTATAACTAAACCACCCCCTGAAGCGAGGTTAACACCATTGTTTATTGTTTGAGAACTTTGATTTCCGTACCAAGCATCTATGGAAAATACTTTATGAATAGGGTCATCACTAGCACCAGCTGCGGCTTGTTGCATCGCCCTTGCAATTTTACTCATAATAATTCCTTAACTAAGTGCATCTATAGCCAATGCACCAAAAAATACTGTATTACTTTCATCATCTTTATAAAAGGTATAAACGTCTTCTTCATTGTGAGCCATTAAATCTGGAGCAGCACCACCTGCCCATTTAACAGTATATGCACTATCATTTGTAAAGTCTATTGCAAAACTACTATTATTATTTCTTTTAATTCTCATGGTAAATCCCATACTAACCGAAGCTGGTGCATTTGTAAAATTAAATCTTGTTACTGCTTGAGTTGCAGTAATACGAAAAACATTACCAGCAGATAAGTCTACAGCAACTGTATCTGGAGAACTATTGCCTGGTGATAAGGATACTACTGTTTCTTGTAAAGAGGTTGCTCTTATTTTTGGTGCAACTATAGTTGTTGTTCCTGTAAATGTGTAAGTTTGGTTATCGAGTATTAATTCTGTAGGCCCCACAGCATTATCTGCCATCTTTGCTAAACTAACTGAATTATCTGGAAGTGTAGTAATATCTGCATCAACAGCACCAGCTGCAATCTTAGGAGCTGTTATTGCATCATTTTTAATACCATCTGTTCCTATTTGTGTAAGTACTGCCATTTTATTTTCCTTTTAACATCTTTTGTAATTCTGAAGTAGAACCTACGAATAATGCATTAGTGACATTTTTCGGTGCATTACTTGGTACTTCTTTTAACTTCTGCATCTTTAATTGTAACTCTCCAAGTTTCTCTGTTACATCTCCAACCTGTTTAATCAAATTACCAGCAACTTCATAAGAACGAGGAGTTTCACTTTCCTTTGCAAGTTCAAGAATACCATCAATTGCATCTTGTCCTCTTTCTACTAAACGATAAAAATTCTCTCGTTGATACTTATAATCATTATCCACTTCTTCTGGAACTTTAACCTCTGGTAATGTTACAGTAGATGTTTTTGTTTCCACAACATCTGTTATTCCCAAAACATTATCAAGTATATTTAAAGATTCATTTGTCATTATGCACCTTTTATTTCCATTAATGTTAATGATGAAGGTGTCCTTGAAGCATTATCATTGTCTACATCATAAATAGTTTGATTAAGATAATAATGTTGAGCACGAATCATTGCTTTAAATTTATAAATAAGTTCAGTAGTAACACCCACACCATTTCCACTATCACCATCATCTAAGTAGCTCATATGAGAGATACCCCCACTATAAGTATTGTTAGTAGCGGTGTTGGCAACAGCATTTCCATATAATCCTGTTACAGAAAAACTATTTCTACTTCCAACTGCAGCTCCTTTATAAATTTGAGAAGTACCTCTAAAAAGAACTAAACCAGCACCAGAATCAGTAGCATTAAAAGAAATGTGAGCTAATACTAAAATTTTATTTGACGCTGATGATGGAGTAATTTTTGCACACCAAATAGAACCTTCACCATCTTGGTCAGTGCCAGGAATATCTGTTAATGATGTTGCATTGTTAGAATATGCATCTAGTTTAGTTGAAGATACAGTTTGTATAATTGAACCAACTGGAAATTGTTTATTTACATTTATTGTTGTTAAAGCCATATCTTTATCCTATCAGAAATCCACTTACATATGTTCCTTCTTCTGCAGCTAAAGTGAGCGTGGATGAGGGTTGAAAAATTACATGAAACTTTTCACTGGCTGTAAATGTGAGTATAATATTATGGTCAACACCACCATAGTCATTTCCAGCTTGTTCAGACTCTTCTACAGGGTGATAAACTCTATGATAACTACCTATTTGAGAACCACCTTTAAACACTCTTGATGCAACATATCTTGCCGCATCTGGGTCTTGAAATGTAACTCCCCAATTTATAGAATATGTTCCTGCTACTGGTGCTGTAAATTCATAGTTTGTTGTAGACCAACAATTTCCAATATTTACTAATGTTTGATTTATAGGAGTTTTTGTTGTATTAGTTGCATTGAAAGCAGAAACTGGAGCTCCTGTACCCATGTATGCAAAGAAACATGGTTTTGCTGGTTGTGATACACGACCACTACCATCAATTGTCATTCCAGTTGTTCCAGTAGAATTTTTAATAGTATTTACTTTTAAAGTTGAAGACATATTTTTTTCCTTATACTATCGAAAGTACTCCACTAACAGTTAAAGTTTTGCTTGAAGCGATAGTTAATGGCCCAGTGCATGATGCATTATCTCCACTAGCAATAGTAATATTGTTATCTAACTGACTTTCATTTACACGAAAAATATCAGCCTTACCATTTGAAGAATTACCCTGTACACCATTATCACCTTGAAAATATCCAGCGGCTACACCAGCTGCCATATCTGAACCAGCTACCTCTCCATCTTTTATTGAACGAGAAACTATTTGTCTAATTGCCATGTTTTAATCCTTTTTTATTATTTATGCATCATCAGTATCAGTTCCAGTTTTTTCATCATAATTTTGTGCATCTTCAAAGAAAGAAGAAGTTTCATTAAATCCAAAGTTATCATCTGCATCAGCAGACATTGGAGTCGGAGTAACAGTATATCTTTGTTCTCTCTTAGGTGCATTGACAGGCATTGCTGTATATTGGTCAACTTGTACTTGTTTGATAACTTTCTGGTCAACAACTGGGCCGTATAGATAAAACTTTGCAGTAAATGATAATGTATATGTAAGAACTCTTCTTTCATTAAAATCACCATCATATGTATCATCATAATTTACACCACTCAAAATAATTGGAACATCTCTTGTTGTTCCCATTGCAGTATTATCATTTAATGTGATTGTATAGTCTGGTTGAAAAAATGGTAAAATTTGTTCTACAATTTGTAATGCATCATCAGAACTTTTTGCCATTACTACCAATTCAAAATCCATATTATATGGAACTGGCATATATTGAGTTGCAAGAGTCTTTCCATCTGTAGAATCATTAGTCTTTTTAAATTTCTGTACAGAGTTTAATTTACGAGAAGGGTCATATGAAATACCAGATATTTCAAATCCAACTCTTGGTAAAGTTAATGCAACTTTTTTTGTTAACGCTGGGTCTTCTCTTAACCTTGCTAAAAATTTTCGTTTTGGGCCGTATGCAAGAGGTACTTTCATACTTTGTGCTACTGAACCAGAACTGTTCTTACGAACTATATTTATATTATTGAAAATCGTACCAAAGGCGACAACCACCTTTCGCATAGTTTCATGGTAAAATTGTTGTCCTAACATATTATTATCCTACTTTCCCTATATCACCGAATGGATTATTTTCAGAAAAATCCAAAATTGTATCATCTTGTTTTTCAAAGAAATCATTCATTGCATTTTCGTCAATATCTTCTACGACAAAAGCTTCTGATATTATATAGTCCCCTGTTTCAGTTAATAAGTTTCCAGCACCAGTTTCAGTTTCTAATTGAATTTGAAACTCTAACATATCCAAAGAATTTTGAGTTTCTACTGCATCAATCTCTGCGATACCTGTATCAATATCTTCAGAACTGTATTCAAAAGTTTTACACTTTAATTTAAATGCTGGAATATTATGAACTTGATAAAAGGGGTCATCATGATCTACAAAAGTAATTTCAAACATTTTCTTTACTTTAGAAAAATAAATCAAATCACCTTCATTTGGTCTGGTCTTTACAATTAAGTTTGCATCATGAGATACTAATTGTTCAAACCTTCTTCTTGCAACTACAAATGTAACATCTTCTTGCATTTGTAATCCAAATTTCGACATTATTTCTTTTTCACCCTCATAACCTTCTATATTTTCAAAATACATTTCTATGAGGTATGCATCACCAAATTTAGACAAAGTATCTTCACCAAACAAAGTATCCTCTTTTACGAGTTGTCTGGGAATATAAAAAACATCTTGACCATAAATCCTTAATTGTTCTACCATTAAATCTTCATAAAGATTTTGTTCTGGTCTTGTGCCTGTATCAAAATATACGTTTGTTGGCATCAAATTATCCTATCATATAGTTTGGTGGTAGTTCGTATGCGAGTTGTATTTGTTCCTCTAATTTTTCTATATCTGCTTGAGCTTCTTCAAAAAGTTTTGCACCATTAAGTGTAACTCCACCTAACATCTGCACCCCTTCAAATTTAGATAGATTAGAACCCCATTGTCTTTTAATTAATGCAGTTGTATATCTTTTTAAATAAATATCGTTATATATGTCAGTATAAGCTGTTGGGTCTAATTTACGATAACATTCTATTATTAAGTAATCATCTACATTTACATCTTCTGCCCAATCCATATCTATATATAAACGATTTTGATGTTGATTAAATCTTATAGGTTTTTCTCCCACAAGTATATGATCTAACATATCCAATTGTTGCATTGTCATCTGATAATGTATTATAGATTCACTTGTAAAATCATACAAGTCATTTAAACGTAATTGGTAACGAACATCAAACATATTTGTCGTATTTTTATCAGTAAAATCAAAAACTTTTACAACTGACAATACACTTTCTGGTATAGGTAAAAATCCCTTTCCTTCTAACCAAGATGCAGTAATACTATTATCTACTTTATCAGTTCCAGTTGTTGTATCATTGGTTGCAGCTCTATCTATTTCTGCCTGTGTAATTTTATGTTTAAGATATACCTTTTCAACACCATCATAATGATACTGTGCAAAATATTGAAGTGCATCATCTATTCTATCATCTATTTGATCTTCATCAACATTAATTTCTATAACAGGTTTACCCAAAGTTCTAAGACAATGTTCTTTTAAAGTTGCTTTTGTACTTGGTGTTGCCATAACTTTTTCCTTTTATTATATTTATAAATCACGATAGGTCTGGGTCTATATCATATTCAGTTTCATTTATATCTTTATAATCCCATTTTCCCTCTACACGATTCCAATAACATACATGAGTTTCATCATTATAATTAGGAACATCTACAACTTTCCAACCAGAATCTTCCCATTCTTTATCTGTAAATGATGAACTATCAGTTCTTTTAGTACCATCTGGTAAAATAATTAATTCTGGTTTAGTCCATACTGGATAACCCTTATTTAAAGACCACATTATCGGTTTTTCATATGTCCAATCATAAGTTCCCACTATGCTAATCCTAACCATATTGAATCATTACCAGTAACAGTAGAACTCATACTGCTAGGAATACAGACTGAATAACAAATTCTAATTTTATCTCCAACACTAAATGTATGTGATGGACTTTTCATATATCTACAACTGTATCTACTAGAACCACTTACTTCTGCATACCAATAGTAATTATTACCAGATTGTGACATTGTTCCATTACCTACAGTTAAATTAGTTGTATTAGTTGCAATACCAGCAGCCATTCCTGTATAAGAAGAACCTGTACTATTTGCCCAACCTATATACTGTATATTATTACCACTACCCATATTACTATAAGTTAGACCATCTGCACTAGAAATTGTACGATTTGGTTTTGCACTAGAATTACCAGAATCTGCTGATGTGGTTCTTGTCCAAGATTGAGCACTATTAGTCATAATCCATATTTGTTGATTAGTATTTGAGGAATTTACTATTTGAACAGCCGCAATACATATATCATTATAATATGTGGTTGATGATGTATTTTTTAATGCAATAATCATTTGATAACTTCCAGAATTTCCAATTTCAACTTCACTAACATCCCAAGCACCAGTATAATCACCCCAACTGCTATCAATAATTACATTATCACACATATCATACCAATCGGCAGTTAAATCAGTACCAACTAAATCTGTTACAGTTATGGTAGAACTAGATACTCGACTTCCTTCAGCTCCCCATGATACTTGTGCATAAAACTGAAAGGTATTATTTTCTATGCCACCACCACCTTCAGTTGTTAAAGTAACAGTACAAGTATTACTATTAATTTCATGATGCATCTGTCCAAGAATTGGATTAGCACCACCAAGATTACTAAAATCATCAGCACCCATAGTTGTTCCAGAAATTGTTATAATTCCCCAATTAATAGTTCCACCATCTGGAATTCCAGAAGTTACTATTGTAAAACTTACACTAGCGCCTTCATTTATTGTAGTAGTACTAGGAGTTACCGAAACTATTTGTCTATTATCCCAATTACCTGCTTTATTATGCAAATATTGGTCATGCAAATCGTGTATACCACTTGTAGTTGTATAACTCTGTCGAAGTCTTGCATTTCTAATCAATCCACCATTTCGCTGCATTAATAATCTCCCAAATATGTTATCACAACACACCCATGAGGATTATCGTGTCCATTATGACTTGTCATAACAGGCCAATTTGGTGGATACGGCCAATCTAAACCAGTATATTTACCTGTATAAACTCCTGCTGGTGTATCACTTGAGAAAGCTGGTTCAAAAAATACATAACCATTTGTTGGTAATGGATCAGTAAAATTTTGACCACCTCTTATTATAACAACTTTTTTCATATAGGCAGGATTATAATAAGAACCCCCACCATTACCATTCTCATAAGCATCAAATGCATATGCACCACCAGAATATCCACCGCCTCCACCTTTATCATCATCACTTGATTGTTGGTGTGAACCATTTCCACCACCACCAAAAGCACCAAATGAATGTATTATAGTACTATAACTAGTATGAGATGCTCCTAGTCCACCCCTTCTAAAAGCATACGCCCTACCAGTATTTACAGCTGTAGTAGAAATAGCTGATGATAGAGAAGTTGAAGGTGTAATCCAATGTTCTGTAGTATTGCTCCCAGTATTTGTATTATAACCAGCACCACCACTTGAGTTATTTTGATTATTAGAAGTAGGAGCTCCATTTCCAGCAGTTCCATTTGCACTAGAATTTGTATATGTATTGGTTTGTGTTGCCTGTCCTACACCACCTGCTACATTATTATTAGTACCATCAGTAGTAAATCCACCCCCACCACCAGCTGCAAGTAAAAGAATATCATTTTGGTCATCTACTGCAAAAGAACCACCAGTTGCTTTACCATAAGTAACAAAAGTACCCCCACCGCCGCCTGGATTATGCCATCCAGTATCATCAAAATGTCCAGCAACACCACAAGCAATAGTTATATAATCGTCTGGGTATCCAACTGATACTTCAAACTCTCCAGAAGCATAAGCGCCAGGTGGTCTATAAAATCCATTACTAAAAGTCTGACCAGCTGCAAATTTCCTATTAGTAACCATTTCAGAAGTATCAATTCGGAGAGCATTAGAAGTTGTATCTACTCCACCAGCTCCACCCCATGCTTCGATTCTATATTTGCCTGCATAGGGTAAACAAAATTGTTGATATCCAGTATAAGGCATATCGAAAGTATCTTCAATGACTTTCCACTCATGATGATATGGATAAATATACATACCGAATATAGAATTATATGCATCAGTAAGATGTTGTTTTGGAAAATTAGAGTGATAGGGCATAAAATTGTTGCAAAATCCATCTGGCATTACAAAGTTCCAATAAGTTTGAGGGTTTCCTAATGAAGCAAAATTGTAATTAGAAAATATCATTTTCCAACCACCCTGTCTTAATTGAGCACTAGTTAAATCATGTATACCGATTCGACCATATGTAAGAGTGCTATCTTGGTCGTATACATCTGCATTAAACCCTATATACCCACCATTTCTATGATGTTTAAAGTATCCCATTTTTTATGCATCATCCAGTTCTTCATAACTGATTACAAATTGTAAATCACTATTTGCAGATGCTAGACCTCTTATTTTATCACCCTCTTCCAAATAGATAGATGTATCTCTAGATAATACAACAAGAGTAGAATCTGGAGGCACTGATATAGTATGTGCTAATTTATATTCGGTTGTATCGTCTGCATTATATACTGTTATAGTCGCAGTTGCAGCTGCAGCACCATCTACATTTGAAATTATAATTGTATTTACTCTTTGTATTTTATCAGAGGCAACTGCACTTGTTAAATCTGCATTACTTGTTGTAAGAGCACCCATAACTGTTCTACCATATATTGACGTTGCAGCTGCTATATTTGGATTTGCCATTTAATATTCTCCTTATCCCATAAAATGTGACATTGCTAGTATTTTACCTATACTTGCTCCACCGCCTCCACCACCAGAGATGGTAATTGTTTTTGTTGCACCAGTTCCAGATGCAGTTACACCAGCACCTACAAAATTTAATGTAGTACCAGCTGTAGATAATGCACTACCTTCATCTTGAACAGTTATACCAGAACCACCACCAGACATTGTAATTGTTTTTGTTGCACCAGTTCCAGAAGCAACAACTCCAGCTCCTACAAAATTTAATGTAGTTCCAGTAGTTGATAATGCACCACCTTCATCTTGTACTGTTACTCCACCACCACCAGAACCAATACCTAAGTTAGCTGGTGTGATTTTTTTCATTGTTCCACCATCATCAATTAAGACAAAATCAGCATCTCCATCAGAAGTTGTGGTTGTTGGTGCATCAGAATTACCAAGTGTAAGTACAGTATTAGTATTATGTTTAAGTACTCCAGAACCATTTGTAGTAAATGTAATATCAGTATTAGAACCAGTATTGGTAAAAGTCATATTACCAGTATCTTGTGTAAGAGCAATATTACCACCAACTGCATCAAAAGTTATATTTCCTTGATTTTGTTTAATATTCGTAGAATGTGGCACAATAACATAGTTACCCATGTAATCATGAGAAGAACATTGATAGTATAAAATCTGTGGTGTATCTTGGTCTACTGCAATTTGTGTATATGCACCAGCTTGACCTGGCGTACCATTTGTTGTAACACCAGTTGTATATGCAGTAGTTTTAGCTGCATCAAGATAGAAACGTAATGGGTGATTAGCATTAGTACTATCTGCTTGGTCAAATCTATAAACATATTCTGAATTTGCTGTAACATTATCTGCACCATGAAGTGTAAGAGCTGCACCTTGTATTCCATCAATTGAAAATTTGTCAGTACTACCATCCCCATTATATGGGTGAGCTGCTGTTTGAGCTGCAACAGTAACTTTAAAAATTCTAGGAGCAGAAGAACTTCCATATGCACCATTAATTTCTGGGTTTCCAGTTGTAAGTACAGTTCCAGTTGCATCAGGCAAAGTAATTGTTCTGGTAGCTGTTGGGTCTGTAACAGTTAAAATCGTATCAGCTGTATCAACTGTAGCACCTTCAAACATTATAGTTTTACCACCAGCCATATACAATCCATCACCATAAATTTGAGTAACCAAAGTATCATTAATATTAAAATTAACCCCTTGACCAGTAGGTGCATTAACAAATGTTGAACCTGCCGAATTTTGTGCTAAAGCAAAACCACCAGCAACATTCTGGTCATAATGACTAAAGAAGGCAATATCTGTAGCTAGTGATGAACTTATTTTTGCACGACCTAAATCTACAGTATCATCTGTGTCTGAAGTTTGAACGACTACAGTTCCAGTTTTATCTGGAAATGTAACTGTTCTATTGGCTGTTGGAGTTGTCCAATCTAAGTCACATTCATAAGTTGTACCTTTATGATTATGCCATCTTATTAGTTGTTCTGTTTCAAAATGTAAATAGTCATAATCTAAACCTATAGAATAAGTATTTGTAGCACTAGGATTGGGAAAGTGAAACTGTAACCGACTATGATGAGCTCCAGCTGTTGGGTCTAAAATTCTACCATATATAGTAGCATAAGTTCTCATAGTTCCACCAGAGTCATTACCTCTAAAAATAAGTGAACCAATATAATCATTAACAGCAGGGGAAGCAGAATCTCTATCTAAGTAAAGTCCAGGCCCTACATATTGGTCATCAGCAGAATATGTTAGTTGAAGATTACCTTCATGTGTTAATCTTGCTTTTTCTGTAACTGCACCATCAGTTCCTAATTTAAAAACTAGGTCAGTAGAATTAGTAGTTGCATCAAAAGTAGCATCTGCTTCAGCGACTATAGATGCAGATACTAAAGCACCATCACTACCATCAGCTTCATTTGGTGCTTGAAACTGTAATGCACCAAGTACATCACCATCACCAACTGTTGTGTCAGATGTCTGTAATGTTAACAAACCACCAGTAGATGTTTTGACAGTTATGTCGCCAGTAAAATTTGCTCCTGATAAAAGAGCATAACCACTTAGACTAGGTATGTCAGATGTAAGTGCTACTGTTCCAGTAGCATTTGGAAATGTAACTGTTCTATCAGCCGTTGGAGTTGTCCAATCTAAAGTACAATCATAGTTTGTGCCTTTGTGTTGATACCATTCTATTGTTTGTTCAGCGCCAAATTGTAATTTATCTTTATAATAAGCTAAATTCCAAGTATTACTACCACTATTAGCAAGAAACAGATTTAAAGCACCTTCATGAGAACCATTTGTAACATTTGAAATTCTAAAAACAAGACTTCCATAAGCAACATCTGCATTTGCATTACTATCATAACCAAAAGAACTAATCGCACCCAAATAATCCCATTGGGCAGGAGTTGCAGACCTTCTAATTAAACTAATATTAGGGTCAGAGGTAGAACCAGCATTTGTAGAAATTACGTTAACATCATCATTAGTATTTTTTACTAATACTTCTCCAGTAGAATCTGGAAATGTGATTGTTCTAGCAGCTGTCGGTGCAGTTTTAGTAAGTGTCGTAATATAACTTGCACCTTCAAGTTCGATATCACCAGTAAGATTGAATTGTTTGGTAGATTTAAACCTACCAACTTCAACCATATCTCCACCAGTTTGTCTTGTAGCGAAACCTATTGCAGTTTGTCTACCAGCACCTTCACGAATAGCACCAATTCTAGCAGCGTTCATATAACTTGCATCACTAGTTTCACCTGGCATCATAAAAATACCAGCAAAACTATTTGTAGTATTATTACCAAGATTTTTTATAGCTATTTCAGAAGGCATTGATGAATAATTATTTCCATCAGAATTAATATCATCCCAAAGATTATCTGCATCAATTGAGGAAGTAACTACAGTTAAAGCAGCCTCATAACCATCTCCACTAATTGAAGGTAATGAAAGATTTCCATCAAATATAGTTGTACGACCATATAGTTTGATGGTAGAATTGTCTGCAGCTTTACCTACTTCAAATGCTCCACCTTCATTTTGCAAATAAAGTCCAGAAGCAGCACTATTATTACGAGCCATAATTTCATTACCATCTATAATAACATTTGTACCACTTGTAGCACCAACTTGGAATCCATGTGCTGTAGATGAAAGTGAAGCATCAGTTGTGCCTGTTATTCGTAATATAGGAGTAGTTACAGTTCCAGTAAAAGTAGGAGATGCTATAGGTGCGAAATTTGGGTCATTAGTTAGTGCAACTGTACCAGTTGTATTGGGGAGTGTAATAGTAACATTTCCAGAAGTTGGTGTTGTGTAAGCAAGAGTAGTTGTAGAAGTTCCATTAGAGTATTGAATTTTTTCGGGCCTAAAAACCATTTCTTTATTAGAACCCCAAGATTGATTTGCACCACTAGCAAATCTATACTTGATACCACCCTCTGTAGCTGCATTTCCAGTTTGTAATGCCATACCAATTACATCTGCAAATTGGTGTTGTGTATAATTTGCAGTATCGGAGAAAAATTGAATCACTCCAAGATTATTATCAGTTCCAGATTGAGTTGAATTATTATATATTCCAAAATCTGGAGAATTATCTGTTCCACTAGCAAAAGTTGTTTTGAGAAGAAAATTTTGTTCATTAGTGGTACTAAGAATTGAAAGAGTACCATTAATTGTGTGGTCATCAGTAGTTGCATTACCCAATGTTGCATTACCATCAACACCAAGAGCACCAGTAACAGTACCACCAGCAATAGGTAGATAATTAGATAAAGCAGATGTTAGTGCATAACTAGATAAATCAGAAGTTAGTGCAACTGTACCAGTTGCATCTGGAAAAGTTATAGTTCTTGCAGCTGTTGGAGCAGTTTTACTAAGTGTAGTGATATAACTAGAACCCTCTAATTCAATATCTCCAGTTATATTAAATTGTTTAGTAGATTTGAATCTGCCGACCTCGACCATATCACCGCCAGTTTGTCTGACGGCAAAACCTAATGCAGTTTGTTTTCCAGCACCTTCTCTAATTGCACCAATTCTAGCTGCATTAACACTATTGTTATCAGATGTTTCGCCTGCCATCATAAAAAGACCAGCAAAACTATTTGTGGTATTATTACCTACATTAGAAACAGATATTTCTGAAGGCATTGAGGAAAAATTATTTCCATCAGAATTAATATCATCCCAAAGATTTGTGGCAGTAATTTCAGATGTAAAAACTTGTAAAGCACCTTCATTCGTACCACCACCAAAAGATGGAAGTGTCACACTATCTGAATTTAAAATTACATCTCCAGTAAGAGTGCCTCCACCAATAGGTAGACTAAGAGAAGATGCAGCTCCAACCTCAATGACGTTGTTGGCATCATCTCTCATGAAGACTTTTTTGTCGGCTGTATTTACTGCAATTTCACCCTCTACCATATCAGAGGTTGTAGGTGTTCCTGTAGTAAACTTTCTTAATGGTTTTATTTTAACGGCCATGGGGCAAAAATCCTTTAACTATTAGAAGGTGCCACCATCCACACTTGTTTCCCATGAGATTGTATCTGTACCAGCATCATAAGATAAAATACTATCATTAGAACCACCACCATCAAGTGCAGATATTGTGTTTAATGTATTTGCAATTAATACTGAACCTTTTGGTGCTGAGGTCAAACCAGTACCCCCATGTTGAGCACCTATTGCAGTACCATTCCAAGTTCCAGTAGAAATTGTTCCTAAAGTTGTAATTGAAGTTTGACCAACATAAGTTGTTGCAATAGAAATTGCATTTGCAGCTGCAGTAATATTATCAGCAGTACCAACTACATTAATAGTATTACCTGTTTTTGTTAATCCATCACCAGCAGTTATTTGTCCAGCACCAGAAAATTGTTCTATGTCGATATTTGTTGAACCTAATGTTGGAGTTCCATTTGTTGTAATAACATAACCATTATCTGCATTTGCAGTACCCTCTTCAACAAATGTAAATGCACCCCCTGTTAATTCAGATGCTTCATCACTATCTGGAGTTCTTGTAAGAATATAAGGACTAGAACCATCACCAGTTTGTGTTACTTTATAGAAACCATTCTGTACTGCATTTGTCATATCCTTTACAAGAACTCTATCGTTTGCAGCAAGAGTAACACCATCTATAGATATTGCACCATTAGCGTTTGCAGTAAGAGTTCCATTACCATTATTATAAGTTGCAGCTAAAGTTGCAGTTGTAGCGACACGACATGACTTTTTAACGTCTAATCCGTTTGCAACACTATCAACATATGTTTTATTTGTTAAAGAATTGCTTCCAAATCCAGCTCTTGCTTCATAACCAGAAGGAACATTTACTGCACCAGTTCCATTTGGGTCTAAAGTAATATTTCCATTTGAATTTGTTGAGGATAAAGTATTTGCATCTAATCTAAGATTATCAACATTTACTAGGTCAAATGCACTAGGTGTTGTTGAAAGAGATACAGCACCAGAAGCAAGAGAAAAGTCATTGGAATCAAAAGATGCAATTCCTTTATTTGAAGTTGTTGCATCTTCACCAGCAATTGTAATTTTATTATTTGAAACTGTGGTATCAATTCCCTCACCACCCTCAAAAGTTAAAGTATCAGCTGCAGTAACAGTATCATTAGAACCAGTATCGGCTGCAATTGTCAAATCCCCACCAGCAGAAGTCCAAGAAAGATTTCCAGAACCATCTGTTTTTAGAACTTCTCCATTATTACCATCACCATCTGGCAAAGTTAAAGTAACATTTGCAGTAACAGCGTTTGGTGCCTTAATACCCATAAAGTTAGTACCATTAGAAGTACCTTCAAGTAGTTTTAATTGTCCACCAGTATTTGAACTATTACCTATAAAAATTTCTGATATTGCTTTATTACCATCAACCAACATTGCAGAAGATGCTGTCAATGTACCTTGAACATGGTCTAATTGGTCAGTAAAGTATTGTCCACCTACTACATTTACACTTGAACCATCACCAATAAAAAGTCTATCACCTAAATTTGTCTGAGTCCCTGTACCATGAGTATAGGCAAGTTCTCCATTTGCAAGTGTAGTTGGAGCAGTAGTACCAGTTGACCTTTTTATCTGTATTGTTGTTGCCATTTTTTTATTCTCTCTCTAAAATACTAAAAATTTCCACCATTAAAAGCCAAACTTCCAGTTAAAGTTTCTATTTCATTTCTTGCTACCCACTTGTTATCAGAACTACGATATTGTAAAAGAGCACCATCATTTAAAGATGATGCATCAACATCTGCAGCTTCCGATACATTATTTGTAGATGCACCAGATGGGCCTTGAGGGCCTGGCACAGTAACCCTTGTTACTGTCGGTTGATTTCCTTGTGATAATGAACCTTCTATTGGAGAGGTTGCATTAACAGTTGCAGATATTACTGTGGTATCATCTATTGTCGCTGTTATTGCCATAACTATCTCGTAACACTAGGATTAATGGTTGCAGAACCTTCTACAACTCTTGTTTTTTTTCCATCTCCAGCAGTTATCACAACATCATAAACATACCGACCCTCTGGAAGAGCTGCAGTTTGTGTGTCTGTAAGTGATATTGTGATTTGTCCAGAACTTCTGGGGTCTACAAAAGCGACTGTAAATGCAGTTGAACTTGTAGAAAGATGATTTTTTCTAATCATACCAGCTGCCGTATACCCTGTTAAATCTAATGCAGCTGCATTACTATCTGTAACATTAACTGTAGTTGAAAAATCAGCGCCTTGGTCTATAAATATATTTGAAATACTTGCCATTCACACAGTCTCCTTTAAAGTATTTATAAGGAAAATGTGTTAGAGTTTATGTAGTCTTTCTATATTCTAAATACTTTGTTTTCATGTCAGAGGTAAAGTAGTCAGTTAGTTCTTTTTTAAGGTCAGCATCAACCTCACCAAAAACTCTTTTAAGTTCTATATCCCAATCCCAATTTTCTTGTTGCCAACCTTTTGCGGCAACTTTTACATCACCCTCTTTTTTATCACCTGATTTTACTTCATCATCATCTGCTCGATATTTTGTACCCATATCTTCCCAAACATTTGAACACATAAAACCACAAGCATGATTATTAGATACACGAATTACATCTATTGAATATGTTAGTTTTGTTGTTGTGTATTTACTCATTTTATATCTCTCATTTTATGATGCAGTAGAATAAGTTACATAAATGAAAACATATCGTGCATCTGGTGTGTGATAAGTAGTTCCCAATGCAGATTGTTCTAATTGTTTGGCGGATATCATTTCGCCAGGATTACTGGCTGGATACTGTGACATATAACTGTCACTTCCACTTGTTCCAACACTTGATGAACCTATTTCAGCTCCACCTGTATAAAACTCAACACTTGTCGAATTATTTCTAACTACAGTATTTATAGCTGAATATTGAAAACCAAACAAACAATGACCACCACCAGCAATATTTCCACTATCTATAGAAGTAAAAGGTAATCCATTTACAGTAAATCTTGAAGTATTATCATTATAGGCCGTGTATCTAAATCGACCTACTGCAAAACATAAATTACCAACTTTTCGATATAATCCATGTCCATTATCTATAGTTCCATGACTTACAGCTGGTGTCCATGGCCCAGTAGAGTTTGTAGTTGCAGTAACGTGCTGAGTAACATTACTTGCCGCTAATCGAGCATCAGCAAAAGTTCCAGAAGTTATAGCTGCTGATGGAAATGCATATCTACTTGCTTCGTATGTACTCATATTATTTCTCCATTAATAACCAACCTTGAGCATCCCCAGAGAATATCAGAGAAAATCCAGCTCGTTCTGTAGCGACTGTCAGATCACTAGCATCACCTTGTATTTTCTTGTTGTTTCTAGCTACAGTTAAATTGTTTGAATCAAATGTTGCACTCAAATCTATAAATCGTACAATGTCTCCGACAGAAGGAATGGAAGGTAATGTCGCTGTTACTGCACCACCAGATGTATCTACAAAATATCCTTTATTTGATGCCACATTAAATGCTGATGTTTTTGATTCCCATGTGAAACTAGTCCCTACACTACTAAATGCAATAGTTCCAGAACCATTTGTCGTTATTGCTTGACCACTTGAACCATCTGAGAGATTTAATTGAGTAATTCCTATACTGTTATTTTGAATATCAGCATTTACTGCACCATCTACAATTTTACCAGCAGTTATTGCATCATCTTCTATACTTACAGTTTTTATTTTAGAAATCGGCATTAAAGTTTCCTATTAAAATTAATCTTATTGAGTTTCTCTCCAAGATTTGTAATTTGTTTTTACTGTGCTAGTCCAAGCTGCATTACATATTGCTTGCACAGAAGCATCTTCACCACTTATATCGGTTGCAGTATGTGTCCATTTACCATCAGAACCTTGTGTTGAACTAAATGGTCTTAATACATGGCGATGAAAGTTACGAGTCAATTCTTTTTTAGAACCATCTGCTTGTTCTTCCATTATCTTTGTTGCTTGACGAACTTGTATTGACCAAGTATCTACTATTTCTATTTTATCATATTCACTTGATTTTGTTAAATCACCTTTTGCCATTTTTTTTCCTTATAAGTTTCCAACTCTAACAATCCATTAGAGTATATTTTTATCTTTATTGTGCTGGGCCTTTACGTTCAAATGTAATCATTGTTTGACTTTCGCTAGTGTTTCCTCTAATTTCACTATTAGTACCTTCAATACTAGCAGTTTTTAGAAAGAATTGAAAATTACTTGTATTAGTAACATTTACAAGAATTGATGCACTAGCAGAACTATTAGTATTACTTGAACCAGTATTTGATTCATAAGCAGTTGCTATCTTATCACTAGAACCCCCACCATCTGTACTAATTTTCAGTTCAATCCCAGCAGTCACATCAGATGCCTCTATTTGAATTCTAGCATGAACAGTAATAAGATATACACCAGTAGATGGAAATGTAAAAATACCACTAGATTCTGTCATTCCAGTTCCAATTCTACCAAAACTGGCGTCATCTACTCTTTCCCAATTAGCAACAATAACAGAATCATTCGTAGCGTAATCGCTAGTTAAACGCCATTGGTCTATCATAAAATTACTATTATTAACTTCTGCTCCAGTAATATTTCCAGTAGTACTAATTGCAATATCATCTGCAAGTTTAGTACCAGTAACAGCATCATTTAAAATTTTTGCAGTAGTAATCGAATTATCTGGTGGAGTTGAGGTTATTTGTGCTTGACCCTTATAATTTACATAAACATTAAAACCATTAGGTGGGGCTTCAGTAAATGTTAAAGTAGTTCCAGCTGCAGAATAGGCCGCAGTTGGTTCTTGTCTTACGTTACCTACAAAAACTTCAAGATCATTTGCAGTCGCAACTGGATTTGTTAAAGTAAACACAGTAGTACTACCATTAACATTTGCAGATAAATTCTGTGATGCTATATGACTAGTAAATCCTTGTCTTGGTGTCGTTCCTATGAATGGCATATTTAATCTGCATCCTTTATCGTTAATGTTCCTGCTTTGACTTGTTTCATTATATCTTTATAATATTTATTGTTTTCGTCACATATAAAAGATATATGTCTATCATCACAAATAGTCTGAATACCTTTTCTATTTTTATCTCCATCTATTATATAATACTTTGGGTTTTTAAAATTATAAGTTTCCATTTTATAACTCCGCTTCAAATGCTAAATAAGTATTTACATTTGCAAATCTTATTCCATGAGATTCACCAGTTGTTATTTCCCCAGCTGGAACGTAAAAAGCAACCATAACTGATTCTACACTAGAAGAATTAACAGCTGGAAGTGTATCACAAGTTTCAGTTAAATTTTTTACATTAATTGCATAATGAGTTACATTTCCAGACGTTTCTAAAGCTGGTGCATGATTCATTGTAACTGGCATTGTATAATCTGCCCAAACAGTACTACTACTTCTACCAAATGCAGTTTTTCTTTCATCACTAGAACCGATTGCATTTATTCTATAATAATATCTTTGACATTTAGATAAAGCTTCTTTATAACTTCTAAACTCAAAAGGTGTAGCAACATGACCCATTTCAAACTGCACTCCAGTAAGTTGAAATGTGCTTTCATCAGTTGTTACATGAGTATTTGTTACATGACCAAATGCAGCTAAATTAGCTACATTGGAGTGCCAAACATCACCATTTGAACCACCAACATTATTACTACCAGCTGCAATGTACCATGAAATTTGTAGTCCACAAGTTGGGTCATCAGTTATGGCTGCTAACGTATTGCCTGGAAATGAAAGAGTTTTATATTCCCAAGTATCAGCAGAATTAATTGTATAAGGTTTTGCTATGGCATCATCACCATCTTCTTGATAAATATTTACAGCAAAAGTTCCAGCTATACTTGATTTAACCCAAAAGGATAATGTGGTTGTTTTTGCATTTGCAGTACCATACATTAATTTTTGACAATCATGTCCTTCTATTTTTGTTAAAAGGGTACAATCTTCAGTTGCATCTAAAGAAGTTTCAACTGTTTTTATCTTTGCCCTTATTGAATATATTAATCCTGTGTTAGCAGGAGCATCTGTTACTCTTTCAGTTTTTGTTGATAATTGTCCAACATTAGATTGACTTTGCCTCCAACCATCAATTGGTTTTTTACCACCACTTCCTGTTTGTGTAGCAGCTTCAGCTTTTTGGTCAATCATTAAATCACCATTAGTCAACATATTTCTATGAGAAAGTGTTGTTGATGATTGTATTGTACTTAATGGCATATCTTTATTTATCCTTACTGTGATGGGCCTTTACGTTCAAATAATATTCCTGATCTAGTGTACTCTGCCTGGCCTTGAATATTTGAAGCATCCAAAGAATCACTTTCAAGACGGAATCTATAAGTAGTAGCGTTAGTTACATTAATTAATGCAGTCATAGAACCATTTTGATTAGCTGCACTATCTCCCCCTTCATAAATTAAACCTAACGAGTCCCAATCAGTTCCACTATTAGGACTTACCATTAAAAAAACTCCAGCACTGCCGTCATTTGACGAAAAATTAACCATTATATAAG
>VTLG01009365.1_pt1 | contig 38615 bp, 56 predicted proteins | sample 4694571 | NCBI WGS metagenome assembly VTLG01 (sample SAMN12604809, study PRJNA352737) | marine metagenome | biome: ENVO:00000447; feature: ENVO:00000209|ENVO:00000569|ENVO:01000036; material: ENVO:00002151; isolation source: viral sequences binned using virsorter ... | reverse complement strand
AACAAATTCGGATAGGCATGTTTAACTGTTAGAACTCTGGCGGTGGGGTTCTTCTTGATAAAGTCTTTTAACTTCTTGTAATCAAGATAAGGACCAGCCGATACAATGATACCCTTTCGTTTGTGTGGGGGATGCTTCGATACCCACTTCTTTGGATCAATCAAGTTAATATTAGTTTGAATATTATTCTTAATGTAATCCTTCGGGACACAATCTCTGGGATGGACAACAATAGGTACTCGCTTTAGTTCTTCCGGTAGCTCCTCCAGATTAGCATCGTGAAGAAAGACCACCAGATGTGTATGTCCTCCTCCTGCTACTCTGTCACTGGAAGGTAGAACATGTTTTCTGGTGGTAGCTTCCTCATCGAAGTTAGTCCAGCCATCCTCTGTTGTCTCTTGTGCATCTACTTTCTTGGTAGCAACCTTGTCGAATATCTTTTTAATTCCCTGATATTCTTCCGGGGGCATTTTCTTATCATCGTCCTTTGTGAAGTAGTGATCTCCCACTACAATCGGAACATGTTTTAATATATTATACTCATGTTGGACCGTCTGTTCACTGTTACCGCTACCTATCAAGGCAAAGTCTACCTCATCAGTATACATCCCATCCAGAGTATCTCGTACATTCCCCTTGTAAAGTTCATACGAAAATTCTTTTTGTCTTTCCTCTTTCATATGTTCTTTAAATTCATCCAGACGTTTCACCACTGCCAGCTTGGTATTGTGAGGCTTGGCATTGAACTCTTCCTTGTCTGTCCCGGTTGTGGCATCCTCAAACAAATCGTAGCCTATGTAATGGACTTCATCATTGTTGTCAAAGGATGCCAGAGCCATCTCGATAGCTCTCCCACCATTCCACGTTCCGGTTTCCAGAATAGTCTTGGGTTTATAAAACCTGATCAGATCTGCAAGTTGTTTATATCTATTAGGAAGGATATCCGGGGATGTTTCGGAGTCGGAGAGAGGCATGATTCGCTGACCAGAACTATCTCTGGCAGCTTGCATATCCCTGTTCTTTAGATTCATAACCAGCTCTCCAAGCTCTTCCACCTCTCGGAGGAACATACCGTGAGCATTATAGATAGTAACAAATCGGCTAAGAATAAAAGAGCTTCCCCACTCCCGGAAGTTTTTGTACTCTCCTGACATGTAAGAGCCACGCCAATCTCCCAGTAAATCAACACTGGTCTGTCTGCCAATATTAAATCCCATCAGATGATCGTTCTCCGGGATAGATATAAAATCATCTTCCAAGGTGAAGTATCGATCCAGTGTTGAGGTACGAATATCTTTCAGGTTCATGGAGAGAGGATCTATCCAGAGAAGCCAGCTTTCCTTATTCTCAAAGGCACACTCACTTATGGCAAAGACTTTCGGAGCTGCTCCCAGACCATCGATAAGATCTGTGTATACAACAGCACCTCCTTCAGTACCATCGTGAGATTTGTTGTCAGTTACAAACGTGGCATACTCCTCCACCAAAGACAAGTCGTGATACGTAATGTTCTTGGCTTGAGGTAGAGAATAATTTGAGATGTCCATATTATAATAATAACAATGGAACTCAATAGTAGGTTGCCAGTTGTTCTTGAACTGCTCCAGAAGTCTTGAGCCATTCTGCTTTAATGTATTTTCATCAAAGCAGGTTACTACTTTATATTGCATAAGGTTTTATCTTCCCGTGTCCTGCCAGATAAGTGTAGTCTCCATTCCACTCTGCCGCATACTGCCCATCTATGTCTCGACCGCATTTCCAATCCCTGAACCACGGTCCACCAGTTGTGAAGTGTACGTTCTTGGCCTCAATATCCGGGGAGGAATGATTGTCCAGCCAGTTCCACTCCTCGTGAATAGTTCCAATGTCTCCTTCCTTGTCTGGTAGCCATCCAAAGCCGTGCAACCATCTACCTGTTCTCTTATTAACGTCAGCGACTGTAAGCTTTTGGTTAAGTTCGTGACCACAGTTCCACAACATAAGACTTGACCAGTTCTTTCTGCGATAATTCTCCTGTATCTGACCATCCATCTTCAGACCCTCACCCGGAGCGTACTTATGCTTGACGCAGTAGAGTGGAAAGTAGTCCATCTTATATTCCTCAAACAGATCGTTGATGTCTGTACGGAGATACATATCGCAGTCCATGTATAAGGCCCAGCCTTGATACATATTCAAAGCCGGAACAAGAAATCTGGTAAAGCTAAACTCACTGGAGAACGGATGACCATCAATCTTATCTATATGTTGACCGTCGATTATATCATATTTACGGTTATATATACCCATCCGCTCAACAACATTACGCTTAATAGGAACAATTCGTACATTGTCAACGGCTATCCTCTCGATAGTAAACTTTAAAACTTCGTAAGCCACATCCTCCTTTGGATCGTAGCCAATGTAAACTGTATTAGGTTGCTTCTTCATAGATACTGTGCCTTTCCATTTTTGCTGCTCTGGAGTTCGTAACATCGAGACAAGGTTTACATAAGTAAATTCCCTCTCGATTATAAAGGGGAGGTGTAGGTTCAGTCGGCAACCACCCCAACTTGCAAATGTAACAACATGTCTGCTTCATCTGGTCGTCTCTCCTTGTTAAAAGGGAGGGGGATAAACGCTACACATCCCCCTAGTTGCCGCCGTTTATTTCATCCACCCATCTATTATACTACAAAAAGTTCCGTTTGTCAAGAACTTTCTTACTTAACTAAGCTCCGCAAATACCACTACTGCCACTGATATCACAGATATCGTGAGCTTGTATGTTATCCTCAAACTCTTCTCCTAATTTTTCCGTAGCTTCCTCGTAAGAAACCGAAGTAAGTGGCTGTCCTCCTCGACATCCATCAGGAAAGCAAGTGAAGCCACGAAGACGGTGAGCATACTTGGCTAGGGTCTTGGTAAACTTCTCCACCCCATCCTCATTATTATTTTCCGTATCCCACGAAGGAAGATTGATGGTGGAGGATATAGCCATGTCCACATACTCTTGTACATTAGCTTGGAAGTTAAGTCTCCGTTCGTAGTCTCCTGCCAGATCCAGAGCTGACTCAATCTTGTCTGGTTTGATATCGTAAATCTCAATCATTTCTTGAGCGGCACTATCTACTACATACTGGTAATGCCAACGCTTATTCTTGAGATACCTTCTCTTGTATGCCACAGCAAAGATAGGTTCTATTCCTGTAGAGGTTCCACCTAGAATTCCTATCGTTCCGGTTGGTGCCACGGCCCTAACAGCCACAGGTCTGGAGATAGAAAGGTGGTCAGCAAAGTCTCTGGCTATCTTATCAGACTCAGCCTCGTAAACCTTTAACCATCTGTGTAACTCAGGAGTTGTTTCGTACCTACCACCTCGCTGGATAAGCCATTCGTGCAGACCCATCAGACCTAGCCCTAGGCGTCTATTCTTTTCCCGTACTTTGTATACCTTGTCGTAGGGGAGCTGTGCTCGAAGCGTACCACACAGTAAGAACTTGGTAGCTAAGGCAACAACTTCTTGCAACTGGTTAAGGTCATCGATTCTAGCAAAATTAAGACTACCGAGATTACACACATCAGAATCGTCTTCAGAAGTAACTTCGGTACATGCATTACGAAGCGTTTCATTTTCCTTCTCAAAGAAGTTAAACGAGAAGCCGGGTTCAGCCGTTCGTAAAGCCTGATACACATTAGTTTTAAATACATCACCCACCTCCCCTGTCTCCCAGTAATTTAGTAGCCATTCAGTATCGTAGTTAACAGAGATGTTGGTCATGTCAAGAGGGGCGGGAAAGTTAAAGTCATCCTGCTTTATATCAAAGATTGTCTGTCCTGTAGTTCCCACAGACATGTCGTGCCAGTTCTTTGATATTAGAAATTGATCTATGTCTGGATGTTTCCAATTCAGGCTAGCATAGATTGCTGATCTACGAGAGCCGCCTTGCATTACATGTCTTCCTATCTCGTTTATCATTTGCATCTTGGGAATAGGTCCACTACTCACACCGCCTGTTCCCTTCAGGATCTGTCCCTCTTGTCGATAGATAGAATAATCAGCTCCAATACCTCCTCCTGTCATCAGACAAGACTCTGCTTCCCAACTGAGCTTCGCCCAGTCTTCCCGATTATCTTCCTCTGCCTTGAGAAGATAGCAATTATTAAAGAACTTCTTATCACGCCCAGCATAGTAGAGATATCTACCTCCGGGAATGAAGCGAAGATTGGAGATATGATCTATCAGTTGTTCCTTCTCATCAGCGGTAAGCTGACCCTGACAGACATCATTAACTAATGTACACGATAGCTCGTGGAATGTTTCTGCTCCCTCGTGAGAATACTTTGTGTTAAAGATATCCTCACTGAACTTGGATCGAAACTGTGGATTGCGGTTTGATTTGAACATGTGACGGCCTATTCGTTATAGTAAAGTTCAAGGATTAATTGTGCGTAGTGGATAGCTTTCTCTACATCTTTCTTTCCTTCTCCCTTTTTCCTGTGTCGAGTTATATATTTTACCACATTACCCTCAAAATAATCAAGCTTATTCTGGAAGATATACTCAACAGGTTGGATACCACATTCCTTGTAGTGGTCTCCTCCAACTTGTTTCTTCAGGGCATTCTCTTCTTTCATACGGCGAAGATAATAGTCGTAGGTTCCTTCTCTATTCCAACTATCCTTCTCTACCACAGCTCCACAGTGCTGACACTTGAGTGCGGTCCAATTAAAGTGATATACATATACATCTTTTTCACACTCTGGACAAGTGATGGAGGACGGCCCTTCTTGATCACTAGGTTTCTCCATGTGACTGAAGTAAGAAAAGTCTCCCTCGTAGTGAGATCCTGTCTCACAAGAGGTTGTTGATTTTTCGGCGGATGTCATCGGTATCTCCTGATTTGATTGCATTGAAGGTGAAGGTACGAACCATTGTTGGTTGAAGTCCAGCAAGTAAGCAGGTGTCCTCAAAGTTATCACAAGTCACCCCAACATAAGAAAAGATCCAGCCTTGGGCTTGATCTCTCTGTATCCTTATACTACTTCTCTCGTGAAGATCCTCAGGCTTTGTAAGGTCTAGGATAGCCTGAAAGATTACAGCCAGATGCAGACTCTTGATAGGATCTTTCTGAGCTGTATCGTAGAGAGACTCAAAGTCTACATCATAATTCAACTGGCTCTTGAACAGGTCTGGAAAACTTACCTCCTATATAATTGTTATAGTAAGCAGCTTCATCTGTTCCCTCTAGCTTTGCAGTTAAGACATGATTGATCATTTGATAGTAACACTCATAGTATCGTAAGCTCCTTTTATTTTTATACTCTCCAATGATCTGAAACCGGAAGTGTTTCTTTCCCAGCCTTTCGATCTCCTCATTAAGAGTCTTGTTTGATCCGGTATAGATTCTCCAGTTTGACTCAACCTTCTTTTTATTTTTCTTAACAAAGTATTGCTTGCATCCTATGTAAGCTTTCCTAGTTTCCTTTCTGGTTATCAGATATACAAAACCAAAGTTAGCTTTGGGATCACATCTCTTGGGATACTCCCAGTGCATTACCAGTTTACTACCTCTTTGACATCAGGCTCTTTCCCAACCTGAGTAAGAAACCTTTTACCTTTCGCATATTGAAACACACGAAGCCCAGTACCTTGGTTAGCCTCCTGCCAACACTCTCTTTTATGCCCACAATAAACACAACCAACAGCAAGCTTATGATTGCCAGACTTCCCATCAGGCACATCAGCATAGCACCGATCAGGTACCACGCTGTCTGTAACCATTCCTTTAAGGTATTCCACCCTCTTTTTAGCATTGATCATATCCATATGATGTACCGGATCTAAACATATCTCTCCTGTTGATTTATTAATAGCAAGGAAGGCAGCTCGATCTACTCCATTAGCATGAGCATAGGCTGATATCTGAGCTATGTATCCGAAGGGATCATCTTCAGTAAGCTTGTGATACCGAAATTTATCAAAGCCCGGACCACTTGCAGATTTACAATCAACCAAAACACCATCGATCATGGCATCTTGGTGACCTCGTACTCCCTCAACTTCTACTTCTCTTTGTTGATCTGTCACAGTATGGCCTGAGATAGAGGCACAAAGAAGCAACAGCTCTTCCAAGATATATCCATATAAAAACTTTATACGAGTTGAGGGTTGAAGTTGTACATCTCTTAGAGGTTTATTAAGATCGTACCAAAGCTGTCTGTTTGGTTTGCCAATAGCAGATAGTCGTAGATTAGTACGATCTCTGGGCTTCTCGTAGAGAAACTCCTTGATGTGTGTCTTGAGCATGTTACCAAAGTTATCTATATGTTTATCCACTTCCTCTTCATCCATCTTAATAGGATCAAGAGTAAATAGATTATAGATATCTTCAACTAATGTTTCTACCTGTTTCATGTGAGATAGAAAGGGTGCCACCTTGCACAAAGGAAAACAAAGTAACACCCTCTCTCCTTTCTAGTTGTTAAAAGGGTATGTTGTCTTCTTGAACATAGCCTCCTTCTACTGGTTCAAAGTCTTGGTCGTCTCTGGTGTACTCGATGAAGTCCACCACCTGCACCGCTGCCAAGTCAGCAGATACTCCTGATTTACCAGCATAGTTCCACTCGTAAGGAGTGGCCTTAACATTTACCGTACTACCATTAGCAATAAGCTTACCATTCCAAGGATTGTTCTGCGAATCTTTCACAAAAGGTGCGGATCGTTGACTACCATCAGCCCGAAGAACCTTACGTTTGATGGTAACAAAGTCACCCCTGTCGTCATCCTTGTTATTAATAGGAAGACCAGCTCCCTCGATAACGGATCGGTTGTCATCATTAACCTCAACCTGTATAGACCAAACCGGATCGAACTTGGTGTTCGGTTCGATGATTGAGGCATAGTGGCACTTGCCGGAAATGTAAATCGGATCGTTCATTCTGTTCTCCTTTTAGATACTGCACCATTGCAGCCATGAGTGGGGATCATTCCCCTAGTCTAATCTACGCTCTGTAGTACTACTTACGTACTACTACAGAGCTTGATTAGGTACTACCAACTACGCAACGAGTGAATTATACCATACTGTGGGGTTGTATGTCAATCATTATTTTCTAAATATTTTATAGCTCTTTTTAAATAATTTATATCATCCTCGAACCAGCCAAGAGCAGAGTTACACTTTTTACAAAGCCAACCTCTAAATTCTCCTGTCTTATGGTTGTGGTCTAGGCACCAGCTATTGCTCCAATATTGACATGTTGAATCATATATCTTGTCAGAGTAAGAACCGCTATTAGACAAGCAAATAGGACACTTATAATTTTCATCTGGTTTAGGATTTGTTCTATGTAAGGAGCTTCTTTGTTTACTTTCTTCATTGTAGCAAGAGATACATTTATTTCTGAGACTTGATGTTCCATCAACTCTTCTTGAACCTCCAACATCCTTAAAGCAACTCAAGGGTAGATTGTTAGAACATTTAATACAAACTTTTAGATCTTGATTTGTATCAAAAAGAGGTTGTTCTTCAAACATTTCAAATTGATCTGTCATTAGTGCGTCTCCGACCAGTTAGAACCAACCTTGTGACTGGAGTCCAGATTACATTTAAAGTTTAGGATCTCCTGTGTAGAACTGATAGCTTCCTTTGTTATCTTACCGAAGCGTTCAACGTCAGGCTTGGCTACCTCGAACTGATATTCATCATGTACTGAGGCTACTAGCTTGGCATCCAGCCCTGACCTTCGTATTCTCTTATCCATTTCCACTAGCCATTGTTTACAGACAACTGCCCCGGCTCCTTGGATAAGAGTATTCAAAGCAGCATGGTCAGACCTGATGTGTAACCTTCGACCATCCAGACCCTTGATCATACCACTCTGAGCTGCTTCCTGTATGTTAGTTCTGAGTTCCTTCAAGGGTGGAATATTCTTTAGAAACTTTTCTATGAGTTCACGCCCAATTCGAGAAGACCCTCCTACTATCTTACCTATCTTGGTTGCTCCTGCTCCGTAGAGAAAGGCATAGATAAAAGTCTTTGCCTGATCTCTTGTCTTTAGACCAGCCGCTTTCTGATTAGCTGTGTGTATATCTCCTGTAAGAACCGCCTCTGTAAAGAGCTTACTGTCCAGATAGTGGGCCAGACATCGAAGCTCCAGACCACTAGCATCTGTTCCTACAAGTTGATGTGTCTCTGGATTCGATACTGTCCAGAGGGAACGACACTCTTTACCGTAGGGACTATACACCGCCGGAACTTGAGCCATGTTAGGCTTATGGTGAGCCATCCTACCTGTAATAGTACGAAGAGTAAGAACCCTACCGTGAACTCGATCATCTTCCTGACACTCTTGTATCCAAGACTTGAGTAATCCGGTGCGCTTCTGAAGCAGGAAGTATCTGCTAAACATCTGAGCTTCAGGCATGTCTTTGATCTTAGACAGAACCTCCTCATTAATAATAATGTTACCCTTGTCTGTATGCTTCTTGGGTTCCCATCCCCTCTCCATCAGACGTTCAGCAATCTGTTTTCTACTGGAGATGTTGAAGGGAATATATTTAACCTTAGTTTTTAACTGCACCTCAGTAGGCGCAAACATATCATTAGCCTGAGCTTCAAGCTGATGTTGTTCATCTTCCAGTTGAGCTAGAAGGATTTGTCCTTCCATAAGATTAAAGGCAAAGCCATTGTCTTGTTGTTTATCTATTATAGATCTTATCTGACGTTCTAATTCGTAGGCTTGTGGGCTGAAGATCCTTCCTTCCTTTTCCAGACTAACCCCTAGCTTTCGGGTTAACTCAGCGTCACGTATACAGTACTCCAACATCTCTGGACTGTACTCACTAAACTCGTGGAATTCTCCCTTGGTATAATTTAATCTCTCACCCCACGATTGGAGGGAATGTCCTCCATCTCGAACAGGATTATATAACTGAGATTCAATTAACGTATCTCGTATTTGATCTGGTCTTATCTTGGCATTAGCTAGACGATTAAGGATAGGACCGTCGAAGCTAATACCATTGTGCATGATGTATTGATCTATCTTGCCTGACCAACCACCGAACTGAGCACACTCATCGCCAACCCACTGTCTTGTCTCTCCTGTCTGATAGTGCTGGGCTACTATACAATGTATCTTTGTTGCATTAAGAGAGTCTGTCTCTATATCAACGACTGCTTTCATCATAGGTCATATCCATCAGGTAAGCATCATTGGTTGAGATGTGGAAGAACTTTTCTCCCTTCCGAATATTACGGTTGGAAGCCTCTCTCACATCACATTCAAGAAGGGTGTGACCATCTATATGCCAAGCCTTCTTACAATCATTCCGAAACACAACGAATGTTAGTATGTCATCAGGACATTCCTCTTGCCATTTATTCAGAAGCCTTCTCTTTCTTTCAGGGATACGTATCTCATCCCAAGAGTCAGGCCATTCTCCTTTCCAAGAATATTTTATCTCTACCTCGTAGAGTACTCTGGGAAGATCACCATCTACCGTGCAGACAATATCAAAGTAGTATGTCTCATCGGTAGATATGTTAGAGTGATCGTGATCCTTTAGCCAACCTACCATCTGCTTCTTAGCTTTGGTGTCGGCTATATCGTATAGTGCTTTATCAAATGGTTTTCTCATTCCTCATCCTCCAAGAAGGGGTTATCTATCTGTGTCATTCTACCAGTTTCCTTGTTGTAATGTAGGTGACAAGCAACACCAGTATCCCCGGTGTATCTATTCTTAAGGATACGAACCGTTGTAGTGTTAGCTTCCACCGCATCCTCTGCCTGTTGATTACGTTCCAGAGCTATGACACTATCACTCAGGTGAGCTATGCTGGCAGAGCCACGTAGATGGGAGAGGGATACCTCCCTACCTTCCTCGTGACCTCGATCACCACCCGGTCTGCGGAGGTGACTGACAAGTAGCAAAGCTATACCAGTTTCCTCTACCAGAGATCGGAGCTTGGTCATTAAGATATCGATAGACTTCCGCTCATCACCGAAGTCTTCCTGACCAGATACTAGTATCGACAGGTGATCCAGAAAGACCCACTTACAATCAAGAGCCTTTGCCATGTATCGGACTCGATCAAGTATCTCATCGTTGCTGATTGAACCGAAGTGATCGAAGGCAAAGAACCTTCCGCTTCCTACGGTCTTGGATTGCCAATCTCTTAGTTGTTCAGGAGTATACTGATCACGTACCTCCTTGATATACAGTCGAGCATCAGCCTCAACAGACATGATATTGAATGCAGTGGAGCGAGTGCTTTCCTCCAGAGCAAGCAAGCCTATGTTATCAAGAGTGCTTCCCATAATATGATACATTAGCTCACGCATCACACTACTTTTTCCCATACCAGCACCGGAGGTGAAGGTCACCAGCTCTCCTGTACGTATACCATAGGTCTTTTCATTTAGCTTTGACCAAGGATACATGCAAATCTCGTGGTGAGTTTCATCGTAGAGACTCTCCCCAAGATCAGCTAGGTTAACAATACCGGCAGGAGTATATGTCTTAGCATCCCACCAAGCCCGGATAAACTTCTCAGCCTGTCCAGTCTTGAGATACTCCGAGGCATCCTTCATTTCAAGACAAACAATCTTGCATTTATTAGGCTCGAACAATCGGGCTACTTCAGTAGCTGCTGCTTTACCTTGAGTATCATTATCGAAGCACAGCACCACTGTCTCAAACTTATTAAGATAGTCAAGCCACTGCTTGCAGTTCTTCAGGGCAGAGGCAGCACCATTTTTTATAGAGACAGCGGGATACTTAGATCCTGTAAGTTGGAAGACACTCATGGCATCCAGCTCACCTTCACATACAGTAATATATTTTCCAGATTGATTGAAGACATTCTGCCCGAATAGACCACACTCATCCAACGGTCCTTCAGACCAGAAGTCTTTCATCTTTGTATTACGAAACTTACTTGCTGTGTGGTTGCCATCCTTATCGTAGTAATTATATTTATGTTGGGTAACAACCAGACCATCAAGAGCTACCGTGACGCCATACTTTTTACAGGTATCAGCACTAAGCTTCCGGTCAGGAATGTCTGCTGTTTTAAATGTATGTTTAATTCTGGTGTTCATGGGAATTACCTTAGTTTCTGTTTGAGTTTCCTGTTCCAGAACAGTGAAGGTTTCACAACCGAAACACCAAGTATGATCAGGGTAAGTAGCAAGATTATCTTTGGATTTGCACTTGGGACATGGACCCATTACTGCTTTCTGTTGTGCCATTATAATCTACCTTTGTTGTGAGTGAATAGTTCGTTACAGATGTCTCGTCTGTATCCAGCTATTTCCTTTTCCAGAGAGACAAGTGTTTCAACCTTGTCAACTTTCTCCATCTTCATCCATTCGTCTCGAAACGATAGTTGAAAACTTCTCCTATCTTTTGACTTATAAACTTCGATAAGAATGTCTTTTCCTTCCTGCTCTTTCGACATGATAAACTTCCTCAGGGTTGGTTCCAAGATGTACGGTGAGTGATCTCCTGTTTTCGATTTCTTCTTCCGCTTCTCTCCTCGTTTGAAAATTTTGGATAACCACATCACCACTCTCCTTCCTTAATAGTAACTGCCATTTAGCAATCATCGAATTGCTCTGCCCATATTTCATTTACGAAGTCATCCTTGTCCTCCATAATTTCATCGACCTCTTGTCGAGCTAATCTTTTAGCTTCCTTGTTATTATAACCCTCCTCACTATATTGACGTACCAAGTCACGAAAGATAGCACCCCGTTCTTTCTGCCATAAATTCTTAGGCATCTTCTTCTTCCTCTTTTGTATTTTTATAAGACTCTCTAACATAGTAGTGTTCCATCTCTGCCCACTCTGTAAGCATATTACTTCTATCTTGTTTTACATCAGTTAACTCTGATCTAAGTTTAGTAATTGTAACATTCTTATTTTCAATAATCTTTTTAAGTTGGTTAACTTGTTTTCTTAAAACATTTAATTCAGTAGTAGTCTGATTCATGTAGGCATTCTCTTCTAACATTATTCTTCTCCGTAATTTCAATTAACTTAGCTAGACGATCTCGTAGAACTTCTAACTCTTGGAAAACTCTATTGAGTTGGTTCATAACATGAGTTGGAAATTCCTCTTCAAGCTCCTTTCCTATCCGACGTATCTCCTGTAATTCTTCAGGTGATGTCATTATACACTTTTCCTTCTCCCGTGTCAAGTAAAAACGTGACGTTAGTGTAGGCGAGAAACCCTTATTTGATAAGGGAAACCATCCTCGAAACCCTCAAGACCGTGACGGTGAAGGAAGAGACGAGCGTCCTCCTCTGTCTTGAAAGTTTTTAACTTCTCTCCTGCATCATCAATCATGGCATCTATCTCCTCGAATCGGCAGAGATAATCGTGTTGTATAATTATAAAAGACATCTGTTCCCTCCTGTTTAGTTTACAAATCTAGTCGAGGATAACTTCCAAACTCTGCAAGTTCTTTGTAAACTTTACTGACGTAATGTTTATCTACTTCATTCATTTTACTCTCAACATATATAGAAACTTCCTCAACATTACTCGCTCCGTTTTCAATAGCATCGTAAATATGTTCCTCCATTTCCATTATCCAGTTCTTTATCTTGCTCATGTCTACCTCTTAAAGTTAAGGGGGTGAGCGAACCCACCCCCCAGTTAATTTATGCTGCAAGTTGTTTCCAAGTATCAGAGGCTAACATCTTCCGTACTCTATCTTCCCGGATAACCTTTGTACTTGGTTTATCTACATGAGTAGACCAAGAAGTAGCAGCCTGATAGGCTGTCCAGAGTGTACCCTCATCTCTCTTACCGTAGCCCTCGTAAGATCCCCGACCAAGGATATGTCGGTTCTCCTCATCAAAGGTTTTCATTAGACTAGACAACATAACTTTGTTAGCAACCTTCTCACGTTTAACATTATCCATTCGAGATGCAAGTGTTTTGGTAAACAGATTGATAGCTTGCTCTCTCTGTACCGGAGTATGATACCATGTTCTCATCTCAGCCATACCATCAGAAGCAATATACTCTGCTGCTCTCTTAATCTTTGCAGCAAAAGCTGGAACATTAAAGTTCTTTGTGTGTCGTCCATACACATAGGCCAGCTTGTCACCGCTCACCAGAGTATTATAACACATCGATCTCCACAGCCCCATCATTCCATTGTTCGCCCATGTCCTATTTTGACTGGTACGAAAACAAAACTCAGGCTCTACGTCATCTTGTCTCCCATCTAAATACTGTTTATGAGCGGGAAACCTAGCCCGAAGCTCAAGCTGTGCTCCATTGTTGTATACATTAGTATCGAAGCGAGCATCAGTCATATCTATACCAGAGATAACTAAGGCTTCCTCGATCTGTTCAACGATGTCTGGATACTGCACAACTTCGTAAGCATCAGAGACAATACCAAGCATAGTACCATCGTCTTTCTGTATTCCTACACCTATACTATCAGGAACCTGACCATACTCATCGCTCATGTAAGGATTTCCCGGTCCTTGGTTAGTGTAGAGTGGAACCTTCTGAACTTGGAAGTTAATTGCATCGTGATCAAACATCTTTAGTCTCCTTTGGAGTGGGACCGTAGCCACACAATTTAATGATGTACTCCTCAGCCTTCCCTCCGGCTTCTTCCCCGAAGGAGGCTGTGATTTTACTTACTATATCACGCATAGTCCAACCGTGAAGTCGGGATTTCTTGCCCTCCTCCATGATCCGGTGGATTTCCTGAGTTAATTTATCCATTGCCATTGTTCCACTCCTTGTAGCCTTCGTGAAGACTGGAAAGTTCGTGTTCGATCCAGCCATTTAATTCTTCAACGTCTAACTCATCACCGTACTCTAACTCTCCAGCTCGGATAAGCATCATATATTCCTCAACCATAGGAGTAAACCACGCATCACCCGGACCATCGAGAAACTTTTCAACGTCCTCTTTGCTTTTAAAGTCTGGTGTAAGCAGCATCCTATACCACCTCTCTCCATGCTACGCATGGTTTAAATTTAATTACCTCACCTGTTGATCTTTCACTTACCATCGTGTCGAAGTTATCCACAAAGTCAAAGAGTATATTCTTATCTTTGGTGTGGAATAGTTTCAACTCAACGTCACCTTGGTCTTGGGTACTGATTGTTATTTTTATCACATCAAAGGTGTCGAAGCTCTTCTGATCCATCTGGATCTGGGTGCAATCGTGAAGACTAATTTCCATGAAGGTTCTCCAATGTTGAAAAGGTTTGCTCTGATATGGTGGAACTTAACACACTAGTGATTAAGTTTACCGCCAATATATCCAGAGGTGCTTTCTGAAAGGCAAATTTAAAGACAGCCTGAAGCGCACCGGCTACTGCCTCAAGCTCATCGCCTTCCTTCGTCTCCTCAGAGAGGAGCTGAAGCTCGTTGAGGATCATCTCCTCGGCATGTTTTACTTTCGCATCGGTATCAGGCATCGAAACCTCCATTCTAATCTACGCTCTCTAGTACTACTTCGTACTACTAGAGAGCTTGATTAGGTTAAGTTAAGATATCAAAGTTGAAACGCCCAGACCTTCAACCATCTCGACCTCTTTAATTAGAAGGTCTTCCCACTCGTTTTCCTCCAGATCAAAAGTCTTTTCGTGAACTAAGTCTGTGAACTCTTCTTCTCCGGGCTGATAATCAGTGTAGACTTGGACAACAGCCATCTGTTTGACAGTTCTATAAACTAGAATTTCGTGGATCTTAGGCTCCATAATCAATCTCCGGTTTGATGTTTCGTTTTTTATTAGGCACAATCTTTTTCTTGTACTGCGGCTTGTTTAATGACGTAGCGTAGGGATTACGAGTCGTCGCTTTTTGCTTGGTCTTTTTCTTTTGCATGACGTATCTCCTTATAAGAATCGTAACGTCTCTTTCTTTCTCCGGCATCCCAGTACCAGACAGGCATGACGTCGTAGAAACGAGACAAATCCTGTTGCCATTCGTAGTAGCTCATCACCATTGCATTCTCCCGATGTAAGTATAACATACTTGAGCTACGCAATCAATCCCTCTCAGCCCAGTCGTCCTCCATTCTTATCTGAGCTTGCCGGGCAGTTCGCCAATCATTCTTCGGCCAGCCTTGCTCTACCAGCAAAGAATAATAATGCTCGAATAGATTTTCTCTTAGCTCGTCATTACCTGCGTGGCTCATCTTTAACCTCCATCCACATAGTTGTTAAACAATCAGGCTCATCGATCTCAAACTTGACAAGCCGCCCACCCCGGCGAACTATCTCAGCCTCAAAGAGACGTCCCTCATCCATCAGGTCTTGAAAGGACATATCAGCATCGATAACACGGTAAGTTGAGGTCATCACATTCTCCATTCTAATCTTCGCTCTCTAGTATCGTAGATACTCTACTAGAGAGCTAGATTAGGTTAAGTTTACCTGCCGTTCCGAATGATTGACAGAGCACCGTAAGCAAAACCAGCTAGGGATATAGTATAAGTTCCCAGAGCTATCAGGCGTGATTCATAGACCAACGCAAGTCCTTCAAGACTTACGAATAGACCAATCATGCCAAGGATAACATAGATTAGATACAGAGTAGTTTTTGATCGCATGATATTTCCTTTATCTGGATTAAGTTATGCGAGCAGTTTTATGTCATGCTCAGGACATCCTGTACACCAGCTTTATCCAGTGCGATCAGCCTCAGGAAAGACCTGCTATCGACACCAAGCAGCGTCATAGCCAGCCCTGTATACCACATTAGTGGTACGCTCAGTCTCAGGAAAGACCTGCTTTGTTGTATGAATAATCGCTCAGGATATCCCCCTAGCCCAAAGCAAAGACTAGGTGAGCGATTACAAATAACAGTTTAAATTAAGTCATGTTAAGGACCGTTCATTACAAAGTCTGTCCAGTTGTTACATTCTGTAACAGTTGGCGGTGAGGTGCTTTTCTTGTCATTAGCTTAACTAGCATTGCTAATCGGCCAGATAACACCAGTCAGTGCCACATAATAGGACTATCTTTGTAAATTCTAATTTGCTTAACAGAGGGTATCCACCAACCTCCGGCTACCCTCACTTAAACAAATCCATCTTTACTAATTAGTCCCCCTAGTATCGCAAGATACTCTACTAGGGGGACTAATTAGGTTAGCTCGATGCTACTCGACTGGCCTTCTTCTTTGCTGTGCCGTGAGCCGGGAAGCCCACGATAACCTTTCGATCCCGCTTCTCACAAAGCATACAGTCTTTGCAAGATAGATCATCTTTGTATGTAGCAGGACAGACAACAACCTTTCTGCCTTTGGCAGTCCGGGTATTAGTAGTCTGGTCGATAGGCAACACCGAACATACCGGACCAATACCAAGATCGGACAGCTCATCTGCATGATCAAGATTATTAGCCGAGAGATTTACCGTGAAGCCCAGATTATTCATCATGTAAACGGTAACCCGGTTGTCCCAATTATTCAGGACATCGTAGTGTGTATAAGTAAACCCACGTTTATTCTCATTAGCTCTGGCTAACTCTACACACTTATCAGTGTCAAGGTTGACCTTGTCACCGGGTAGGTCACCGGCTTGATTGTGTCTCCACTTTTGCAAAGGCGGAAGATCTTTGATCTTACCAATAAAGGTAGACCAATCATCCCCACGTTTACCTCTGGTGATCTTGTCCCAGTGCAATTTCAAAGGACCACTTTCTGCGTAGCAGCCCCCCTCATTATCATTATTAAAGGGACAGACTGTGGGACAAGTTGTCCCGGTAGAGGTGGTCACCGGCATGGGACCAGTTTTCGGATTCTTACTTTTGACAGTCATATGGTACATAGTTAATCCCCTCGATATGTTGGCTGCTTCTTCAAAGATAGAGTTCGTTGGGTGTTTCTTCAAAGACATAGCCAAGCCGTTTGGCATACTTAATTGTGTTGCGAGTTAAAGTCTTTGTTCCTGCTATCTTAGCAAGCAACCGAGAATTTACACAATCAGGATGGACAACTTCGTTGCCATACTGATCTTTGATTATTACAAAACACCTAGTCATTTAACCAACCTCCATTTCTTATCGTGGATGATTTTGATTGTGAACTTCAATTCATCCATTACTTTGGAAAATTGTGGATGATTTTGATTGCGAACGGGAAGATTACGAAGCAGCCATCTAACATTAGATGGATCACTTATGTCCCGTCGTACTTCTGGAACATTCATGTCGAGTGGTATCATTAGATAATTCCTCCTTGAGTTAAGTTGTTAACTTCGTATTTTCTGGATAACAGGACTTTGGTCCTGCTACCCAGACTACACCAAGTCTAGCTGGAAGCTACGATTGCACCAAAGTAAGCGCCAAGTTCTTTGTCCTTCCTAGCGCCAAGCCAAGTTACCACACTTTCCCGCTGGTCTTCCGGAGCATTCTCAGCATTCCGAATAACCTTGATAGATCCATTAGGATGGACGATCCTAATTGGCAATCCAGCTTGTTCACAAGCTCCAAAGAACTCTTTGCCTTTGTCCATCTTGACCCAGTTCGAGCCGTCGTACACTTCAAAAGTCTTTGTAGTTTTCTTCGCTTTTGCCATGATTTCCTCCATCTGGCGTTCGGCCAAAATCGGCCAGTCTAATTACGCTCTCTAGTATCGCAAGATACTCTACTAGAGAGCTTAATTAGGTTAGTTAAGAAGCTCAGACTCAACTTCGTGAAGATCGTCGAAGCTGCTTACCCAGTTCCCTTCACTATCGTGAAGGTCTATTCCGAAACCACCGGGAGCTACGCTAACTTGAAACTCGCCGTTGAACTTAAGGCTAAGTTCGTGGTTGGTTTTCATTAGATCGCTCATCGAAACCTCCAGTTTAAGTTTCCAATTTACGCTCTCTAGTATCGCAAGATACTCTACTAGAGAGCTTAATTGGGGTTTACTGGCTATCGCCAGTGTTTAGAGCGGTGAGCATCGTCCATATCCTCAAGCCACTGGCGAACCGTAGCGAAAGCTACGTCAGGATTTACCACTTCGTGGTATCCTCTTGTGCAAGTTTCATAAGCGGCTTTGCCGTTATCAAACTTGTAAACCGTGGCGACATCGACTCGAAGGCCGTTAACCTTACGGTTAAAAGTATATTCTTTCATCGAAACCTCCAGTTTGAATTTCCAATTCACGCTCTCTGGTATCGTAGATACTCTACCAGAGAGCTTAATTGGGTTAGTAAGGTCGGGTAGTCTGCCAAATCCGAACTCCACAAAAGTAATGGGATCGGACAATGTAGCGCCGAGCATGAATTCTCTTGAGCCGTTCGATAAAGCTGTACGACATTGGTTTTCCTATCTCCAATTTACGCTCTCTAGTATCGTAGATACTCTACTAGAGAGCTTAATTGGGGTTCATCATCCCGATTGTCAAGGCTCCTCGCTATTCATCATTTGCATAGTAGCTATGCAAATTCTGAATTGAACGAAAAGAACTTTCTTTTCAAGACTTTGCCAGATGCTTCGTACTTCGAAGAAGTTACGAAATACCAACAAATTCCCTCAACTGGGATGAAAATTTGTATTACTAATCTACGCCCTGTAGTACTACTTCGTACTACTACAGGGCTTGATTAGGATTCCTGCCGTTCGGATGGCGCAGTGCCTTGCGATGTTATGCGGGGGGTGGGCGCAAAAGCGGCCCTGCGCATATATATATAAAACAACACCCTCAAATATTTTCAAAAAAACAAGGGTCGGTCATCAAAGTGGAAAAACGATCTTTACAGAACTCTTATAAGTTACTATTATATCACATATATTATATTTTTTTAATATACCTATTGTAACTATGATATTTATAGTGTATAATAGTACTATGCAGAATATACATAGTAACTACATAGAGTCTTATATAACGCTTCAGGGCTTGTTGTCTGAACAGGTCAACTCCCAGTGTAATGAGGACTTCTTATCCTTTGTCCGTTTGATGGCTCCTACTCTTGTATCTGGTTTCAAGATGGGTCGTCACATAGAAGTCATAGCTGATAAGCTCCAACAGGTAGAAGCAGGAGAGATAAAAAGACTGATGGTCTTTCTTCCTCCCCGTTCTTCCAAGTCTGTTATCTGTTCAAAGCTCTTCCCGGCTTGGTATATAGGAAGAAATCCTGAAGATGAAATTCTAACCATATCTCACTCAGATCAGCTTGCCAGTGACTTCGGTCGGTCTGTTCGTGATCTGGTAAACATGGAGGAGTTCCAGAAGGTATTCCGGGGTGTGTCTCTCCGCACGGATGTGCGAGCTGCTGGTAAGTGGAAGACAAACCAGAATGGTACTTACTACGCTGCCGGTGTTAGATCTCAGATTGCCGGACGAGGTGCTCACGTAGCTATTCTGGACGATGCGATGTCAGAGGAAGATGCTATCTCCTCAGCCGGTCGAAGGTTCATCAAGGAGTGGTATCCTGCCGGACTCCGAACTCGTATCATGCCCGGAGGTTCCATCGTCATAATCAATACCCGGTATCACTACGATGATCTATGTGGCTGGCTTCTCAAACAACAAGAGGATATGTCGGACTATGAAACTATCCCGTGGGATGTTGTTCGTATACCAGCATGGATAGATGAGGAGTCTTCCGACTTACTCGACCTTCCTGTGGGAACAAGCTACTTTCCTGAATGGAAACCTGATGAAGTACTCCGGGTAGATGAGAATGAAATCAAGGCCAGCAACGGGGCCAGATACTGGAATGCTCTGTACATGCAAGATCCAACCCCAGAGGAGGGTGGTCTTATAAAGAAAAAGTGGCTCCAGAACTGGGATGAAGCAGAACCACCCTCGTGCGACTTTATTATTCAAACATTCGACACAGCCTTCTCCACCAGAACTACCGCTGACTTTAGTGTTATACAAACGTGGGGTATCTTTTATCAGTACAATCAGGATGGAAAGGGTTACGAGGACTTTGCCTCGCATCTAATTTTACTAGGAAATATCAAGGGCCGGTTTGAATATCCTGAACTAAGAAGAATGGCTCAGAAGCTCTACGAGCAACATCGTCCTGATGTATGTATAATAGAGAAGAAAGCTAGTGGTCAGTCTCTTATACAGGACATGAGGCGAGCAGGACTTCCAGTGATGGAGTATCTCCCAGACCGAGATAAGGTATCCAGAGTTTACGCTTCCACTCCTATAATGGAATCCGGTCGGCTCTGGATACCCAAAGGTAAGAAATGGGCGGATGATCTCATAGAGGAGTTAATCCGGTTTCCAAATGCAGCCCATGATGATCAGGTAGATGCTCTGACAATGGCGGTTAACTACATGAAAGAGTCTTGGTATCTCACACATCCTGATGATCCTGAGTACGACGATAGACCCAGAGAAAAATCTCCCACATACTGGAACGTATAAAAATTTGGGAAACCGAAAAAGATGTGGTATAATAGTAGTACGACCAAGAAGGGGAATTATTAAGATATGGCTGGATTATTCAACTTGGCGGCTGATCGGGCATTGCATATGTCTCAACCTCCGCCCCCAAAGATATCAATCGCAATAGGAATAGGACAACCTCTCATGGGTATGGCCGGAGGAGGAGGTCTATCTTCCGTTCAGAAGAAAATGAATATAGGTGGACAACCACACAAGTTAGCCTATATCAATTCTGATGAAGCTTCTCTCCTGAAACAAATGGGTGGATTAGGAGAACCTGTGGAAGGAACCAGAGGTGTTCCTGCCTATATTGGTGTGGGTGATGAAGCAGGTATTAGTGAAGATTATGATATAGGTGGTCATATGGGTGGTGGTGTAGATATGGGAGACATGGGAACAAGTGACGAATACACAACAGATTTTGCCGCAGGAGAACGTACTGGTGCCGGAACTGCTTATGATTATGGAAAAGGACAAGTAAGCACTTTAGATCATGTGGGAGATTGGCTTTACGACAACTTAGATATAGATACGAGTGCTAGAGGTATAAGTGATTTTATGATACGGGATATAGGTGCGTTAACAATGGGAAGTTTATTTGGTGGATTGGGTAGTCTTGTAGGATATTATGGCCCAGATATTATGTCTGCACTAGGAATAAAATCATACGAAGAGGAAATAGATGAAGCAAGAGCAAAACATGACTATGCAAAAGCATATGCTCTTTCAAAAGAAAGAGATGCTCATACAGCAAAACAAGCAAAAGAAGAAGAAGAAATGGCACAACTTGATACTGGATTACCAGAAGAGACAAAAATTAAAAAGATTCTCGATGTAGGAGAAGAAGAAGAAGGTCGCTGGGATAAGTATTACGAAGATAGAGAAGATAGAGATCCGTACGAAGGTTACGAATATATTCTGGAAGATGTGTACGGCCCGGATTGGCGAGATAGATTAAAAGAAGGTATTATTTAATGGCAACAGAACGTAATCCATTCGAGTCTATGCCTCAAGAAGTAAGTAATGTTATACCTATGACTGAGATGGAGGAGACTGAGAATGCTACCTTTGAGGTTGATCCGGTAGATGGAGGAGTCACGGTAGACTTCTCAGAGTCGGTAGAGATGGAAGCCTCTGAAGATATTTCAGAATGGTACGGGGATATATCTGAGTCTCTGGACGATGAGGATCTGGTAAGTATAGCCAGTGATGTTATAGATAATTTTGAGGCTGATAAAGAATCCCGTGCAGAATGGGAGTCCATGTTCGAGCGAGGCTTCGATTTGTTAGGTCTGAAGCTTGAACAGGGATCAGAACCCTTCGTTGGTGCTTGCACGGCTGTACATCCTCTTCTGATCGAGTCGGCAGTCAAGTTCCAATCAAAAGCTTCCGGAGAACTCTTTCCCTCCAGAGGTCCAGTCAAGGCACAGATCTTCGGTAAGTCTTCCCCTGATAAAGAGATGCAAGCTAATCGAGTTCAGAACTTTATGAACTATCAGCTCACAGAGCAGATGCCGGAATACTTCGATGAATTTGAAAGGATGTTATTCCACCTGCCTCTGATAGGATCTTCTTTCAAGAAGATGTATTACGATGCAACAATCAAACGTCCCAAGTCAGAATTTATTCCTATAGATCAGTTCTATGTATCTTACTATGCAACTGATCTTTACAATGCAGATCGTTATACACATGTTATTTACCGGAGTCCGGTCGAACTAGCCAGAGATATTCGGGTTGGTGTTTACCAAGATGTAGATCTTCCTACTCCATCTGTGGGTACCATGACAGCTTTCTCTGAGAAGATGGATACCATTATTGGTTTGTCTCCCTCCTCAGATAATGATCCTCAATATGTTTTACTTGAACAACACTGTTATCTTAACCTTGACGAAGATGATGAAGCACTTCCGTACATTGTAACTGTTGAACAACAGTCCCGGCAAGTGCTTAGTATTCGTAGAAACTATAAGCAAGATGATCCGAACAAAGAGAAAATAAGCCACTTTGTGCATTATAGATTTGTTCCGGGCTTTGGTTTCTACGGTCTGGGCCTTATTCATTTTCTGGGTAACCTGACCATGAGTGCCACGGCAGCTATGCGTTCCTTAATAGATGCCGGTCAGTTTGCTAATTTACCCGGAGGGTTTAAGGCCAAGGGAGTACGGATGGTTGGTGACAACGATCCTATCTCTCCCGGCGAGTTCAAGGAGGTTGAGGCAACTGGTATAGATTTATCAAAGGCTATTGTTCCCCTTCCCTACAAAGAGCCTTCCTCGACTCTATTCCAGATGCTGAATTTCGTGGCTGCTGCTGGTCAGAAGTTTGCGGACAGCACAGAGCAGGTTATTTCTGATGCTGCCTCCTATGGACCTGTTGGAACGACTATGGCTTTACTTGAAGCTAGTAGCAAGTTCTTCACGGCAATTCATAAAAGATTACATAAATCTCAAAAAGATGAATTCAGGATTCTTGCCCGGATTGATTATGATTATCTTCCCGAAGAATATCCTTACGATGTTCCCTACGAAGACCGAAGTATTTTCAAGAATGACTTTGATGGTCGGATAGATATTGTCCCGGTTTCCGATCCTAATATTCCCAGTAACGCACACCGTATGATGATGGCTAACATGGCTCTTCAGATGGCCCAGCAATCGCCTCCCGGTATGTTTAATCTGGAAGCTCTTAACAGAACAATTCTTAATGCGGCTAATATGCCAAACGTGGAGGAGATACTTCCTCCCAAGATTCAACCTAAACCTATGGACCCTGTCTCGGATATCATGGCTGCAACCAAGGGCGTTCCTATTGCAGCCTTTCCGGGACAGAATCACGATGCTCACATTCAGGTAAAGATGGCCTATCTTCAAGATCCCATGAATGGAGCTAATCCAATTATGGAACGTATCCGGCCAATACTTGAGGCTAATATTCAAGAACATTCAATTATGAAGTATCAAGAACAGATGAGTGGAATAACTGAACAGTCTCTCCAGAAAGTTCCCCAGCAAGCTAATAATCCTGCTGTTGTGGAAATGGCAATGGCAGAGGCAGCACAACAGATAATGAATGCTAACCAAGCTATGGGTCAGGCTCAATCTCCTGAACAGCAGCTTGTTGCTCTGGAACAAGCCAAGGTTGAACTGGAGAAACAGAAACTTCAATCTGATACAGCCACCAATGCTGCTGAACTTGAGCTTAAAAACAAGAAGCTTGAGCTTGAGGAAAATGAGCAGATTATTGGAATGTTGAAATCAGGAGCCACGGATAATTTCAAACGTGAGAAGGCAGAAGCAGATCGGGATAGTAAGGAAAGAATAAAAGGTCTGGAATTACTAACCAAGTCAGCAATGGAAAGCATGAAAGTCAAGAAAGAAGATGAACGGGAAGTTACCCGAATAATGAAAGATATGCTGGTGGCAAATATGAAAGAGAATCAGGAACTTGACACGAAGGGTCTGGATGCCCTTGTCAAGATGGCTATATCGCAACAAAAGGAGATAAGCAATGATGAAGAAAATTAAGGATCATTATCTGAGTAAAAATAAAACATTCGGAAATCCATTCGAGAAAGAAGTTATGGGAATTCGTAGTGAACGTGGTGTTCTTAATGAATGGCCCGACTATGCATGGAAAATGCCGGAACCAGTTAAAAAATCACGTAAGAGTACTATATACGATTGATGGATATCTGGGATGAAATTGTTATCGAGTTTAATGAAGAATTAAATAAACTCAAGACTACTCTGGGTAATGGTTCAGCAGAAGATTACTCACATTATCGACAGATTGTCGGGTCCATATCTGGGATAGAATGGGCCAGAGATAATCTGACAACCATTGTTAAAAAACGTATCTATCAGGAGGATGATTAAAAGATGCAACAAGTTAGTATGGGGGCGGCTTTGAAGAACGATCTCTGGGTTACAGATCTGGAGGAGGTTCCTGATCCTAGTCCGCTACCTGAGTTACCGGGATTTCATGTTCTGGTACGTCCTGTATCAGTAAAGAGTGTAACCAAGGGTGGTATATTTATACCGGATTCAACAAAGGATGATATGTCTTATCTGACAACTGTAGCTCAGGTACTTCAGTTGGGAGACTTGGCATATATGGATAAGGACAAATTTCCCGGAGGCGCTTGGTGTGCTGTGGGCGATTATGTGTGTTACGGCAAACATGCCGGAACCAAGCTTTTCTATAAGGGTGTTCGACTTATCCTTTTGTTTGATGACCAGATTATAATGAGGGTGGAAGATCCCAAAGATCTTGATCCTACCTTTAATCTTGGAAAAGGCTCTGCCTGATTTGGGAAATCCAATATAATATGGTATAATAGTATAGGACAAAGTTTTGTCTAACGTAAATCGTTTGTCTCGTTAACAACGGAGAATAGCATGAGTGATGAAAAAGACGGATGGGGTGATGTTGAAATTTCTGGTTCGGAAGAGAATCCAGTTGAGTATGAATTAGAGGAAGTTCAGGCAACTCCAGAAGTAGAGAGTCCTCCCCCGGTTCAGGAGGAAGTTCCTGAGGAACTAGAAGGTATTGAAACAAAGGGTGCTCAGAAAAGGATACGACAGCTTATCAAGCAACGAAAAGACAGAGATGAGCAGATCCAGTCCTTACTAGTCCAGAATGAACAATTAACAAGTAACTTGCAAAATAAGGATAAGGAATTATTTGACTCGAACAAATTAAGTCTTGATACCTCAGAGAAGCAGCTTACAGATAAAGTCGAGTTAGCTCGGAAGGTTTATCTGGATGCCTTCGATGAGGGTGATAAGGAAATGCTCCTTAATGCTCAGGAAGCTCTGAATGATGCACAGGCGGATTTAAAAACAATTAGTTCTGCCAAGGTAGATTATCAGAACGAACCGGAGATAGCGCAGCCAGTACCACAACAGCCGGGACCAAAACAAACTTACGATCCCAAGGCTGCTGAGTGGGCCGCACAAAATGAGTGGTTTGGTCAAGATACAATACGAACGGCTGCGGCTCTGGCAATAGATGCAGAGCTAAAGGGAGAAGGATATGATCCTAATGATAACGAATTTTACGAGGAAGTTAACAACAGGCTTCAAGAAGCTTTTCCTCAAAAGTATGATCGTGTGCAGGAAAATACGTCACAACCTGCTCAGGTGGTTTCGGGGGCTTCACGCTCGTCTCCGAACTCAAATCGGAAAGTCAAGCTCTCAAAAGAAGATGTGAGATTGGCACAGAAATGGGGAATACCACTTGAACAGTATGCCGCCGAGAAGCTTAAAGTTAGTGAAGCTGATGGCGAATATACTAATATTAATTAGGCGTGGAGGAAAGAAACATGACAATACGAAATGAATCACGTAGTAATACATTACGGGAAGAGAATACAAGAGAAGACGAATGGACCTTTGAAGAGCCTAATGCTCTGACTATTCCAGACTCTGTGCAAGCAAGGTTTGCGAATGATGGCATGTCGCTCCGTTGGATACGTATCTCTATTAGAGGTCAAGAAGACATCCAGAATGTAGGTAAGAAACTACAACTAGGATGGACATTTGTAACTCCTGATGAAGTTCCTGAGATGGCTCTTACATCCTTCGTGAGGGAAGAAGGCAGGTATCAAGGTGCAGTCTGTCGTGGAGACGTAGCCTTGGTTAAGATGCCAGCCGGAAAGGTGGCGGCTCGGAGAAAACATTACGAGAAAAAGTCTAACGATCAGATGGATGCGGTAAATGCACAATTGATGAAGAGTTCTGATTCTCGTATGCCAATTTCTAACACGAGTCGCTCTGTAACAACAAGAGGAAGAGTTCCTACTTTTCAGGACTAATTCTCGTAACTAAGGAGATGAAATATGTCTGCTACTAAAGCATTTCGTGGTTTCGTTCCTGCTCGTATGAAAGGTGGCGCTTATAATAACGAAGCCGTCACTGACATGATCACGCTTACCTCTACAGGTATGACGGGATCGCCGACTAATAACATTTTCACAGGTGATCCGGTAGTGATGCCGGGGGCAAGCTTTACTACTATTACCCCTTACATTCTTGGCGGTGCTACTGGTTTAAAGCCTTCGGGTATTTTTATGGGCTGTCAATATGTGGAAAATGGAGAGCAAAAGTTTGCTCGATATTGGAATGGCGGAACGAGTGCCACGGATATCAAGTTCTTCGTGATCACTAATCCTGATCAAACTTACCACATTCAAGCTTCTTTGTCTTTATCAGCGGCAGAGCTGTTAGTTACAAAGAACTATAATGTAACTGTAAGTTCAACTGCAAGTTCGGGAAACACTGTTACAGGTCAGTCAAGTTTTTATCTGGATGGTGCTTCTGGTGCTGAAACTGCATTGCCTGTTCGTGTTATTGGTAAAGCTAAGTTTCCTGATGAAAAGGATTCGGACGCTTATCCAATAGTTGAGGTTTGGCTTAATACCCACCGTGACAGGTACGTTACGGCTACGGCTTCAACGGCATAAGAGGGAGGATTTATTATGGCTATTAATAGAGCTAGTATTAACAAAGAACTTCTTCCCGGTCTTAATGCTATTTTTGGGTTGGAGTATGGTGAAGTAAACAATGAGCATCAGGCTATCTACGAGATAGAGAATTCTGATCGGGCGTTCGAGGAAGAAGTCCTCTTCACCGGATTCGGAACTGCTCCCACCAAGGGAGAGGGTGCGGCTGTTTCTTACGATGATGCACAGGAAAGCTACACGGCTCGGTACACTGCTGAGACCGTGGCGTTGGCCTTTGCTATCACTGAGGAAGCAATGGAAGATAATCTGTACGATACGTTTGCAAAACTTCGTGCCAAAGGTTTGGCTCGTGCGATGGCAAACACCAAGCAGGTCAAGGCTGCGAATCTTTTCAACAATAGTTTCTCTGATACTATTGGTGATGGCGTGGCTTTCTTCTCGGATTCTCATCCAACAGTGGCGGATGGTCTGCAAGACAATCTTCTTGCGGCTTCCGATCTCGCTGAATCAACTCTGGAGACGGCTCTTACTGCTATTCAGAAAACCAAGGATGATCGTGGTATTCTGATTGGTGCGAGTGCGGTGTCTCTGCATATCCCAGTTGACTATTGGGCGGTAGCTGATCGAGTTCTTTCCAGTCCCGGCAACACTCAAACGAGTGCGGCAGCGGCTGATCCGAACACAAATGCGATCAATGCTATTCGTCATATGGGTATGGTTCCTGAGGGCTATCACATCAATCGTCGGTTTACCGACACTGATGCGTGGTTTGTCAAGACTGACGTTCCGAATGGTACTAAGATGTTTATCCGTTCGCCACTTCAGACTAAGATGGAGCCAGATTTTGATACCGGCAATCTTCGGTTCAAGGCACGGGAGCGTTACAGCTTTGGTGTTTCGGACTGGCGTGGCTGGTACGGTAGTGCTGGTTAGTAACTCTAGTAGGGGGAGTGGTGCAAGCCACTCTCTCTTTACTACTATAAGGAGATATGATGGCTGATACAATCGGACCTATGCCTAAACGACGAAGTAAACTAGAAACGTACATAAAGAAGGGTGGAAAACATACGCCACCTAGAGAATCTAGAATAAAACATCGTAAAGCATTGCAAAAGTTTAAAATGGATATAGCTCGTCGTGAGAGGGATCTAAAAAAATTAGAAGGGCGTTGGAAAAGAGATAGAGATCCAAAAGATTTTGCTGCTATCAAAAAAGCTAGAAATAAAATAGATACAATTTTATCAAGAGAAGAGCAACGAATAAATCCCGGCGATATACCCGGAGGTCCGGGGCCAGTATTTGAGAAACACAAACGTAAACCTCTAAAGGCAGAAGACAATCCTTTTAGTAAATCTTATAAAAAACCTCAATTTCCTAAAAGAGAGACTTTAAAGCAACACTTGAGTAAGCGTAAAAAAGGTGGTAAGGTTTGGTCTGGGAACGATTTTGTTCGTGAAGTAAACAACTATAAGGAAATATAAATGGCTACAAATATCAAAGTTGCTATAGCCACAGGTGATGCAGTACTTAAATATGTGGATACAGATACCACGGTTGGCAGCAATGGTGGGGGTTCGAGTCCTACTCCAACCGTCACTCGTATTATTGCTATCCATGCTTTGGCAACTGCTGCTGGTCTTTACACGGTTAAGGGACAGCGACAGATTACAAACAAGACAGCCGAAGGACAGGCCATACAGTTTCAGGTAGCGGCTAATGCAGCTTCTGATATCTATATGGGTGAGCTTGGTGTTCCTGTATACGGAGTTGTGAGCGTTTCCGGGCCTACCGATGGCTGCGTTCTTACTGCAATCTTGGGCTAGTAATGCCTGATTATTCGTATCTTAAAACGGATCTGGTCAATACTACAGAAAATGATTCTACGGAGTTTGCCACGCAAGTTTCTGCCTTTGTAAAAAGAACAGAATACCGTATGATCAAGGATCTGGATGACGCAGGTCTGAATGAATATTCAGCGATTACCCTAACGGCAGGACAATGCACAGTGTCTTTGCCGAATGATCGTGTTCGTATTGTTCGCAATGTGAATTATACAACCAGTGCATCCAGTGTTCGTGTGAATCTTCTTCAACGAACAATGGAGTATGCAATAGACTACTGGCCTGTTAGTAGTTCCACAGGTAATCCCAGATACTATTCCATGAAAAATAATACACAGATTTATGTAGTTCCAACTCCTGCGTCTACCCTGACAGGGGAGATTCAAACTGAATCTATTCCACTTGCTTTGGCATCGGCCACAGGAACAAGTGTTACCACAAGTAATTACTTCAGTGAGTTTTGCTACAATGCCCTGTTTGCAGGGTGCATGGTGGAGGCAACCATGTATATGAAAGATTGGAATAACCTTCCGGTATGGCAACAGCAATACCAGAGTTCTATAGATTTACTACGCAATCAGGCCAGACGGACCCGGCAAGATGATATGGAAATTGCTGCCTCTCCTGCTGGTGGTCCCGATACAGTTATACAAGGAGGAAGTTAAAATGTCAAGTGCAGGTTCAAAAGCTGTAAAAGCAGGTTTAAAGGAGATAATTGATCTTGTTGAAGATTATATTGCGAGTGGGGGAGATATAAAAAAGATTCCCACGGGAAAAAGATCTATGACCGAAGCTCAGATGAAAAAGCAAGTAAAGAAAAAAGGAAAGTTAATTTCTTCGAGTCCTCGACTAAAGGGTGAGGAAGCAGCGGCTCGACCTTCGTATCTTCAAAGACCAAAAGGAAGACCAAGGACACAAGCAGGTTCTCAAAAAGGTTTATCAGGAAAGCAAAAACCGAACTTGAAACAACCTTCATTGGCCCCATTACCATCGACAACCGCTAAAAATAAAGCTCGTGCAGATCATATACGTAGTAAAGAGAAAAAGATTAAAGCTAAGAAGAAAAAATCAGACGATAGTTGGATGTCAGGTTTGAGTTCCGATGAACTTAAATCAATTTTAGGGATTACTACCGTCGATCCTGTAACTGGAATAAGAGGACATAGGAAAAGTGGTGGTCAGGTTTTAAAAAAGAGACACGGTGGTATGACACGAGTGGGCCTATCTCCTGCTGAGGAAGCACGATCTGGTACAATGTCTGAGGCCAAACGAGCAAGGTATATGCAAGCTGGTGGTCCTATACATACTACATTCTCTAAACGAGCAGACCCTCGTAAGGGTAGAGCACCAGCAGTAGATTTGTTTCCAGAAGTAGGAAGAAAAAAGGGTAGTAAAGTAGGAAAGAAGGAGCAGGGTTATAAAGATCGTAAAGACGAATCAATTGCTATGCGAGTAAAAAAGAAGCGTACCCCGAAACAGCTTAAAGCTAGTCGGGATGAGTCTTACGGTAAGCCGGGTTCGGGTAAAGGTAAAGGTAAGATTAATCGTATCTCCAGTAAACAAACCGATGGTAATAAACTTGTAGCTGCTATTTATGATTAGTCGGTCAAGTGTAAGGCAACAGATTATGAAACCACCGGCCAAACGTAAGAAGGATTGGATTAAGGGAGCTATTAAACGGCCCGGAGCTTTACGGAAGAAACTAGGAGTGAAGCCCGGAAAGAAAATAACTACAGCTCAATTAAATAAAGCTTCCCGGAGCAAGAATCCTCGAACACGGAGACAGGCTAACTTAGCCAAGACACTAAAAAAGATGAGCAGGAAAAGGAGATCTTAGATGGAAAAGAAAGTTGTGGAAGTCGCAGAGGTAGCAACTAATTCTCTGGGTCATTGGGCTATAGGAGCCGTTGGTGTACTAATGGTTTGCATATGTGGCTATATGATCTGGAAGAAAATGATGAAGGATAAGTAAAATGAGAGGACCGTATTTACTACTTCAGTATCCTCCTAATCTTAACAAGATACTCGGTAAACCGACTGGTCAGGGCTACGGTGCTGCTCGGAAGGGACCGGATGTACAAGGCCCACCTGAAGATGTGGTTGTTGATGAAGATTATCAGCAAGGTAAATCCTTTAAAGTAGAGGACTAGTTATGGCTACTAAAAATAAAAATAAATCTTCAGTAATATTACCAAAACATGCTTTACGAATAGTAAAAAGTATGTTAGCCGATAAGACAGGTAAGGATCTTTCACCTAGAGATTTGGAAATAGGAGAAGTTATTCTTTCCTCTTTAAATTCAAGAGGTATAAAACCTGTTGATTGGGTTAACAATAAAGATGGAATACGAGATAAGACCGCTCATCAAAAAAGGATAAAAAAAGATAGGGATAAAGAAAAGCGTATTTTAAAAGGAATGGGAGATCGACCGCCTATAGAGTCTTCTGAACTTGAGAAATTACAAATGAAGAAATTAAAAGGAATAGGACTTCGGGAACATGGGCCGGGTGCGAGTGCAGGTGCTATGGAATCTGGTAGAGGTGCCGGTATTGGAAATATACTTAGAGATCCAAGTGGTATGGAACCCGGACCTCAGCCTAAGTCTTATTTAAAAAGGAAAGATGCTAAACCTAAAAGAGTATTAGGTCGTTCTCCCGGATATCCTTTTAGGAAGGATAAACAATTAAAAAAGGTTACTTCTGCGTCACCTACAGGTACAGTAGCTTCTGTTTCACCTAGAGGTGCGGTGTTGAAAGCTCCAGAAGTTTCCTCAAGAACACAAACTTCCAAAGAAAAACAACTTAGTCCCTTTGGAACTGCATTCTCTAATGCTAGAAAAGAAGGAAAAGATGTCTTTACTTTTAAGGGAAAGAAATATACTACAGAATTAGCTAGTCCTCCTCGTAAGAGAAAGAGTCCACCTCCTGCTCCAAAACGTAAACCAACTCAAAAAGTGAGTAAGGAAGATCAATCTGTTAAACTTGAACCTTGGTCTGGTGGGGGAGAGCTTACTGTCCGGCCACCTCTTAAACCCCTAGAAGGTGGAGTACGATATAAAAAGCTTCCAGACTGGCTTGGTGGTGGAGAAATTAAAATAGATTCTACTTTTGAAGAAGAAAAGGGAGATAATGTAACACACGGTAAAAAGGGTGGTCAAGTTAAAAAAGGTGTCAAGAAGATCAAGGCTAAGGCTCGCCGCCGTGCTGCGCTCCGGGGACATCGGGCTGAATTAAGAGGTGGTTAGATGGTAGACTCGGTTGGTATATCAGGAAAGAAAGGAAAGCTTAAGGGTCAACTGGGTCTGGAGCAGGAGAAATTAAAAAAGGCCAAGCTTAGAGGTAATCCTCAAGAGATCCGAAAGATAGAGTTACGAATAAAAAGATTAACAAAATTAGGTAAGAAACCAGAAATAGGTAAGGCTGTAAAAGTTAAGAGTAAGTTTGCCCCGGAAGCAAAGACTCCTGCTGAACAGGCTAGTATATTCGATCCTGAAAAAGGTGCGTTTGCAGATCTCTGGAAAAAGAAAAAAGTTAAAGAAGAAGAAGATTATCCAGTTGAGGCTGATGATTGGTGGGGAGAAGATGAAGATCCTGATTGGTGGAAAGCTAAACCTAAGTTTGGTCGGAGTCCCGGAGCTTTAGGTGGTAGACACGATCCTTGGGAAGGCTTCAAACACGGTGGTCAGATAAAGAAGGCCAAGAAACGTAAACGAGCAGCCTTACGAGGCTACAGAGCAGAATTAAGAGGAGGTTAGTATGGCTTTCGGAAGTAAAGAATTAGCAAAGCTTTTAAAAGAGGGTGGTAAAGAAGTTATAGAATCCTTAACTGATACACCAACAGTCAAGAAAGCTACTCCACCCAAGGCTGAAGGGCCGAAGGCTAAAGGATCATCGAAAGGAAAATCGGGTGGACCGGGCCGTAAAAGAAAGGCAAGAGGTGTTAAACCTGCTACTACTGCCCAGAAGGCTGGAGCCAAGAAGGCAGGTATGGGTATTAAAGCTTTCCGGGCATTACCACAAGCTGAACAAAAGGAATGGATTAAGAAAGCAGGGAAGTTAGGTACGCCTAAAGTAGCACCGGGACCAAAACGTACTCCAAAAGAAGAATCTGAATTAAAAAGGCTTACAGCACAACAAAAAGAAGAAATGGATGCAGACCTACGTCCTAAAAAAACAGCTACAGGTACTCGCAGAATGAAACTTACCCCGGAAGGTCAGAGATTATTTAATGCAGGTGAATTTGATGAAATTATAAATAATCCTAAAAAATATATGACTCACGGTTTCGACGCTCCGCTTCGTCCGAAGGGAACTGAGGTAACTAAAGGACAACTAGCAAAGATGAAAAAGGGATCTCCTGATGATAAGGCTCAGGCAATTCGAGAAATGCTTAATGATCCGGGTCATGTTGTTGGAACTCCAGTTCAGGTATCTCCACAATTAAGAGGTAAAGCTTCCAAAGGTGACCTCGATGAGATGGAAAAGGAACTTAAAGAACTTGGAGGATTTGAAATTACAGAAGGATTAAAGGGTGGGGGTCGTCTGAAGTACTACAAGAAGGGTGGTCGAATTAAAAAGAGTTCTAAAAAGCCAAGAGGAGTTGGTAAAGCTCTTCGTGGTTACGGAAGGGCGATGGGTCGTGGCTAGTAAACCATTAACATTACGACAAAGAGAGACTTTAAAGAAACACTCTCGGAAACATACATCGAAACATATGTCGTATATGCGGGATCGTATGAAACAGGGAGATACATTTAGAGATGCTCATATAAAAGCTACAAGAAGGGTAGGCCGATAATGTCAGATAAATCTTGTTCTGGATGTAAGTGTGATTGCCATTGCGATAAGGAAAAATGTGATAACTGTTCGTGTGAGAATTGTAAATGCGGAAGTGAGTAATGGCAGTTTCAGGTACATATAATTTTAATCTGGATATAGATGAGGTTATACAAGAAGCAACGGAAATGATTGGGGGTGAGAATACCCTCGGTCACGAACCAGCATCGGCTCGTCGCTCGATTAACCTTATGTTGAAGGATTGGCAAAATAGAGGTATTCTTCTCTGGAGTACTTCTGTTTCCAGTGTAACTGTGGCTGCAAGTGTTACAGCTTATAGTCTTCACGCTTCAACTGTGGATGCTCTGGAAGTTGTTCTGGGCCGGGATGACACAGATATACAACTTACCCGGATATCTCCTGAGGAGTATCTTCTTATTCCTAATAAGACCCAGACAGGTCGTCCTATGCAATATTCTATTCGTAGAGGTATTGCTAATCCTACCATGTCTCTCTGGCCTATTCCTGAGAACTCCACCGATATTCTTAAAATGGAAGTTATTAGTGAACTGCAAGATGTAGATAAATCTGCCGAGCAGAATGCTGATCTGCCCAAGAGATTTCTTCCTCCTCTTACTTGTGGTCTGGCATACTACATGTCAATGAAGAGACCCGGAGTTGAGGGACAACGTATTCAAATGTTAAAGATGAATTATGAGGAACTTCTTAGCAGAGCTATGCTGGAAGATCGAGAAAGAGCTGCTATGCATGTTATACCTAGATTGGGATATATCTAATGGCAAGTAATAAAAATGCTCTGGCTGTATGTGATACATGTGGGTTTGTATATCCACACAGAATAATGCAGATGAATAGTTATGGTATGCTGGTTTGCCCGGAAGACTTTGAAGGTCAGTACGATCTGAAGAACAGTCCTCTGAATAAGATACCGGATGTACGAGATGATCCGGCCATTAAGAATCCCAGAGCAGATTATCTGGGTGGTAGAGGAGTCAAGTGGGATCAGGTGGCAACATGGATCACCGTTAATCCTACAACCTTAGTGGAAACAAAGCATACAACCAAGTGGGATGATGCTAACAGAAGTTGGAATACAATATGACAGACCTAACAGGTAAGCTAATATCAGAGACTTACAAGCAGGTTATTCTTGTAAGCTCATCCACCACCAATACTGGTGTTGATACTTCTCTGAAGAATGTGCAAAGTGGAGACGGTACTAATACCGCTCTGCAACTAGCTACGAATGCAGTGAAGGTTGCCGGTACATTTGCAGTATCCGGGGCGGTTTCACTGGATGGTAATATGCATGTGGATGACAAGGTATGTGCCTCGGCATTCTACGGAGACGGCTCTAATATTACCGGGGTGACTGCCACGATTGCAGGTAACATCTCTGTGAGTAACGTAACAATTGGTGGGACTTTACATGTAGCTGGTATTGCCACATTAGCTGGTGCCACGCATCTCAAGAGTACGGTCACAGTAGGTGGTGCGGCTAACTTTGGTAGTACGGTTACCGTAGTTGGTGCTGCTCATCTGCAAAGTACGGCTTCAGTGGGTGGAGCTGCCACGTTTGCCAGCACAGTCACGGTTGTGGGAGCAGCCGCACTAAAAAGTAATGTATCTGTGGGTGGTACTCTGGCAGTAGCCGGGGCAGGTACATTCACATCCAAGACAGAGTTCAAGGACGATGTATCAATTAGTGGTAATTTAGATGTAGCTTCTGCTGCATGTATAGGTGGCACTTTCATGGCAGTTGGAAATGCTACTTTCGATGGAGATGTCTCTGTAAGCGGTGGTCTGGTAGTTGGTGGTACTGTAACTATTGCGGGAGCTAATGTACAAGCTGCCAATGCAAAGGTTTGTGCTTCGTCTTTCTACGGAGATGGTGCTAATTTAACTAATTTAGCTGGTGCACAAATTTCAGGAAATATATCTGTTAGTAATGCTACCGTGGCTGGTCATCTCAATGTGGGTGGTGGAGCTTCTATAGTAGGTACAGTAACAATAGTTGGGACTAATCTACAAGCTGCTAATGCCAGAGTATGTGCTTCAGCTTTCTACGGGGATGGTTCCAATCTTACAGGTGTGGAAGCATCAGTGGGTGTTGTTGATAATGTTTCCGTATCTGGTTATATGCATGTAGGTGGTATACTATCAGTTGTTGGTGCAACTCAATTAGTATCTACAGTTACAGTAGTAGGTGCTGGAACATTCAAAGATGATGTCTCGGTCAGCGGTAATGTAGCTATTGGAGGTAATACTTCCATAGGAGGGACACTCAGTGTTACAGGAGCAGTTAGTCTTGCTTCGACTCTGAGTGTTGGAGGTGCTACTAATCTGGCTTCCACAGTTACAGTAGTTGGGGCAGGAACATTCAAGGATGATGTATCAGTTAGTGGTAATGTAAACATTGGTGGTACTGTTACAATAGCAGGAGCTAATGTACAAGCAGCTAATGCAAAGGTTTGTGCCTCGGCATATTATGGAGATGGTTCTAATCTTACAGGTATCAGTGCCGATATTAGTGGTAATATATCAGTCAGTAATGTTACGATTGGTGGGACACTTCATGTAGCTGGTGTTGCTACCTTGGCTGGAGCCACACATCTTAAAAGTACTGTGACTGTTGGAGGTGCTGCAAACTTTTATAGTACAGTAACAGTAGTGGGTGCTGGTACATTCAAGGATGATGTTTCAGTTAGTGGTAATACTGTTCTTGGTGGAACACTAAGAGTTGCAGGAGCAACTTCGCTGGAAGGTGCAGTTGATCTTAATAGTACACTTACTGTAGCCGGAGCGGTATCACTTGCATCAACTCTAAGTGTTGGAGGTGCAGCACACTTTGCCAGTACAGTAACAGTAGCAGGAGCAGCACATCTGCAAGCAGGTGCTTCAGTTACAGGAGATGTTATAGCTTCTGGTACTTTCCAACCGACTGGTGATACTGCCTCTGGAGATGATGCAGCTATAGGATACACATCTGGGGAAGGTCTTATTCTTACAGGACAAGGAAGTACCTCAGATATCACCCTGAAGAATGATGCCGATGGAACGGTTGCTTCTGTGCCGACAGGACAGGCAGTCCTTCGTTTTCCTGATAGTGCCAAAGCTACTTTCGGCAGCTCTGATGATCTTCAAATTTATCACGACGGCTCCAATAGCTATATTGATGATTCTGGTAGTGGTCTGTTACATATAAGAGGAAGCCAGATTAATATTAATAAGTACACTGGCGAAAACATGGCAACATTTGTTGCAGACGGTGCTGCTACTCTGATGTACGATCATGGTGCTAAACTTGCCACAGCATCTGGTGGTGTAGCTGTAACAGGAGATTTAACTGCTACTGGAACTATTGAACCTGCTGGAGATACTGCTTCTGGGGATAATGCGGCTATAGGTTATACCTCCGCTGAAGGTTTGATACTTACAGGTCAGGGTTCCACCAACGACGTAACGATTAAGAATGACGCAGATGCAGAAGTTTGTGGCGTTCCAACAGGAACGGATGACCTTAGATTTCCCGATAATGCAAAGGCTGAGTGGGGAGCCGGTAGTGATCTTCAGATCTATCACGATGGTACGCACAGTCACATTGTAGAAAGTGGAAGTGGGCAACTTTATATTAAAACTAACTATCTCAGCATAACCAATGCTGCTGGCTCTGAAACCATGACATTCTTTGATGATGATGGTGCTGTAACTCTTTATTATGATAATGGTGCTAAGATTGCCACAACTTCTACTGGTGTTCAGGTTACAGGAACGATTCTTGCTACCACTGATACAGACACAGGCAATACAGGTAGTGTAACACTTGATTTCCAAGCGAATCAGAACTTCATCCTGACCTTAACAGGTAATTTAACTCTTGCTAATCCTTCAACAGAACAAACAGGTCAGAGTGGTATAATAGTTTTTATTCAGGACGGGACAGGTAGCAGAACCCTGAGTTTGGGAACTGACTATGAGACAGCAGCGGCAGGTGGAATAACTCTCAGCACTGCTGCTGATGCTGTTGATATTGTACCTTACTTTGTCCAGAGTGCTGGCAATATACTTCTTGGTGCAGTACAGAAGGCTTTCGCATAATGGCTCTAAGTAATGCACAATGGTTCGCCAATCCCGGCGTGACTTACGAGATCGATAACTCGTGTCGATTCGATGGCAGTTCATCCTACATGACCAAGACGTTTGCCTCGGCAGGGAACCTAAAGACATGGACACAATCATTTTGGATGAAGCGGAGTGAAATATCAGGTTCAGCTAGTGCGTATTTATTAAACACAGCGAATGGCGCTAATACTGGTTCATTAATTATGGGAAATGATACATTCCAATGGATGCACGGTGTCGGTGGTGGCTATAATAATCGTAATACAACTCAAGTATTTCGTGATCCCGGTGCTTGGATGCATATTGTAATCCAACTTGATACAACTCAGGCGTCAGAACCGAACCGTTCAAAACTGTGGGTAAACGGGGAACAAGTAACTGCTTTTAGTACGGAAACAACGATTGATGAAAATGCTACGACATACATAAACGACGATGAATATGAACATGGAATTGGACGTAATGAATATGACAATAATCAATATTTCAGTGGTTACTTAGCAGAATTTATTTTTATCGACGGGACTGCTCTGGATGCAGATAGCTTTGGTGAAACTAATTCAACTACTGGTCAATGGGTTCCGAAAGATCCTTCGGGTGTAACATTTGGATCTAATGGATTTTGGTTAGATTTCGCAAATAGCAGTGCTCTGGGAAATGATGTCAGCGGAAATGATCAGGATTGGACTACCAGTGGTCTGGCAGCAGCCGATCAGATGACTGATTCACCGACTGATAATTTCTGCCTTTGGAATGCTGTTGGTCAAGGAACTAGCACCGGCGGATCTAACTATTCAACTTTGAGTAATGGAAATCTTGTCGCAACAGCATCAGGCACTGATTATAATTGGTCATTTGGTACGATTAAACCATCGTCTGGGAAGTGGTACTGGGAAATTACTCTTACTACGGATAATGGATCTAATTGGGTTGGCGTTGCTCAAGATCTTCTAACGGATACAGCGGCTGGAGATGACTCTGGATTTGGATCTGTTAACGGATTTGGCTATCGTGATA
>VTLG01007627.1_pt1 | contig 38616 bp, 29 predicted proteins | sample 4694571 | NCBI WGS metagenome assembly VTLG01 (sample SAMN12604809, study PRJNA352737) | marine metagenome | biome: ENVO:00000447; feature: ENVO:00000209|ENVO:00000569|ENVO:01000036; material: ENVO:00002151; isolation source: viral sequences binned using virsorter ... | reverse complement strand
CGATTGATGCAAGAGTGTGCTTGATGCTTCGCACTGGTGTAAGATCAGTAATATCTAATGTCACCGTCATCATCTGTGAGTGTGACTTATAGAAGTTATCACATGCTGCATTTGTTGCAGGTAGTGTCTCTTCTATATGACTTAACATTCCCTTATACTCTGGTGTAAGGTTTGTTAGATCTTGTTTTAGATCACTAACTGATATTGCAGAGCCAGGTGTTAATTCTACTTCCGTGATTGCTGCTGACTTTTCTGAATCCATTATTATTCAATAAGTTATGACTGATGTATTTAGTATAGCACAGGGGAACGGTTTTTACAACCCTCCATGTGCGTTAGATAATCCATATACACCATAACCAGCAACAGTTAAATCACCAAAATCAACTGCATTTCCCTCTGTTTGAAGTGATATGTATTCCATACTATTTGTTGCTGATGATGGATTGTATCCACCCGCATATACTCCACGAATTGGTGATGACGCTCCACCAAGAAGATGACTCATTGCAGATAGTTCTCCAAATCGTGCCGAATTACCTAAAGTTGCAATAGTAATAACTTCTATTACTTTGCTTGCAGGGCTACCATTACCTGCAATCATACCGCGAGTAGCATTACATACTCCTGCATTCTGGCTAAGTGCGGAAGTAAGATCACCAAAATCTTGACAATTTCCTAATGTTGCAGTGGTGATAAATTCAATTATATTGTATCTAGGATATGGTGAAGAATCAGCATAACCACCAGCGAATATACCACGAGTTGGGCTGTTAACACTTGATGTCAATCTTTTTGCTTGGATATGATCACCAAAATCAACTGCATTTCCCAATGATTGAGTTGTAACATAATCTATGGTATTTACTGATGGATTACCACTTACTAGCACACTTCCACCCGCAAAAACTGATCTTGTTCCTGAAGAAACACCACCACCCATCAACCACCTGTTTGATGTTAAATTTCCAAAATCTGTTGCGTCTCCTGTTGATGCAATAGTGAAAAAATCTATAACATCATTATGTGCTGGATGACCACCAGCAATAATTCCACGAGTTTTATCTGATGTTGTTGAACCATATGTTCCAGCACCATTCTGATCACCAAAGTCTATTGCATTTCCTGCTGTTGATATCGTAATATAATCCACTGTGTTAGTATATGCACCAGGAGAAGGTGATCTTCCAGAATATAATCCACGAGCACCACCATCAAGGTTTGGTGAACTTGTAGAAACAATCATCCACTTCTGACCAATCCAGACCTCCATCTTACTAGAATCTGTATTAAATCTTATTGCTCCCTCTGGGATTTGTTTTGGTGTTAAACTCATTCTGATAACCCTCCATGACTATCGGATGTTGTTCCCATATTATATGCTCTTGTGATGGTCATATCACCAAAGTCAATTCCATTACCTGTGGTTGCAATGTTTACATACTCTATCGTATTAAAATCAGCAGCAGGATAATATCCACCAGCAGCACCACCTCTAATAGTATTAGAAAATCCACCTCTATGAGTTCCTGATTTAATCGCATCACCAAAATCAACAGAGTTTCCTAATGTGCCAATGGTAATATAATCAATCTCATTTCCATCACCTGGAAAATTACCGCCATAAATTAATCCACGAGTGGCAGATGAAGATCCGTTAGTGTAACGATAACCACCGCTACCATTACTTAAATCACCAAAGTCTGCCCAACTACCTGTGGTTGCGATGGTCGCATAACTGATTGTATTAGTACCTGGTGAGGTTGCACCAACAACACCACCAGAATATACTGCTCTCGTTGAGCTTGCACTTGCTGCTCCACCATATCTAGTATTGGTGTTGTCACCAAAATCTGTGCAAGTTCCTGTGGTTGCAATTGTTACAAAATCTGTATTACCGTAGTAAGCAGGGTAATTTTGAGAAGATATAAAAATACCACGAGTTTTATTTCCACAGCCTGGAGCATAAGATCCTTTACCCTTACTAGCATTTCTATCCGCACCAAAGTCAATTGAATTACCTGTTGATGCGATTGTAACATATGTTATATCAATACCTGGTGACACTCCACCACCACCATAAACTGCACGAGTTGATGATGCAACAGCACCTCCAGAGTATCCTTGATCAATACTCAAATCACCAAATCTAAGACTATTTCCACCTGTTGCAATATCAAAGTAAACAATCTCAGAAGTTCTTGCACCTGGTGAACTTTGATATCCAGCAAAAATAACTGCACGACCTCTTCCTCTTTGTGATGTATCACCCTTTGGTAGGGTCAGATAATTCTTACTACGGAAATGTAATCCACCATCTAAAACTACACCTTCGGTTCCGATTCCTGATATTGTATCGACTCTAAGTGTTGCCATTATAAACCTCCGTGACCGTTAGAACAACCAGAAACATTTTTTTTCTTACCATTGCTACTGGATGCAACAGTTAAATCACCAAAATCTGATGCGTTTCCTGTTGTTGCTATTTCAATAAAATCAATAGTGTTTACATCCTCTGATGTTTGACCACCACCGAAACATGCACGAGTAGATGATGCTAAACCTCCCAGACCTCTTCTTGCTGAAGTTATATCACCAAAATCAATACTATTTCCAAGTGTTGAAATGGTTGCAAATTCAATTACATTACCTTTTGCTGGAGAAATATATCCACCAGCAAATATAGCCCTTGTTGAATTAGAAGCACCAGCACCACCTTGAATAACTGATGTATCACCAAAGTCTTGACCATTGCCTGTTGTAGAAATCGTAACAAAATCAATTTCTTTAGTAGGTGTTCCACCAACACAAGTCGCCATAAGACCTCTCGTTGTCGATGCAGCACCCATAGGATAATTATGTCGTGTTGAGAGCAAATCACCAAAATCAACTGCATTTCCAGCCTCTGCGATGGTAATAAAATCAATAATATCTACAGAACCAGGATTTCTACCTCCAAAAAATAATCCTCTTGTTTGATTTGAGAGGCCACCTAAAAAATCTCTAGCACTTGTTGAATCACCAAAGTCTGCTGCATTTCCTGTTGATGAAAATGTCATAAAATCAATAACATCAGAAAAGCCTGGGCTTGTTTGACCAGCTGCAGCAATTCCTCTAGTTCTAGATCCACATGTACCACATGCGAGTTTATCCTGTGTGAGATTTCCAAAGTCTTGTGCATTACCTTGAGTGGAGATGGTAATAAATTCTATATCATCATAAGTTTCTCCATTGTTTCCTCCAATAAAAAGACCACGAGTTCCAGTTCCAACATTAGATGACGATCCTCCTCCTAGATATTGACTCTCTCTTTTTATTATTTGTTCCCAACCAATTCCATCTCCTTTATAAACTTCAAGAGTTCCAATATCAGTATTAAATCTAATTGTACCTGCTGCACAACTTGATGGTCTACTTGCTGTATCTCCAGATGGTGGCACAAAGAAATATGGTGATGTTAGTTCAGTCTTACCTAGAAGATCTGGTGTTCCACCATTTTCTTTTTTAAAGTTAGAGGCTTGAAATTCAGACATTATTGTAAACCTCCATGAGTATCACAATGACCACCACAACCTCCAGAAGCAACGCTTAATTCTCCAAAATTAATCGAATTTCCTTTTGTATGAAAATTGATGTAATGAATATGAGGAGTGCTATTAGAAGGGTTAGCGGGTGAACTATATCCACCAAAAAAGAGACCTCTTTTGGAGTTTGATGCTGTTCCTCCAGTTTGAGCAGTTTGTTGGGTTGTGGAATCTCCAAAATCAACAGCGTTACCTGTGGTTGCGATTTGAACAAAATCTATAATATTTCTTTGTGTATTACCAGCATGATATCCAATGTTTCCCATAGCAAAACATGCACGAACTGAATTTGACATAGCAGACACCCCTTGTGCAAGGGTAGTTAAATCACCAAAATCAAGTGCATTTCCAGTTGTTGAAATGGTGCAAAATTGGATATTGTTATTTACAGGATTACCATCCCCATTATCATCTCCACCAGCAAATAATGCACGAGTTGGTGATGCACATCCATCAGGAAGTTCCATTGATGTATGCAAATCACCATAATCAACTGCATTTCCTGTTGAAGGAATAATTATAAGTTCCATCGTATTATCATTACCACTCGCTTGACCCGCTATAACCATTCTAGTGTTGTTTGATGCACCAGCACATCTATATACACCTCGCGTCGTATCACCAAAATCAATTGAGTTTGACAATGATGCCATGGTAAAGAATTGAATAGTGTTGTTACTACCACCGTCTGATCCACCTGCTATGACTGCACGAGTTCTACTACCAGCGTGAGCACTATCACCACCACCAAATCCTCCTGCAACACTGAGATCGAATCCAGTATCGATTCCGTTACCCTCTGTTGCTATATTAAAAGTCTCTATTATAGTGCCTGGCCCACCAGTTCTAAATGCTCTTCCACCGTTTCCTGACGTATCTTCAGTCGCAAACTCATACCACCGATCCTGTGCGAAGAACTCTAACTTCTGCGAATCAGTGTTTAGTCTTATCGCTCCCTGTGGAACTTCTATCGGTGGTTTGTTTGACATATACTTATATCCTATTCATATTTATGAGATGCCACCGTGACTGTCAGACGTAGCACCATTACCATAATTATCTGCCCTATCTCTGTCGCCAAAGTCAGTTGCGTTTCCTGTTGTGGCAATAGTCACAAAGTCAATTAAATTAGTATCTGAACCAGTGTATCCAGTTATGAATACAGCACGAGTTTTGTTTGATACTCCTTGAGCATATCTTCTTGCAAGAGTTAAATCACCAAAGTCTGTTGCATTTCCTGTTGTTGCAATGGTCACAAAGTCAATTCTATTATGTGGGCCTGGAGTTCCTCCCACAGTGAGGATACCACGAGTTGATGATGATGCACCTGATCCACCAAAAGCACTAACAGCAGTTAAATCACCAAAATATGTTGAATTTCCTGTTGTTGCAATTGTAATGTAAGTAATTTCATCTTGTTCTCCACCGCTATTATATCCACCAGCAATAAGACCTCTCGTAGAATTGGCGGTGCTAAATTTACTAAAAGTTGTATCACTACTACCATCTTGACGAACCATATCACCAAAGTCTGCTGCATTTCCTGCAGTCGCAATCGTGACATAATCGATTGTATTTTGCCCAATGTTAGTTGCTGGTTTAGTATCTACGTCATATCCACCAGCCCATATTCCTCTTGTTTCATTACCTAAAGAATTTATATATGACGCTTTTCGTGTTAAATCACCAAAGTCAGATGAATTACCTGCATTTGCTATTGTTACAAATTCAATCGTATTTAAGTAATTTCCACTTCCACCTGGAGATGTTCGACCTCCTCCGAACAATCCACGAGTGCTAGAACCACATGCTCCTAATCCCCAGTTATTTTGTGATAACTCACCAACTTCGACGGTATTACCTTGTGATTGAATATTAAATATTTGTATAGAGGTAGTATAGCTGGTGCTTTGACCTCCAGCAGTTACTGCACGACCTCGGTTTCTCTCTCTTGTATTTCCACCTGGTGGAACCATATATGTTGATGTGGCAAATGATCCAAACCCGTCAAAAGTTGATCCGTATTGACTTCCTACATCAGTTGTTGTAGAGAAACCAACGGGTGAGTTTGGTGTGAATTTTGATGCTGCTGGTAATTTATGATTTAAATTTTTACGAGTAGGTATGAGAGTTTTTCCTGTCTCTTCTCTTGTTGAATCTGCCGATGATTGACAACATAAAAGAACGGTATCTGATGTCTTTTGTAATTCACCAACAGGTGGTGTAAAATTAGATGTATATTGAGCTCCTGTTCTGATTCTTAAATTGCTTATATATCCAGCAAATCCAAAATAAGATCCAGCGTCTGTTCCTGCATGAAGTGAATTGAATATTCCTACAGTATAATCTGCATTTGATGTGACAATAGCAGCAGAAACACCAGTTGTTGGAGATGCTCCTGTGCCATTTGTATACATTGTAAAACTAGTGCCATTTCTAACAACAGCAATATGGTTCCATGTATCAGGTAAAATAGTTCCATTAGCACTTTGTGCTCCGTTTACAATGTAACTAGTTGAATTATCTGAGTCATTTGCATATAATAAAAGACGATTATTTACAGTGTCAGAATAAATTTGTAGACCCCAAGCCTGACTATAAACACAATTAAGTGAAATATTATTAAAAGGATATATCCATGCTTCAAAAGTAAAATTACCTGTGCCAAAATCTAAATCTGTTTTATCTGTAGCCTCAGCAATATTTAAAGACACTCCAAGAGATGTGCTGCTACTTCCATTTCCAGTAAATTCTACAGATCCCTTAATGGCATTTGCACCACCTAAACCAGCAATTCTATCTGATCTTAATATTCCCATTATCCTAAACCTCCGTGACCATTAGAACAACCAGTCATCTGTGCTTTACTTACAGTTAAATTACCAAAATCAACTGATGTTCCTCCAGTTAAAATAGCAATAGCATCCATTCTATCTGTATTACCTTGACCACCAGCAATTACCATAGTGGTGGAGTCACTAACACTAGCTGCATATGAGTGTGCAGTATGCAAGTCTCCAAATTTTACAGCATTTCCTGTTGATGCAAATGTGATGAAACTAATATCTGTCTGTGTATTAGGTGAATCTTGACCGCCAGCCAATACTCCACGAGTTGCATTTCCTGCAGCCATAGCAAAGTCAGTATGATCTGCACTTATAGCATCACCAAAATCTTGAAAATTTCCTGTTGTTGCGATTGTGCAAAATTCAATTGAATTCACAAAACCACTAGGATTTCTTGAAGGAATTATAACTCCTCTGGTAGGGCTTGCCATTCCACTACCACCATAAGAACTACCAGAAAGTAAGTCACCAAAATCAACTGCATCTTGTTGTGATGCCATCGTAAAGAAACAAACATCTTCATGATTTAAAGATGGAGCACCATATCCTCTACAACAAACTCCACGAGTCGCATTAGAACATCCAGGCCCACCTTTTGATGTAAATGTTAAATTTGCAAAATCAATAGCACTTCCAAGTGATGCAAATTCATGCTTTCCTATAGTATTATGTGAATCACCTGCTGATGGTGACTCACCGCCATAACAAAATCCTCTTGTGCTACTTGATACTTGACCTCTATTTCCTGTTCCATTGCTAATTATATAATCCCCAAAATCTGTTCCATTTCCTCTAGTAGGAATTGTGATAAACTCCATGTTGTCACTAATGGATGGTTCACCTCCAGTAAAAGTACCACGAACACCACCTGGTGTGTCTGGTGAATTAGTAGCCTTACCAAGATTTGGTGAGAATGTTATTACCTGCATCCACGCATCACCAATCCAATACTCTAACTTCTGTGAGTCAGAGTTGAAACGCATTGCTCCTAATGGTATCTCGATTGGTGGTAAACTCATTGTTCTACTATCCTATTCATATTTAGGAGAGACCTCCGTGACTGTCAGACAAAGCTCCAATACCTCTTAAGGCACCTGAAGTTATATCACCAAAATCTGCTGCATGTCCTACTGATGCAATAGTTACAAAATCAATACTATTAACATTACCAGGAACATATCCCCCCGCAAATATTCCTCTAATATTATTTGATGTAGCACCTGGTGTTGTTGATCTAGTAGCAGTCAAATCACCAAAGTCAGTTGCATCTCCTGTGGTTGCAATGGTAAAGTACTCGATTGTATTTACATATGTAGTATCATTTGGAGCGAGACCACCCCCATAAATTGCTCTAGTATTACTCGATGTAGCGTTACCATATTTGGTTGTTGAGGTCATATCACCAAAATCTTGTGCGTTTCCTGTTGTTGCTATGGTTATATAATCAACTACATCGCCATTAACGTTAGGGTTTATTGATCCACCAAAGAATAATCCTCTTGTTGGAGATCCTGCAGCCGCAAGTTGCATTCTGGCAGCTGTTAAATCACCAAAATCTTGAGCATTTCCTAAAGTTGCAATCGTAATAAATTCTATTACGTCTATTTTACCAACAGAATCATTATAACCACCTGCAATTATACCTCTAGTTTCATTTGAAAGACCAGCATGATAACCTTTCTCTGCAGTCTGATCACCAAAATCTGTGGCATTTGCTGGTGTTGCTATGGTGACAAAATCTATAAAATTTACATAAGATCCAGTGGGTGAGCCAGGATTATAACCACCGCCACCACTCCAAACTCCACGAGTAGATGATGAACTTGGTGCTGGTATCCATCTCACATATGTTAGATCACCGAAATTTTCAGTGTTTCCCTGTGATTGAATGGAAAGTTGTTGTATGTGATTTGTGGCACCAGATGCATCGTGTCCACCACCAAGAAGAGCACGACCTCTTCCTCTCTCTTCTGTTCTTCCAGTTGGGAAATACATCCAAGATGATGAGTTCATACTTATTGCACCATCAAATGTATTTCCTGCATCTACTCCGTATGGTGGAATTACTTTTGGTGCGATGGGTGGATCTATTGCAGTTACCACTAAATCTGTAATTGTAAATTGTGTGATACCACTTGAGGTTCCTGATCCTATTTCAAAGTCTGTTCCATCAGCAACTTTTTCACCTGTATCAATGCGAACTGCCACTCCAGTTGACATTGTTGATTCTTGTTGTGTGAATGATACTGCATCACCACCAAATCTGACTCGGAATACAGGATTACCACTTGCAAATGTTGGTGTTACCGTTGCAGTGCATCGATATTTTCCACCTATTCTAAGACAACTATTTTGTTTTAATGCATATAAATTATCTCCACCACCATTTGTCACAGTCATCACACCACCAGATTCTGATATTGATGCTCCAGAGTCTCCAGTAAATCCAGTTGTTCCTTGAGAGAAATCACTGTTTATTAAAATAGATTGATTTCCAGTTTGAAAAGATCCACCAAATGCAGTAATAGTATGCCTTCCTGCTGTATCTTTTGTAGGGTCATCAGAATCTTGACAACATAATAAAACAGTTTCATCACCATCAGAAGTATAATGAACTGTTAGAGGAGATGTAGGTGGTGTAAAGTTTCCTGTGTAAATTGCATGACCTTTACAAATACGAGCATTGGAAATATAACCTCTCCATTTATTAGTTCCAGTATTCGCACCATAATCTCCAATAGTAAGAACTTGTGCTGAATAGTTATGACCGTCTGATGCTGATGCTTTTTGTATACCATTAACAAATAATTTTGTCGTACCAGAACTTCTAGAAACTGCAATATGATGCCAACCATCATAGTCTATTGATCCACCATCATCATATAAAGCACCACTGTTTCCTGTAGTAGAGTTATAATAACGAACTTTATTTGATTCATATTGCAAAGTTCCACCATCATTTCCATGATCAAAGATGTATCCTGTGGCCTGACCTCTTGCTAAAAGAACCCATGCTTCCCAATTAAAATCTCCTGTTCCATATGCAAAATCACTACTTGATGCGATTTCTAGATGACTATTACCATCAAAAAACACTGATCCGTTGTAAGCATCTCTTCCACCTTGACCACATAGATTGTTTGTTCTTAAATTTGCCATTAGAAACCTCCTAATCCACCGTGGGAATCTGATACTGCATTACCAACTCTATTACCATTTGAAAGATCACCAAACTCAAGTGCACCTCCTGAAGTGGAAAAGATAATATAATCAATTACATTGATATATGGATAAGGATTTCCTCCTCCACCACCAGCAAATACTCCTCTGACTTGATTACTAGTTGCGTTTGGGCCATATCTAGGAATTGTTAAATCACCAAATGCAATTGCATTACCCTCTGATGCCATGGTTATGGTTGCCAAAAGTGATTGTGCTGTTCCATATGGTGATATATCTATGTAACCTCCACCAAATACTGCTCTTGTGCTATTTGAACAGGCTCTATTTTGTCTTGCTCCTTGATGACTAGGCCCACCTAAAATATGATCTCCAAATCTTACAGAATTTCCTTTTGATGCAATTGATCCAAAATCAATTCTTTCTGCAGGAGCATTACTTCCAGAATAATGAATATATCTAGTTGGAGAACTGGTAGCAGTTCCCTTAGAACCAGGTGCACCAGGTGCACTTAGATCACCAAAGTCTGCTGAATTTCCAAGAGTTGATATTTCTACAAAAGTAATCGCATTAGTAGCATCTTCTCCAAGAAATAAACCTCTAGTTGAAGATGAAGCACCAGCAGGGCATCTTCCTGAATCGGCAAGATTACCAAAATCTATTGCATCCCCTTCACTTGCAATCGTTATATAATCAATCGTTTCAGATTTACTTGGGCCAGGATCTCCTCCAGCAAATAATCCACGAGTTTCACTTGAAGCTCTACTTAATAAAAATCTTCCATCAGTTAATTGACCAAAATTAATAGAGTTTCCTAAACTTGATATATTAAGATAATCTATATCGGCTGTACCATTTGGTTCATTGGGATTATTACCACCAGCGATGACTGCACGACCAGCAGCATTACCTCTACTGTATGAATTGACTGTTTTCCATTCATCACCTGTATAGAATTCAAGAGTTCCTAAATCCTCATTGAATCTCATGCTTCCAGCAGTATGACAATGAATACGACTATCTGTATTACCAGTTGGAACACTAAATGAATCTGTGAGTGTTAATTGATTTACTGAACTTGTAAATGTTGATGCAGATGATACTGTTACGTCACCTTCAATTACAATATCTCCAAGAGTTCCTGCTTGAGATTCAACATCAATTAGTGCATTTCCAAATTTTGCTTTATTATCTACAAATCCTTGATAAGTTGTAAGTGTTGAAAAACCAATTATTGATGCATCAGATGCCTTAGTTCTTCCTAATACTTGAAGATTATTAGTCTGATTGCCAGTGGTTCCGATACCAACTTTTTCATTTTCAACCTCGAATACTGATCCAAAACCTGCTCTGCGTATTGTTGCCATCTTAGAAACCTCCTAACCCACCGTGGGAATCTGATAAAGAAGAGGGGCCTCTTCTTGCTAAAGTCAAATCACCAAAATCTTGTGCATTTCCTGTTGATGCAATCGTGACAAAGCTAATAGTATTTAATGGATTTTGGCCTGGATCATTACCACCAGCAAATGTGCAACGAACAGAGTTAGCACAACCTCCCATTTGTTCAGACATTTTTTCAGTTAAATCACCAAATCTTTTTGCATTACCCTCTGATGCTATAGTTATAAAATCAATGCTCGTAATCATTGATGCAGGGCCACCCCATCCACCAGCATATAAACCACGAGTGCTGTTACCACCACTACTGGGATTACCACGAACTTGTGTTAAATCACCAAAACTTGTAGTATTGCCAAGTGATGCAAAGATAGAAAATTCTAGAGAATTATTCTCACCGTTTGGTGTATATCCTCCACCAAATACAGCACGAGTTGGAGATTGTACACCAGCAGGATATTTAGATCTTGTTAAATCACCAAAATCAATTGCATTTCCTAGAGTATGCATTTCAAAATAATCTATAACATTACTTGCACCACTAGGTGTGTTTGAACCAGCTGCTAACATTCTTGTTGAACTTGAAGCACCACCTGGAGCATTTGTTGATCTTGTTAAGTCACCAAAATCAATTCCATTTCCTGTTGATGGAATTGTAATATATTCAATCTGATTAGTAGCACTAGGAGTCATTCCTCCAGCAAAAAGACCTCTTGAGTTTGTCGCACCAGGCCCTGGCTGTGTTTTAGCATTATCTAAATCACCAAAATCAAGTGCATTTCCTTCAGAACTAATTTCTATAAAATCAATAGTATCTTGTCTTGCAGGTGCAATATATCCACTAGCAATGACACCACGACCTCTTCTTGTTGTATTATCTACCTGATTCCAACTATTACCATCAAAAAATTCTATTGTTTTAAAGTCAAAATTATAGAATATTGCACCTGTTTTTGCAGGTGGTCTTTGATTAGTTGTTCCTGATGGAGGTTGGAACATACTATAAACTTTTAAACTATCTACACTACCTTGACTTGATGTTGCACCAGTTCCCACAGTCATTGTAAGGCCAGCACCTACAACTATCTCACCTGATAATGTTCCGCTATCACCAGCAGTCATGTCTGCATTTTCAGAATAATCAGTATGTTTCCTTATAAATCCACTAACATATGTAAAGGTAGCAATACCAGTAACATTTAACTCTTGTGATGTTACTCCACCAATAATTTCTAACTTTTCATTCGATATGGAAGTTCCTATACCAACATTACCATTCTGTTGTGTATAATCATCAAAGTAACCTTGTCTTATTTCAGCCATCAGAAACCTCCTAGACCGCCATGGGAATCACTTAAACCATCAGATCTGTTAGTACTGATTGTTAAATCACCAAAATCTTGTGCACTCCCTCCTGATGAGATTGTAATGAATTGAATACGATCACTATTATTACCAGGTGAGAGATATCCTCCAGCAAAAAGACCTCTCACTGGATTTGATGCTCCAGCTGGCGATCCGTTTGCTGCTGTTAAATTACCGAAATCAATTGCATTTCCCTCTGATGCCATTGTGAAAAATTGAATATCATCGATAGTATGAGCATAGCCTGGTGTGTATCCACCACCAAAAACACCTTTAACACTATTAGCAAAGGCTCCCATACCAAAGACTTTTGTTTGTAGTTCACCAAATTCAATGGCATTTCCTTTTGATGCTATAGTAACCATTTGTGTGGTAATATTTGGAGCTGCTGGCCCATCAAAACCACCTGCTGAAAATCCACGAGTCGCAGATGAAAAACAACGTCTCCATGCATTTTCAGTGGTTTGATCACCAAAATCTAATGCGTTACCTAGCGTATTTATTTCCACATATTCAATCACATTATTATAAGATGGATACCCTCCACCAAAGAATAATCCTCTAGTTGAACTGGAGCAACCACCACTATTTCTAAAAGAAGATGTAGCTAAACTACCAAAACTAATCGCATTTCCTGCGGAGGCTATTGTAACATATTCTATTGCTGTAATAACTGCAGGAGCAGTATATCCACCACCAATTATTCCACGAGTAGATGATGAAAATGAAGCTGCAATAGCATGTTCTGATGAAGTATCACCAAAATCTTGTGCACTTCCCTGTGACATTATTTCAACAGAATACATACCTTTACCAGGATTTACTCCATTAAACACTGCACGACCACGACTGGAAGGGCTGTTTTGAATGTCTGAAATATATGTGAACTGTCTCCACTCATTACCATTAAAGAACTCCATAGTTCCTAGATCTCTATTATATCTTACAGTTCCTTCAGCATATCCAGAAGTTTCATTTCTTTGATTAGTATCTCCAACTGGAACGGAAAAATGATGTTTGACACTTATACATTCAACTGATCCTACACATGCAGTTGATCCTAAACCTACTGTCAAGGATGCACCATCTTCAACAACAATATCTCCCGTAGTGCTGTACTCTCCAGATAGAGTTAGATCCCTATTATTAATATTAACTTCATCCGCAGAAAAACCTGAGTATCTAGTAAATGTAGATACTCCAAGCACATCTAAGTTTTTTGTTGATTTTATGACTCCTTCAACTCTTAAATTTCCATGACCAGATCCCTCTGTTCCTATTCCAACAGCACCGTCATTTATGTTAAAGGATCCTACACCAACTCGGAAAGTTGCCATTCTATGTCACCTATATTGAAATTGAGTCAATCTTGGTTATGACCGTTGCGGATGAACTACTACTCATTGTAACTCTAAATTCAACATCATCACCATTAATCACACCTTCAAATGTGCCGAGCATTGATCCAGTTGCGATTGCCGATTCTTCAATTGTTGTCACAGTTGTGCCATCATGTATGAGAAGATATCGACCTATTTGATATGCTGATCCTTGCGTTATCTGTGCAAGAACGGCAGCAGATCTTTTCTCTGTTTTATCAAATGATCCACAAGCTGTAGCACTTGTTGATGAAACTGATGTTGATGTCTCAGAGACACCACCTCCCCCACCAGATCCACTGATACTAATATCTAACTGTCTTGTAGTTGAATTGTATAAAAATGTATTACCAGCACCTATGAAATTCAAAGATGAAATACCAACGTTTCTTGCAACAGTGAAACCTGCAGATACAATACCAATATTGAAACCACGACCAGCAGTTACGATTCCAGCGAATGCAGCGTTACCATCAGTCATCACAGTAGCAACACCAGAACCAACATTTAACTTTGATCCATCAAAGGTAAGATTTGCCTCACCTTGCATAGCATTAGAACCTGTCACCGTAACAACTGTATTATCAGTTGATCCAGATAAACTTACACTTGCAGGTAGATTAGATAATCCAGATCCATCACCTTTGAATGCAGCAGCTGTAACAATTCCAACAAATGCAGCGTTACCATTGGTGGTAATTGTTGCACCAATTGCAGTCGAACCAAGTGTTCCATTTGCACCAACTACTAATCCACCATTTGCAGTAACAATACCAGCAAAAGATGCATTTCCATTGACTGCTATACTTGCAACCCCTACGTTACTACCATTAACTACTTTTACATCTTTTATAAATTCAGTACCAGTTGCCTTAACGTGAATAGCATGATTACCATCAAAACCAAGTTCTAATAGACTGTTTGAGTTATCTAAATAAATTGCTCTACCAGCAGTATCATCACTTACAAGCTTAAATGTATCAGATCTAATTTGAATGTCTCCATCTCTTGCAGCGATATAATTTGTTCCACCGTTATGATATACTTTAAGATCTTGACTTTCACCAACAGAGATATAATTTGTAGCTGAATCAGGATCTGGATTGCCACTATCAGTAAAAACTCTTAGACCTTGATTTGCTGTTATAATACCAGCAAATGCAGCCCCACCATGTTCGTGAATTGATGCACCATAACCAACTCTAAAGTTTTCAGCAGTTGAAAGACCTGTAACACCAAGATCGGCAACTGTGGCAACTCCCGATATATTTAAATTCCTACCATTTACCTCATCATATACAATATCACCAGTAACATTTAAGTTTCCACCAACAGTGACTATACCAGAGAAACATGCGTTACCATTTTCAAATATAGATACACCAATACCAGTTCCTGCTGTTTTACCAATTTCTAAAGCTGCTGTTGGTACATTTGTTCCAACACCAACACGACCAGTGCTTTTATCAACAAAAAATGTAGTAATACCAACATTTAAATCATTATTAAAGCTTGATATTCCAGTGAAAGTAGAGAAACCAGAAACAGTTATTCCATCATCAATATTGATTGTTCCACCAGCAGAATCAAGAATTAAGTTAAGTGTGGAAGTATCTATTTCATTATCACCTGTGACTCCAATTTGAATATTATCAATGCTTGCACCACCATTCGCATCTAAAAGACCATCTACTGTTAAGTTATCGTTAACCTGAACTGTTCCACCCTGAGAATCTAAGGTTAAATTACCAGAGGATGTAGTGATGTCATTATCTGCATCAATACCAAGTCGAAGGTTGTCAATGTGAGCACCACCATTTGCATCAACCAATCCTGTAAATGTTGATATACCAGATACTAAAAGTCTTGCTGTTGTAGTTACACCAGAAATTACAAGATCTCCGAATACTGTAGCCCCTAATCCTGTAGTTTCAATTCTCTTTGTATTATCATCATATAGCTCTATCCCACCATCTTCAGTAAACTTTGCTAAAGTTTCACCAGCAGTAGATCCAAGTAATTCTATTTGATTACCTAATATCTTTAGACCACCTGTTCCGCGTTCTCTTAATATCGTATTGCTACCATCATGCATGATGGAAAAGTCAGATCCAGTTCCAACTCTAATAGCTGCATTATCATTAAATATGAGAGCACTTTCAGACTGATCATATGTAATATCATTCGTGCCATTAAAAACGACATCACCAGCAAAATCTACCGTGCTGTTGACATCGAGAGCACCTGCAAAGGTTGATATACCTGTTACAGATAATTGACTTATTGTTGCTACACCAGATACAACTGCATCTGTTACACCAATACCACCTCTTGAACCTCTACCTCTACCAACATGGAGGTTATAAAAAGGTATGGTAGTTCCTATACCGACTTTATTATTGTCTGCATCACCTATGATCAAGTCTGTTGAAACTTGAACACCATTCTTTATGACAAAACTCTTATTAATTGCCATTTCGGGTTCACTCTCCCCCTAACGTTTTTTTATTATTTATCAATTCTATTTAGTGTAGATCAACCCATTGATTAGAACTACCATTTCCTCTATAACCTTGGAACTTACCAGTGCTTTCATTAAAGACGATTGCACCTGTGGTGAGACCAACCAAAGCATCTCTTTCTGTCTCTGTAACTTTAGGCATAACTGCAAATCTACTCTTCGGAGCACCAGCATCACCAAAGTCAACTGCACCTCTAGGTTTGAATGTTCCAACACCGATTGATGCACCATTTCCAACAAGAGCACCTGCAACTCCACCAACAGATAGAGTGCCTGAGAATACACCTGTAGCAATACCAGCAGATGTTGGGTTAAAGACAGGAGATGCGACAGTATCAAATGAATGATAATCAAAGTTTGCAGCAGTGCTTATACTACCAAATCTCTTCCATGCATTATCAGTTGAGTAGACCCAACCAAGATACTTACCACTCTGTGGATTATTAGTAAATTCTATGTCACCAGCAGTTCCTGCAGATGTTGGAGTAGCAATTCCAACAGTATATTTTCTAGAAACTGTTGCATCTCCCTGTAAGAATAGAGATGATGCTTCAAGACCTTTAGTAGAGGAGGATGTTACCTTATTACTGAAGATCACAGGGCCTTTAAACTCAGAAATAATCTTACCTTCGTCTCCACCATTTACGTTGATAGATGATGAGAAGTCACCCTCTGTTGCTTTGACAATGTTGATACCCTTCTTAACAGAGATATCTTCACCTGTGACTGTTCTAATTGGAGTACTATGTATTTCTTCTTTACCAGCGATAGGATCTAGTTTCTTATTACCAGCAAATAAAATACCTTTATCATTAGTTCCAGAGAAGTAGTTTACACCACCATCTTTTCTGAGAGACTGACCTATTAATTCTTCTGCCTCTGATAGATTACGATCCTGTCTCTCTGGTAATGCAGTGGAGTAGTTTCCAGGCCCAAAACCAAGATACTCAAACGTATGACCTGTTGCTCTGTTGATAGATTGTCTTCTTAACTCTATTGGTATTGGTTTAATTCTACGAACAACAGATCTAATAGGATGTGCTGCTGCTTTAGTTCCAAGAACCGCACGGAAAACAACTAATGGATCAGATGGTTGATTTTTAATTCTAACAATCTCATCATCAATCATGAAGTAATCACCTGCGTTGAAGTCATCTGCAACAGGATTAAATGCAGCTGCATCCATGTTAGTGGTTGTCTTGGTCATCGCAGCATTCAATTTTACTTGGAATCCATCATACAATGCTACCATTCTACCGCTTATACTCTCATCATCTGCAGTGGGTGTTCCATCATTAGATGAAATACCTTCAGGCATCACAAACATTGATGATCCTACAGATAGATTTGATGTGGTTGTAACAGCAATTCCTAAATTTATTTCAAACTGCTGATCGTTTAAATCCTTTACTACACTGAAAGATCCTAAGAATGGATCCGCAATTATTTCTAATGTGGATGCGGTGTCACCCTCAGTTCTAACACCAACTGTTGATATTGCAACCGTGACGTTTTTATTAGCCGATAATCCATGATATGTTGATGTTCCAACTGTTGCTATTCCAGTTACTGGGTTATAATTATATGTTTGAATACCAACTGCCTTTCCAGTTTTAGTTAATACAGCGTTTTCAGTAACAACTGCTCCTATTCCACCAGTTGTTACACCAGTAATTGCTGAATTTCCTAAGACATAAACACTCTTAGCAGCACCAACTTGAATTTTTTCAATACGATAGAGATCATTGTATTGTTTATAAGTTTCTGATGTGACTCCAGAAATTCTAATTATATCTCCAGTGTGATCATTAACATTTTTAACTGTGATCTTAGCAGCACTATGACCTGTAGCAACAGAGCTTGTATGCGTGGTAATACCAGTAACATACATGGTGTTTCCAATACCAAAAGCACTACCTGGATTCATGATAGAAATCGCAGTGATACCACCACTATTCTTATCTACAGTTACTTTTGCTGTGGCATTAACACCAGTGGTTGATCCAACACCAACTGCGTTTGCATTACCATCTGAGTTAAATGTAGGGAATGCGAGATCTGCAGAACTGACTAATTTTGCATTATAATATACCTCATCACTTGAACCACCAGTTCCGTATCCACCACCACTACTTGCGATACTAACAGAGGATATTCCATTAAATCCATGATCAACACCTGTGCTAATAATATGCTGTTTTGATAATGGATAATCTTTTGTTAGTGTGCTGAACGCATAACCAACTGTGGAAATACCAGTGAGAGTTACAATATTAGTAATCCCAACACCAACACCTTGATCTAAAACAAATTTGTTTACAGTTTCTTTTGTAAGACTATCTCTTACATCGTTGATGGTTGTTTCACCAATAGTTTTTGAGAGTGCATGTGATCTTGCTGGTTCTGGATCTGCAACAGGATTGTCACGATTTACTTGTGGATAAAGGAATTTTATCGGTTGTGTAAATTTTTCTCCAGTAAATGGTGATACTGTAGGAGATACAGATGAATTTAATACGGTTAAGTAGTAAATACCATCTTGTGTTCCTTGAACATACTCTTGAACTTCTTCAGTATCCTGTATATAATATGTGTTCTTATATTGTTTTCTCTTAAAGTGTGGTAAAGTCACATCTCTAGTAAGAATGTCAGTGGTAGTAAATGCACCAGGTGCTGTTGATAATCCAATGGTAAATTCACTAGCACTATTAATTCCAACAACTCGGAATGTTCCATTGAAACCTGAATTACCTATACCTGTTGAGTTATTACCACTCTTTATATTAACAGTTTCAACTAAAGATCCTACAGTCAAATTGTGAGGAAGATCTGTTATGATAGTCGCGATGCTATCTACTGAGCTGTAGCCTGCACCAGCAATTGTTCTAAAGTTTCTTTGTTGATCAACATTTGTAAGATTTACAGATCCAAAATATGATTGAACTTCTGTTGTTGTTGATCCAATTGAAGTATTTGATTCTTGAAGAACATAACCAACTTTTGGTGGTCTTGCTACAGAAACCCCACTAGATGCAGGAATTACATACCTTAAACGATAAGTTGTGTCGGCAGCATCTCTTTCATCAGATTTTCTCTTAATATATGATCTAGGAGAAGCATTTCCTAACGTAGTTACTTTATTGACGAAATATGGCCATATAGCATCTTTTCCACTATGAGTATCAATACCAACCTTCAAATACCATTGATTTTTGCTTATATTATCGTACTGAATTGGATGACCAACATCACCAGCACTCTTATCAGATACTCTACTTACAACTCTTAATGGGCCTCCAGCATTATTAAGTGTCAATACTGATCCACTCTCTGCTTCAGATAGTGTTTTAGCAACTTTTAATCCAACGTTAGTTGATATTCCTGTTGTAACTGCAAAATATACTTGATTTGAATCTAATCCGTCAGGTAATGAACCATCTTCACTTATAATTCTAATTGATTCACCGTTTTCAAGAGTATGTGCCTCTTTTAATTCTATCTGGTTACTTGTTATACTATTAATACCTGCAGAACTTCTATTAACTCTAAATGACTTTTCACCACTTGCAGAAGTTTTTCTAATTCCATCTGTAGTTGTATTTCCTTGCATCACAATTCTAGAACTAAATTCTGATGTGACACCTGCTGAAATTGGAATTAAAACGTTAATTCTATCAGAAGTTCCTGCACCAATTCTATATCCATCCAAAACATTCTCTGGTTTGACAGACGCATTGGTTTGATCTTTTAGATATAAACGCTCTGATGTTGTTCCAATACCCACAGAGTTTGTAATATCAAAAGTTTGGAACTCAACAGTTTTTTCTGTAGTAGGAAACTCTTTTGGTGGAACTATATGTGTAATATAACCTACATCATCTTGTGAAAATGCGTTTTGTTTGAATCCTGATGCAACTAATGCCTTCGCTCCAAAGTTTGAGTTGGAGTTAGTGATTGACATTTCACTACCAGTGTCTGCTAAGAAATGCTCTGCGTAACCAATCGCAAATACAGATGCAGCCTGAATTGTCGCACCGTTAATCGCTTTGATATGTGAACCTGAGTAGGATGGTTTGTATACTGCTCTTGAATCTGTATTTAAACTCTCATTACCAGTTACAGTGCCATCGTCATATACACCTGTGGTTGCATTATACTTTATAAACGCATTATTATCTTTTTGTAGACCAATTCCAGTGAATTGAGCAACCATCATAGAAGCAAATCCTGATGCTTTCGCACCATCAGCAAGTAAACCACTCATTCCATATACAGAACGAAGTGAAATATTGAAGATATATGGAGAAGCAGAGGTTACTGTATCAATTGTAAGTGATACTGAAGATCCAGAGACTGATGGGAGTGCATCAGAAGGAGAGTTTTGAACGTTATATTTAAAGATTGTATCGCTTACCTTGTCTGTAACGACATGTTGACCATCGTAACCAGTTGCAGTAATTCCACTAATTACAACCGCAGTGTCTACATCTAATCCTGTAAGGGCAGAACTGGTTGTAACTGTAATGAGGTTTGATGATGTAGAACCATCACCTGATTTTATACTGCTAATACCAACTGATCCTGATTTAGGCCCAGTAATACGAAATTCATCAATTTTTGGTTGAATATCCAATCCTGTAGATGGATAATCTGGTTCAATTGAACGACCAGATGAAGAACCATACACCAAACCAACCTTTTCATAATACATATCAAGGTCAGTTCTAGTATTTGATCCGAATGTTTGGTATGTATCGTTGATTTTTACTTTGTTTACACCATCAGCATATTCAAAAGCAGTTAATTTATGGTGTGAAAAACTAGGAGTATATACATTATCGGTATAATCAAGATATGCTAAACCATTAGGATCTGCGTCAAATATAGAAAATTGCCAAAAGTAACTAGCACCAGTTACACGGAATATGGCAGAACTTTCAATTGTATCATTTACTGGATTAGGAACGAATTTTGGTCTTATCTTCGTTTTTCTTAAATCCATACCAACAAGTGAGGTTCCACGAGGTATGATTACACCACCATGTATACTATTAAGCTTATAGAGTGCGTTATTACTATTCGAGAGATCATAGGTCGTTGTTGCATCCCATGCAGAAAAATCAGAGGTTGCTGTTCCGAATCTGTTTAAAAAACTACCTGAACCATTAGGAATGAAACCAGGCCTATTGTCTATGACATGATCACCAGGATACAATAATACTGTTGTTTGTGCAAATCTATCATTATTTAATCCTGACTGATATGAAAATCTTGCTGCTTCGATTAAAGCTCTCTGAATCGTCTTAAATGGGCGAGTTAAAGAGTTACCCTTATTTTCGACACTATCAGTCGCATCCAAATCATTCGGGCTAACATATAAAATGTTGCCTCGCACATTCTTTAAAAAATTCTCTAATCTGGAAAGACCCATTTTATTTTTATACTTTTTTGATTATTTATGCAGCGAGTACAGCACTAATATGCCCACACGAGTGCCCGCTAATACTTACAAGGTATTTATAAAAAATCTAATAGAGCAAAAAAAATGGCGGGATTTTTTTCCCGCCTTTTTGGAAGCTAAAGCTGATTTTGGTGGCCGTCAAAGGGGATTGACGTATGATACGACCTCATCAGTTGCTGTATCACGCACAAACCGTAGCATATTCATAAACTGATCCACGGTTTCACAGTCTACGGTTTTCTCATCACCCTCACTAGAATACAGATAAAGTTTACGTTTGAGTGGATCAACGACACAACGTGTCAAGTACGCATCATCCATTAGTGGTTTTCATATATGCATTAATTGTATCGTAACCACCGCAAATAGTCAAGTTTGTAAAAATTTCTTACATATTCTACATCTTCAACAGTTCTTTCGTGTTTTTTATAGTCAGAATCCATATAATCTAGAGTGAGTCTTTGCCCTAATTCATTATATATGTAATTTGAGTTCAATTTTCTCACATTAAACTTCATTTTTAGTATGGAACCCAACCAATCAGAAAAATCATTACCAAATCCATTCTCAAAATGCCAAATATGAGTTTTATCTGTAATATAGTCAACTTGAGGTCTAAACCACCCTTTAGGATGACAATTATAAGATTTTAAAGACATATATCTCTCCAATGGATCTCTAACAACAGATATATGAGGAATATCCTCTACATCTAGATGTTTTTCATACAATTCTCTATGTAAATGCGTAGTCTCTACACCATCAATTGTTTTCCATATCTTTTGCTCAGGCTCAAATCCATTTTGTTTTATATTTTCTTGCAAAAACCTGCCAGCAGTTCTAGGAACATGAATAAAGAAAAATCTTTTTCTAGTCTCCTTGTGTTGATATGTGGGCATTAAGGTCTACTATACCAAAAAGATAAGACAAATCTCTCTGCCCTCTCTACCTTACTAACGTAATGAAGATGTTGTGAATTTGAAAATATTATAAGTTTTCCTTTTTCTGGTTTAACTTCAATATCCTCAAACATGGTAGAACCACCACCAAAATCGTCATTTAAATACAACATTGCTGCAAATACATCTGGTTTATGAACATTATTATCGTCAACGTGAGGTTTCATGAAACATCCAACAGGCCATCTCACGACTCCAACATAATCTAATACGATTTCATCATCAAATGTTTTACAACGATTAGTCACATTATTAATGACACCATGAAACAATTCATCAGTTGTTGAATTCATATCAACAGGATCTACGTTCCCACCAAGATACCTAGCACCATAATTTTTATCGAATGGATGATTGGGAATATATGTTAGAGTTTCATTGGGATCTGAATGTGTGACGGCATCCAAAGAACGATCTTCTTTTTTGATATCAAAAAGGTCAATGAATGGTTGACATTGACTAGGAGAAATAAAATTCTCCTCAATATAAATTAATTTCTTCAAATCGTTATTGTATTTCTCTTTCCTCTATAAGTAGGATCATTATAATTTGGAACATCAGGTGCGGTCTCTGGATTAAAGTTTGGATCAGGATAATCTCTCCAACTATCACCTTGATACTCAACATATAATGGGTTTACATCTTTTCTTGCTGCATATACATGATAAAAACAATTTACAGGCATACCACCTTGTGCTTGTAGGTAAATAAATTCATCATCCCATCTCTTCACAATAATATCTTGATGTGCACCAATTGGTTGTAATTGAACTGAGATGCTCTCAACGTCAACAAGATCTTTCCAATAGTCTGGTAACTTTATTATCTTTTCACCTCTAACTCTACCCCTATGATAAACACCTACCTCTGGGCCTTCAATACAAGCATATCTAAGTCTCCATCCCTCTTTGCTTGGATGTTTAATATCAAATGGTTTTGGTTTTGAGTCAGCAGATGCAAATCTAGAAGCGAGTCTTCCTTTGTTACCTCCATCAATTGATCCACTTACAAATAAATCACCCACAACATAAAGTGAATTAACTGAAGAACCACCACTTACTAATAAACCATTGGCCATCCCAGAGTCACCATCTATTTGTTGACAACCTTTCACGTTAACTGACATGGGAGTTCCACCAGTATCCTCTCTACCAACCATCAATGTTGCGGTGGCAGAAGAAAAAGCATCTGGTTTTCCAATTTGAGTATTACCCTGAATATATGTGGAGTGGTTAATCTTCGAGTTTCCTATCCCTAATGCTTTAGGAACCACTTTTTTAGCAGCAACAATAAGTTGCCCACCGTATGTAAATATTTCGTCGAATGAAAATGCCATGTTAGATACTCTTTGTGTTTGTTTCGCCTGGTTCTGGTAATTTATCTTTTGTCAGTGCACGAGAGACTCCTTCTAGTAAAGGTGTTAACAATTGAGTTCCAAGACTTCCCCTCAATGTTAATAAACCTGATGTCATGACTTTACAAGATTGCTTTCCATCTATTGTAACATTTTTTGAGTCAAGTTTCAAGGTCTCGTTTGCATTTGCCCAAAGTACACCATGTGGAGCATTACCATTAGCAATTAACTCTATATCGAGTGCTTCTAATTTTATTTTACCATTGTTTGCTTTTATATGTATGTCACCATTCTTAGAAAGAATCATGATTCCTTCTTGCTCTTTTGTTAAATCCTCACCACTATGAATAAAGGTCGAACCTGGTGAATTAAGTAATGTATATCCAGTTCGTGGGCCATCTTCGTCAAATGACATGAAATGTCTACCATCTAATGCCTGAATATGAACACTCGAAGTGACATCACCTTTTGGGCTTATTTTACCAAAGGTGATAGCACCATTCATGGCACTAAAAATTTGACTCCAAAAATTCCTTTTTTTCATTAGTATCCTCCTCCATAGCCACCACCGCCTCCACTTGGTGTGCTAGGTGCTGGTGTTGATGGTGTGGTTGGTGCTGGTGCGGGTGTAGATGGAGTTGTATAACCACCACCACTTGCAGGTGTTGTGCTTGGTGTGCTTGTCGCTGGTGTTGTTGATGGTTCACTAACTGGAGTAGTTGAATAAGTTCCTCTTGTTGGAGAACTTATGGCCTCAATAGTGTCTTCCTGTGTTTCAGTTTCTTCTCTTTGAGATGCTGTAATAGTTCCCTCAATTTGTCTCTTCTGAACACTCGCAAGTTGAGTGTCATAGACTACAATATTAGTTCCAGATGTTTGTGCAGATGTTCCTGCATATCTAATACCATTTACATAGTAAACATTTCCATAATAAGGTTTACCGTCAACGTAACCATTTATATTTAACCCAACAAGATCAAAGACTTGAACCACATCTGTGAGAACTGGTTCAACTGGTTGCGGATCACGAATAATACTAAACTCAGGAACAAATGTTGCATTGAATCCAGTTTCTGTATTCATTCTAATTTGTGGTAACTCTGTAAATCTACCTCCTTTATCCACTGATACAGATTTTATCTTTCCAAAAGGATCACAATTATATGAAAGAACACTACCATTACTTGGTATAATCTCTATTGTATCAACACCACAGTTATGGTTAAAGCCTGAATTTGTAACAGTTACACCTGTAAGTTCTATGATAGCAGGGTATTGAGGAACGGTTTGTGGTGGTGGAAGATAACCTTGACCACTATCCCTAACAATTACTTTTACAACAACACCATTTTCAATAATTGTTTGTAAAACAGCACCACTACCATTATTACATGGATCAATCACTTGAACTTGAGGTGGTGAAACATATCCAAATCCACCACTCACAAGATCAACCGCAATTAAATTACCATTAACATCTACAACTGGGTTCGCAATTGCTCCAACACCACGACCACCAAAAAATTTAAGTTTAGGTGGGCCACAAGGTTGATCACCAATTAAACAAGGATCAGATCTCAGTAAATTTTTGGGAGTTAGTGCGTTGACTTCAGTAATTGTCAAAAATCTAACCTTTTCATCACCATCTATGAAAATAAATTCTGTTTCTGGATTTAATTCAGCATAAGCATTTGCATCAGCAAGTGACACATTTTGAACGTATCCATCAGTCTCGCTAATGTATCCTACTTTTATATTATCAAATGAAGTTTGTGATATTGGCATTATTCTAGACTCTCTTTAACTGTATCGTAAATGACACTATGGGGTGTTGTTGTATGTGCGATACCAACCATTTTCACTTGTGATCCATCATCTCTCACATGAACATGAAATGGGCCATAGTAAGGTTGACCGTTTACATAACCAACAAGATTAGTTAGATCTTTTGTTCTTAATTTTGGTTTAGTAAATACTTTTTTAATTGTAACACCTTCTTTGCTAGAACTCAACTTTTCTATACTTGTTCCATAAGATTTTCTTTCTTTTGTTGAAAGAGAAGTATTCTTGGCAGACTCCGCAACATTTGATGTACTAGGTTTGTCAGCCGATCCACCTCCACTTTGCATTGTGTGTTCATCGTTTGGTGAACACTCTGGATCAGGATCACAATCAAATATTTTAGTTATTGAATTAACAAATCCTAACGCACTTGTTATATCAAAATTCATACCTCCAAGTGCACCTAAACCTAGACCACTTGGTATTCCACCAGCAATAGAAGCACCTTGACCAGCAATAGCATCTAATATTCTTGGATTAGTCGCTGCTAAACTACCAGCAGCACTTAATAGGTCAGGAATATTACCAACTCTAATTGCTTGAAAAGCGTCACCTATTCCAGATAAAAGGTTTTCACTAACTCCTAAAATATTTGATGTTGAGGCTAATCCTGATGCTATCCCTGTGGAATTTGATCTATCATCTATTAGTGCTAATGCATTTGCAATCAACGTTTGATTATCTAAAGTATTTTGACCAGCCGCATCAAGGAATTGAAGCAATCCATTAGTATAGTTTCCCTCTGCCCAAAAACGGTTTGCACCTCCTATACTGTTGGGATCTATTTTTGCTTGATCAGCTAAAGTTTGAGAGAGACTTAAAACTAAAGCACCAGAAGATAAAGATGCTAAGACTGTGTTTTCATTTATTGAATTATCAATTTTATTTTTGTCAAGGTCAGATCCAGTTTCAGTAGATGATCCACCAAGTGAATTTTGGATCTCATCTACCACAGGGCCAATCGCATTGTCAAATCCTGACATGATAGTATTGATTGTTCCTCCTAACACTTCTCCTATAATCTCTTCAGCTTCACAAAGTGGTGTCGGTCTGTAGAATCCATCCTGAGAGGGTTGTGGAACTTGGTCAGAACCAGATGTATCTAACAAGGGAACACTAGGTATCACTGATGATGTACTAACACCAGCAATCCCTGCTTCTAAAGTGGCATTATTTGCTGCTGCTTGCTCTGATAATTTCTTCTTTCTATTAAACGCTTTCATCAATGCTGCTGCTATCAATCCCACAAGTGCAGCACCTGCCATACCATTAAACATACATGCAATTTTTTCCAATCCCTCTACTTTTTTATTCAATAATTCTAATGTATGAGATGGTGGAGCAAGATTTTCTGAAGATGCAAGTTTTTCATTAAACTCATTAGTTGTAAACTGTTGAAGTTTATTCATTATACCTTTCATGAATTTTGACATCTCTTCCGATGCTTCATTAATCGCTTTGTCTATATCTTTATCATTTTCTAATATAGGTAAACCTCCAGCCTTATTGGCATCCAAAAGAGATTCTTGAAATCTTGCTATTTTTTCAGTTAATTTTCCTATTACAGTTTGTATATTTTTTACGTCAGATTGTGTATCTGGATTTGGGCATGCTAAAGTATGTTTTTCCTCTAAAGTATATTTTCTTTTCTCATCAGAAATCTTATACAAATTGTTCGCATCTGATGATTCTGCAGAGACATTTGCTTTTGATGGTGAACTATATGCTTCGTTTCCTGCTTGCTTGGGTGCAAAATCCTTGTCGGCAAGTTTCTTTTGTTCATTTGGTTCTTCGTTTATATTTTTAGAATAAAAACTTTGTGGAGTAAAGTTTTTTCCACCACTACCCTCAGTTCCCATTTTTCTTTCAAGATTAGTCTTAGCGTTGTTACCAAGACAACCCATGATCATAGGAACTTGTTGATCTTTTCCGTCAAGAAAAAATCCAAAAACAAACATTCCTTGTTTGATGGCAGGTGATTGATATGATCCACCATGACCAGAACCAGAAGTCACGGGATACATTACCTGAGCCCAAGGAAGTTGTTCTGCAGTTATACTAGACTCTTGTTGATCATGATGACCGATGATTCTAACCTTATATCGATATCCCCATGCTGGCATCTCATCTGTCTTTTCAAACTTGTCAGGATTTTGATTTTCTCTCCACGTTGAATCGTCAGCAACCTGGCCAATAAACCAGTAAAAAGTGCCTCCTAAGAAACCAGGATTAAATAGTGATCCTCCCTCCATTTTTTAATCGTCGTATACCAGACACTCTGGCTCATCAGGGTGGATATCACAAAATACTTCTAATACGTTTGGATCGTGATGATCACCTGATTCAATTTCATCCTTATGATGTTCTACATACTCTTCCAAATCATGCAATTCATCTTCAATGTGATGACGCATGGGTTCTGATGTTTTTGGATCGGCAAGAATTTCCTTGTCTTTTTTAATGTGATCTTCTATGCTTTTCATGAGTTACCTCCTGCTGTGATTACCTTTTCTTCCGAAAGAATCTCTTGCTAAGTTTAACTTAGTATAGGTTCCCTCAGAACTAACATAGTGGCATAAGTCGGCTATAATATATAGACCACCACTTTCCCTATTCACTGTATCATCTTTCTCTGCTTGAACAGAGAATATGTCAACAAATATTACATCTCCAGCATGTAAACTAAAGTCTCCAGCGATAGTTATTGTCATCATACCAGAAAAAAGTTGATTGTATCGACGGATAGATTGGTTCAATGTCTTAACTGCTTTAAAATTATCTGAGGTATTTCCAACTCCAATTTGTTGTGCAGTATCTCCGTCAGGTAAAGTTCCACTATCAACCACATATAATGTTGTTCTCGTATAATCCTCTTTCTTAGTATCAAATTTTTCATTAAATTTAGGAAGATTTTTTCCAGCCATCTTAACTTGTTTTTTAACCTGTTCAGCAGTTTGTTCTATAACCTCATACTTACAATCATAAGAATTAAACAAAACTATTTTGGTTTTATAAGCACCCATGTTCATTTTTGATTGAATATTGATTGAACTATCTGATTGATGCTCCAATATCTTTCCATCATATCCAGCAGGAGTTGCTTTCACATCTGTGGAGTTATTAAAAACATATGATTTCTTTTTCTCTTGATTGAATAATCCTTCGATAGATTTAAAATGATATCCATCAGCGTTTTCAAAAAATAAAAATCCTGCAGTTACACCTTCAGGAAAATCTTTTGGAATCCCTTGTTTAGAAAGAAGATTTAACATATAAAATGGTTTACGATTATTACCAACAAAATTATACTCACCCATTGTTTCTTCAACATGTAATTTCTTTTTCGTTTTTAATCTTTCTTTAAATATTTTTTTAACATGATTGTGCACACTTCCAGTTTCTCTAGATACGCATCTAGACTCACCCATTTCATTACGAATAAATTCTTCCGATACTAATTCTAAACTAATAACATTTTTACTCGCATCCTCATATACAGGATCAACTTTATTAACAATCATATCAACTTTAATTTTTTCCTCATTATTATCTTCAAACTCTAACTTAAAATCTTCTGTTCCTATAAGAGGAAGACCTTCTATTACAGACTTATTATCAATCGCATTTCCAACATCACTGAAAACAACATATGCTTTAACAGAATCTTGTAATATACTTTCATGATATGTTAGACGAATTAATCCATTAACAATACTCGCAACCTTTTCTGGATCTTTATTGGAGATAATGCTTGCTTTAGATATATTTGCTGGTGATGATTTCTTTGCTTCGTTACTCATGATATTATTTACCTCCGTACATGGCTAGTTCAGAATCATCAATGACAACTGTTTTATATCCGATGGTTCTACCTCTCTTATTTTTAATTGCCACTTGTTGAGTCTGTTGAATTGGAATTGGAACAATTACAGCATTACCCTCACCACTTTCATAAGTTGTTTCTTCTGCCACAGCATCTGCATTTGTTCTATTTTTATTATTTTGTTTATCATCAATCTTTGCATCCTCTTGTTTAAGATCTTTTCCACCCGACTCTTCTTTACCAAAGAACGATTTAATAAGAAGAGGAGCTACAACCATTGGGTTATACAACTGTAAAATATTAGGAATCTTTTCAATACCACCAATTAAAAATCTAAGAGCCTTAGGAACATTAATAGAGTGCTCTTCCATGAAGTTGGAAATAAAATTACCAAACCCCTTTTTAAAGAAATTAAATACTGCCTTACCACCCTTGAAGATAGTCATAAAAGTATCTTTTAATTTCTGCCCTACCGCATCTATACCACCACCCATTAGTAATTCATATAATAAATCACCAACAAATACACCAATCGTTTCGCCAATCAGTGTGCCGAGAATTGGTATGGGTATGAATGTTCCAAGTGCACCACCTAATGCAGCACCTAATCCTTTGAAGATGGCTTGAGATGCTGGTTCTCCAGATAAAAGAGATACGATAGTGATGACAAGTGGGCCTACAATAGGAATCTTACCAAAGAACTTAGAAAGAAATGGTTTAGCACCCTTAAATGCAGGTGCAATAACTCCTGAAGCCTTGCCAAATATCTTCGCAGCAAATCCTCCAACCTTAGCTAAACCTTTCGTTACTAATCCTTTACCTGTTGTAAGTAACTTTGTTCCAAATTTACCTAACTGTGGAAATAATTTAGTTACTAACTGTGCACCTCTTCTAATAAAACCTTTAACAAGCTTAAAAGCATTCTTTATGTTTTTAATTACTGATGTAAATATTTTCCTTCCAATTATTTTCCATACTAAAAATGCGTTAATTAAATTCGTCAAATTCTCCATGAATGTTTTGAATTTCTTAGCACCCTCTTCACCAAAAATTTTACCTACTATTCTCTCTGCACCATCAACAAGTTTGTATCCAAAATCAACAAAACTTGCTAGGGCATCAAGAATAAATCCAGCACCACTTATGATAAAATTAAATACTTTTCCTGCTACTTTGAGAACTCCAAGTAATCCTTTAAGTTTAGGAAGAAATTCTATTAATTTTAATATAACCACACCATAAAGAAACTTTGTGATGAAACCAAAAATACCTTGTAGTAATCCAACACCAGGTACTTTTATAGGTGGAAATCCACCATCCTTTTTTGGTTTATCTGGTTTCTCTACATCAGCTTCTTGTGCTGCACGTTTTTCTTTCTCTGCTGCTATCCTATTTTTTTTCTGTGCTTTTTCTTTTAATACAAGACCACCTTTCATTGCCTCTGCAATGGCAGTTACATCCTTACTAATCTTTACTATTCTTTTATCAGTTTCTTTTGCATCTATTTCTGCTTGAACCACTTCAAGAGAAGGGCCTTTGTATCCCCTTCTTCCATCAGTTTTTGCTACTGGTTTCCGACCTTTCTTTGAACTTGATATACCACCACTTACCATATTTGATGCTGTTTCTTTACTAGCACCACCTTTTTTTCCACCTCTACCCATAAGTTTATCAGTGGCAATTTTTTTTGCTTGGTTTTTGGCAAGTGATTTAGCACCCGCTTTTACTATGGCTCCTAATGGCATATCTTATCTCCTTATCCCTAATGTCTGTTCTTTTGCCCTACCACCAGGTGCAGTCACATCAAAACTTGGTATCGCAGTAATACTATCATCCATGTCACCACCACTTGGAGATGGTGAAGGAGCGACTATACTTCCAAGTTTCTTGAGAGCAGTCAACGCTTTGGCTGCTGGTGGTGGAACTGGTAATTTTCTAATTTGATTTCTTGCAAATCTTAAAGCACGAGCTTGTGGTGTCTTAGAGATAAAGTTGCTAACCATACCACCAAATTTATATGATTGAATATCACCTCTCATACCACCCATACTTAATCCACCAATATCCATCATAGTTCCAACAGTCGATATTTTTGCTTTCTTAGGTCTTTGAACTGCAGCAGGTTTTTTACCTGACTTAGGTTTACCAGTTCCTCCAGCAGCAGCATTCATATTGTATAAAGTGTCTGCACCAACTTGATTTACTGCATCTTTAGTTAACACAAATTCGCCAGGTGTTAACATCGCAGGAACTGTGTCTTCATTTCCTTGGCCTGGAACCTCACCACCTTGATTAAATCTCTTAGGTTCTGTTAGATTCTTTCCTCCTGTTTCTTCACCTGTTGGTCTCGGAGTTGTCTCTGGTTTTACTTCTCCTTCTTTTTCGTCACCCGCTTCAGTATCAAGATTTACCTCACCACCTTCACCACCTTTTTCTAGATCTTTTTCATTCTTCGCAAGTTCTTTATCTACATCTTTTCCGAACCCAAATAACATCTTAACTGTGTCAATTAGTTTAGGTAAAAAACCAACAGTCAATGCTATAAGACCTGGTATCAAAGCAACACCAGGAAATAGTGCCATGAGGCCAGCGACAAGAACAGGCCACCAATCTTTCAGGAACCTGAATATTGATTCTATCTTATCTTTGTTATCAGGATTACCAAACCAATCAAGAATTCTCATCAAGGCTGAACCAAGTAAAAACAAACTTATAAATTTAAATATTGATTCAAAGATTCCCTTTGCTGGCTCTAAAACTTTTCCAAATGTTCCAGCAACTTTATCATACATTTTCTTTCCACCCTCTAAGAGGTTTTCTTTCATACTTCTTTTCTTTTTCTCTCTTGCTTCTCTAGTATCATCTGCCTTATCTTTTTCAAGTTTGTTTTGATTGGTAACAAGTTTTTTTATTGCATTAACATTTTGAGATATTGATGCCAATGCTGCTCCAGTTTTCTGGCCACCTAATTGATTTGGTGGTGCTGGTGGTGTAACGGGTGCGGGTGCTCCTTTACCTGTGATAAATTTTACTGCATCATCCTTTGTTTTCTTTGGTTGTGTTGTTCTTTTCTTAGATGGTCTTATCGCATCTTGTAAAATTGAAATTCTTGGATCATTAGGATTTGAGTTTTCAAGTTTTATAATAGTTTCTTTTACAGCACGAGAATAACCCGACTTTGATTCTATATCAACGGGTTGATAACCAAAGTCTTTTATTAATATTTGTCTTGCTTCTGGGCTAGCCATTCTTTGATTGCTGTCGTTTAAGTTCCTCTTCTTCGAGATGTTGTTTTAGTAATCCAACATAGATGTCTCGTTCCCAAGGCATCATGTTTTCAATCTCAGTTAATGAGTATTTATGGTATTGCATCAACGAAAAGTTCAATCGGTAATAGCTAGCAAGATCCATATGGATCATTGCTACCCGAAAAAAGACGCTAAACCCTCAAGTACAACTTCACTTTCAACTTTTGTCTCTGGATTTTTTACCTTTATAGTATGTGATAATTTAGGCATTGATGTAAAGAACTCTTCAATCTTCTTAAATTGAGATGAGTTCATCGATTCAAGAAACTCTGTTATCTCTTTCTTCGTGCAGTCTGCTGCGACCCATACTTCCTCGTTAGTGTATATCTTATCAATACAAGATGCAATCAATTTAAATGATTGATCCATCGCATTCTCATCCTTAAAATCAAAGTTACTCTTTATAAACTCTTCTAAAGAAGGATACTTAAGTTCCATCATTAAATTTTTATCAAGTTCAATTTTGTTTGTATGACCCTCAGTTTTTTGAACCTTGATGTCATCTAAGTCAATAACAACTTTAACACTTGTCTTCTCATCATCAGGGCAAATAATATTAACATCTATTGATTCACCAACTGACTTTCCGCGAATATTTAAAAACAAATATTCAATATCAAATGTAGGTAGTGACTCTACTTTAATTCCTTTTGTTTGAACACAACTCTTAAGAACTGCTTTGATAGCTTGAGTAATTTGTTTTGTATCTTCACTTTCTAAGGCAAGAACTAAAAGTTTTTCTTCTTTCACCAGAAAAGGTCTATAGTTTATTTCCTTCTCTGTAGATGGTAACACCATACTATACGTTGGTGTCGCAATTTTTGGTAAAGGCATGATATCCTATTATGCAATTCAGTATATTATATAGCAGGGTTATTGGGAGAGTGATCTCTGTACAACTCCACCTACTACATCACCTAGTAAATCTATTCCAGTTAATTTATCTACAGCAATATTAGCAGCTCTACCAGCAAAATATGCAAACGTTGAATCTAAAGCATTTGAAGCAGGTTTTGCACTATATCTTGTATAAGAAAATGAAACGGTGCATTTCAATAAGTCTGATGCATCATATGAAATAGGCATTGCCGATATTGATTTTGGGAATGCATCAATAAAAGTATATGTTAATGGTCTTGTTCTACCTCTAACTGGATCTTGTGAGTTCAAATTCTTTTCAAATTTAGTTATTTCTAAACCACCTTTATACTTAGCGGGAAACTTCATTCTATAATAAAATTCACCAAAATGACCATCATTTGTATCATTTGTCATGTATGACATCCAAGATTCAAAATATCTAATTGGTATATATTCTTTCGCATCACAATAAAATGTTAATGAAACCTCTTCATCAAAAACTCTACGATGAGCATACTTCTCTGAAACTCCTGAAAAATCATTATCTAAGTTTGCTGTTGCCATCGATGAACCTGGCAGTGTTGCCTCTGAGCAGAATAATTGTAGTTTTTCTTTTCTTGTTTTATCAAGATATTGGAAATTTAAAAAGTTTCCAAGACCTTGTTGACGAAGATAATTTCCAAAAGTATCTCCATTTTCATTTAATTGCTTTGGATCTTTAACTGTGACTTGATAAAACGAGGTGGTTGCTGGCTCTAGCAAGTCACTTACAATTTTATCTACCGTTAATCTCTGTGGTGGGATGGAAGCCATTTATAAATACATTTGACCTTATATATTATGTATGCAAGATAATGGCAGAAAGTATAAAAAGTCGCTATAAACCATCGAATCCAGAGAAATATCAGGGTAATCCGAACAATATTATCTGTAGAAGTAGTTGGGAAAGACGTTTCTGTGTATGGTGTGATAAGAATGAGAACATAATATCATGGGCATCAGAGGAGTTTTCCATACCTTATATGTCTCCAATTGATAAACGTGTGCATCGTTATTTTCCTGATTACATAATCAAAGTAAGAGAGAAAAATAATAAAATTAAAAACTATGTGGTCGAAGTTAAACCAAAAAAACAAACTCAACCACCTAAGAAAAGAAAAAGAATGACTAAATCATATCTCTATGAGTGTCAAACCTATGCTGTCAATCAAGCAAAGTGGAAAGCAGCAGTTGAGTTCTGTGATGATCGTATGATTGAATTTAAAATAATCACTGAAGATGAGTTGGGTATTAAGTAATGGCTGATAGAGAATTTAGTTGGCAAAAAACAAATCCTGCTGGTGATCCAGCTGAAATTGCTAGAGTTCAAGCAGATATTGATGCGAGAAACCCAACTAAACCTGGTCAATACACTGGTAAACCAGTTCCTCTAGATCAAAAAGAGCAAAGACCACCTGAAGTTAATGACAATCGTATTGAAGCAATCAAAGATAAACTGACATCATCAGATTCAGAGGATCTAATGTTAGAAATTATGGGTGCACTAAACAATACGGTAGAAGCAATACCTAGTGTAGGAAAGTATTATACCTTTGTATATAATGCTCAGACTGCTAAACAGTATGATCAACATCCTCTAGTGGCAGTTACAGATATATTCTCTTGGGGATTCAGAGGAATCAATTTTCACTGGCAATCATCTCGTAATTACACATGGAATGAACTAGCAGGTCAACTCTATATGGTTAAAAGTATTGAGTTAGATGACCTACTCGCAATACCTTATGCAAAGTTTATCACTAAATAAATAAAAACCCTGTAAATGTCAACCAGCACTAACAGTTCTAGTTGGGTAAGAACCTATACGAAAGACGACGCAACCAAATACCAAATAGCATACAGATCCAATAATACATGGAAAGTAAATGCTAATGGGAAGGCAGTGTCTGGTTCTTTTACAACCAACTTACAGGTAGATAGAACAGCAATTGATGGTGGTGTGACAGGTGGTGGATCAGGAACAACATGGACGACTGCAGCAACAAGAGGGCCTGGTGCGAATGGAGTGTGGGAAAGAAAATACATAGATGATGAAGATACAACTTTAGGTTTTGTATTACCTGATGCTAGTTGGTCTGATCTCAATGATAGAAGCAGTGATTTTAATTCACAGATTAATAATATAAGTGCGAATGCAATCGCAAAATACTTTATAAAACTTGGTTATGGTAAGGGTGGTGGCCTAACATCACAACTTGGAGCGATGAGAGAAATAGCTAGAAGTCAAGGATCTAATAATCAAGGTGATCCATCTGATGAAACTACTGGTGCTAATCAAAATCTTAGAACATTAGCAGATGATGAAAAAGATAGACCCAGAGAAAAATATGGATCACGTTATACTTACTATTATCCAACAGCACTTGCTTATAATCGTGATCAAGATAAAATGTCGATATCTGTTTTAGAATATAAACCAAGACCAATAAAAGGATTTAAGATAGCAAAGAGTCGTGATAAAAGTGGTAGACAAGGTTATACATCAAGAGTCTTAGGTAGTGTTTATCTACCTGTACCTGGTAGTGTGCAAGATAGTAATAATGTTGATTGGAATTCAGATAAAATGGATCCAGCAAAACTTGCTCTTGCAAATGCTTTCTTTGAAAATGTTCAGAAAGGAAGTGGTGCAATAGAAGGTGCGATAGATAGTTTAGAGACGATTGCTAAACAAGTTGGTGAAAATTCTGGTGAGGTAAAAACTGGAGTTGCAGCGATGTTAACTAAGGCTGCAACTGGTGGTAGTGTGTTGACAAGAACAACTGGTGCGATTGTGAATCCTAACATGGAATTGCTTTTTCAAGGCCCAACACTAAGACCATTTACTTTTGCTTGGAAAATGAGCCCTAGAGATTATGAAGAAGCAGAAATGATAAAGAAAATAATTAGAATGTTTAAACAATCACAGGCAGTAAAGAGATCTGAAAGTATGTTGTTTTTAAAATCACCAAACACATATGCAATTCGATTCCTAACCGCTAGAGGAAAAGAACATGGTTATCTTCCAAAAATAAAAGAGTGTGCTCTCACAGGATTTAGTATGAACTATACTCCTGATGGTAACTATCAAACATATGAAAACTCATCGATGGTTGCATACGAAATGTCAATGAGTTTCAAAGAACTAGAACCAATTTATCATGATGAGTATACTGCTCTTGATGGTGATACAGACGAGTCAATAGGTTTCTAACATGGCTAAAAATTACTTCCGTAACATACCAGACTTTGAATATGTTAACCGTACAAAAGATGGTCAATTTATTTCAAATTATACTCAGGTAAAAAATTTCTTTAAGAAAGGAAAAATAAGAGAGGATCTATTTCAAGATCTTACTGTCTTTGAAAAGTATAATGTTAAAGGTGATGATCGACCAGATAATGTTGCCAATGAAATATATGGTGATCCTAATTTAGATTGGGTTGTACTTCTATCAAATAATATTGTTAATATCTACAATGAATGGCCATTAAATCAACAAGCATTTGAAAATTATGTATTAGACAAATATGGAACAGTGGCAAAACTAGATGAAATTCATCACTATGAATCTAATGAAGTTAAAGATATGAGTGGGATTATTATATTTCCAAAAGGTGTTAGAGTAAGTGCTGCACAAAGTGTAAGTTATTATGAACAATTAAGTGAAGAGGTAATAACAGTAAATCCAATATCAAAAGCAGTTACTAATTATCAGTATGAACAAAAAGTTAATGATGATAAAAGAAATATATTTTTAATTAAACCAATATATTTAAATGTTGTGTTTGATGATCTAGAGGAGATGATGGAATACAAAGAAGGATCCACTCAGTATGTGAGTGAATCCTTGAAACGTGCTGATAATATCAGACTATTTGAGTAAGTTAATATATGCTGCTATAACTAAAAGAGTTAAACAGATTTGATTATATCTCACTTAACTCTCTGCTAATTTCTGGAAATATGAAAGAGCATCATCTTCATCTTTATCTACAGTTGTAGATGGAGTTGGAGTAGAAACTGCTCTGTTAACTGTTTCTTCTGCAACTGAACGTGAATTAAGACCTTCGCTCTCATCCTCTAATTCTTCATCAGGGATGTAACGTTGTTGTGCAGGTTTCTTACCTAACACATACTTCAATCTTCTTTCAAGATCTTCGTAACTCTTGAACTGATCTGCAGCAGTAACAGCAGCAAGAGAATACTCTTTCTTCCATATCGCTTCTAATGCGTCATCGTCATCAAGAAGTGGTGCAACTGAATCGAACTCTGACTTGTCATAGTTCCAGAAACCATCCTTCTTAACGATCTTCAACTTGAAGTTTGCACCTTGCCAGAAATCAAAAGGATTGATTGGTGATTCATCCTCAAACTCTGGTTGCATTGCTTCCATAATCTTATCAAATATTTTTTTACCATACTTAAATAAGAATACTTTACCCTCGTTAGCAGGGTTGGTAGGATCTTTAACAACATAGATGTTGCTGTAGTAAGATAACTTACGTTTCTGTTTACGAACTACATCTTTGTCAGATTCATTTCCACTATTCCATAGTTCTCTGTTATAGTCAGAGACTGGATCTTTACCACCTACTGTGGTTAAAGAGTTTTCAATATACCAACCACCAGGCCCTTGAAAGGCATGTGTGTATAACTTTGCCCATGGAATTTCTTCCTTATCTGGTGCTGGTAAGA
>VTLG01005806.1_pt1 | contig 38625 bp, 49 predicted proteins | sample 4694571 | NCBI WGS metagenome assembly VTLG01 (sample SAMN12604809, study PRJNA352737) | marine metagenome | biome: ENVO:00000447; feature: ENVO:00000209|ENVO:00000569|ENVO:01000036; material: ENVO:00002151; isolation source: viral sequences binned using virsorter ... | reverse complement strand
ATATCAAATGTGAACCACACTGTTGATATTATCTTTACTTCTGATGAGATTAAAGAACTACTCAAAGAAAAAGCTAATCAAGTTCTTTCAAATCAGAGGATGGTGTTTGATACTATTTCAGTAGACTGGGATGATAAAGAATGTAATCATTCAGATAGACTACTCGTAGAGGAACCAGAAGAGCAGCTTGCAACAGTAGACAGAAATGCTATACCAGCTTTTACACTTCACTTCAAAGCGGAGGGATCATGATGAATGAGCTTACTATTAATGAACAGGTTGAAATGGAAATTACAGAAAGCTTCAGAGATATCTCTAACACATTAAAGAAAGTTCGAGATAATCAGGTAATCTTGAATTTAGATTTAATAGATACGCTTAGAGATATAACGACTATCATTAATGATCAACTCCATAATAACAATATGGTAATGGTAGTTGAAACATGGCATAAGGAGGAACTAACACAACAATGAAAAAGAAATGTCCTGAATGTCAGGGAACAGGCATGTTGACAGGTAAAGAAGCTTATGTTATACATGCTGATGGTTCTGAGGAGTTTACCTATAGAAGGATACATAGATCATGACTAAGCCAAATAGCATAACAACCATGCAAAAAATAGATGATGTAATAAAAGGAAAGGAGTATAAACCAACTCTAGAACAACTTATTAAAGATGAGTTTAAACAAAAAGGAAAGGATGCATCACTAGAAAATATAGTTAACTATTGGAAAAATAAACTAGATTAATAGAAGCAATAGGAGTAAATACTATGTATAGTCTTACAAAAAAATCTATTATTCCTCCCCATAATATAAACACTATGGATATTCCTATGGAGGAAAAAGATTTTATAAAGGCTTATAAGAAATATAATGGAGGAGCATTGATTCAAGACGCTTTTCCAGAATTGCCTAATGATTTGAGAGAATTTATTGTCTCAGGTATTACTCCAATTGAATGGGATAACGCTTTTCCACCTGAAGAAGATGATGAGGAGAATGACTAATGTTAGATCATGTAAATACATATAGTACTTTTGATGATGTTGCTGAAGCTATGTTTGAAGTTGATGAACATCCTGTTTATAATAAATGGGGAATCGAAGCAACAGGTAAAAAGATGCTTATTAAAAAATACCCTGAAGAATATTTAAGTATTGTTAATGATACTTATAATGTTATTCAAAATGCAGAAATACTTAACCCTTTGCATGAGCAAATGTTAGAAGTCTTTGGCAAAGAAAACTTTGATGGCTCTAAAGATGCTTGCAAAATTACAGTTAATCTTGCAAAAAATGGGGCATCAACCTTCGTTGAATATAAGTTTCCACGCATTAAAGAAAAGATTGAAACTGAAAATGGATTTACAACTGATCTAATGTTCAGAGCAATCATGAAAAATACTTTTGATACTAGTAGTGCAGCTACTTTATATGTAGGAAATATAGATTCTTTCTGTACTAATGGAATGATCTTAGGAAACTTTGATATCTTACGTGAAACACATCGAGGTAAATTTGAGGTTAAAAACTTTAGTACAGAATTCCGTCATATACTGGATAATTATCAAGATACTACAAAAGTTTATGCAGACATGGCACAAACTAGAGTTTATAATCTTAATAATGTTCGTAATCTTTTTGATAAGCTTATCCATAAAAGTAAAGTAGATGATCCAGAATGGGTAGCAAATCGTAAAGAAGATCATGCAAGTGATTTATCTAATAAACTTTTTGCTCAATATAAAATTGAATCTGAACAAAGAGGACATAATATATTTTCTATTATGTCAGCTATGACTAACTTCTCATCTCATGGACAAGATGGTTTATTTGCTATGAATAAACAAAAGAATAGTAATGATAATGTACCTGTTAAAATGTTTAATAGAGAATCTAGAGTATCTAAATGGTTGGCAAGTAATACTTGGAAAGAATTCTGTGTAAGTCATGGTCTAGCAGCTTAAAGAACGAGTCACTTAGTTAGTGACTAGTCAGGTTTAGACTCCCTGATGATAGAGAAGCGGTGTGACAACCGTAAAAAAGAGTCTACAACCAGGGGGGAATGTGGAGCGAAAGCTATGAAGCATTCCCCCCATTACTTTAGGATTAAAAATATGTTTATCATTGATAATGAAACTCCTGTATCTCATGTATATAAATTAGAACCTGATCATCCAACATATAATGATTTACATTTATTAGATTATAATAGACCAGTATCAAAAGATAATCACAATGTAATTAATATTTCTAAATCTATGAAAGAAAATAATCTTTTATATGCTGCTCCAATTATAGTTAAATATACACCTGATAGATTAGAAATTATTGATGGACAACATAGATACTTAGCTGCAAAATCTTTAAACCTTCCTATTTATATTCATGTTTTAAAAGACCAACGAACTTTTCCAGGTGAAGAAAGAAAATTAATAACTACATTAAATTCGAATCAAAAGAATTGGGGATTAGGAGATTTTGCATATCACTATTCTAAAGTTAATGATAACAAAATATCTGAAAAATATTCTGAATATTTAACTATATATGATATGTTTAATTCTTCAGATGGACCTGGAATTACACATGGTATTTTAATTTGTATTACTCAAGGTAGAACTACTAGATCAGGAAACAATATAGAATTTAAAAGTGGACAATTAGAGTGGAATAATTCTATTAAACAAGAGTTATACCATATATGTAAAGTCTTTAAAGAAATTAAATCAAGAGCTTCTCAACCTGTTTTAACTGATCAAACAATGAAAAAGCAACAGTTTCAAACTGCTATACTAACAGCTTTAAAGAATCCTCAATTTAATTATAAAAGATTTATAAAGAATTTACATACTGTTAATAATTATTTTAATAAGCTAAGTAAAAAGATTGACATGATTGCTGAAATATATAGAATTGAAATTAATTAATGATGGATTACTCCCGTAGCTCAGTGGATAGAGCAACAGCCTTCTAAGCTGTGGGTCATAGGTTCGAATCCTATCGGGAGTGCCATTTTATTATAATGATTTTATTATTGTTATGCATAATGAATAATGCATAATGCATAATGCATAATGCACAATGCATAATGCATAATGCACAATGTATAATACACAATGCAGAATACATATGTATTATGAGATATCTTTCTTGTTCCCCTTTTGGGGACAGAAAGATCTCTCACTCTTTAATTATTATAAAGGTAATAAGATATGTCTAATGTACATGTAAGTAAATTATCAGGTAAATTAAAAGAGTTTGTTGCAATTAATAGTAATACATTATCGAATCCCTTTTGTATAAAAATGCACAAGGCAAATAAAAAGAATGTTATCTGTACAAAATGTTATAGTTATAATATGTTAGAAACATTTAGACAAAACACTGTACCTGCATTAGAAAGAAATAGCAAACTATTATCTACAACTATATTAACTGAAGATGAATTACCTACAATTAAGAAACCTGTATGTAGAATTAGCGCACATGGAGAAATAGTTAATTATATATATTTGAAAAATATAATTAATATTATTAATCATAATCCTAATTGTGTATTTGGATTTTGGTCTAAACAAAAAGGATTAATAAAAAGATACTTCGATAACCATCCTAAACCTTCCAATGTAATAATGGTTTATTCTAACCCTATCATTGATAAAGTATTATATACTCCACCAATTTATTTTGATAGAGTATTTAATAATGTATCACCTGATCAGTACACTGAAGAACAAAATTGTACAGGCCAAAAATGTAAGGACTGTATGATATGTTATACATTAGATCATCCAACCACAACTATCATTGAGGCAGTAAAATGATTAAACGCATCCATGTTAATCAACATAATATTAAACGTAATGCAAAGACAGGAGATAACTTACCAGTCTTAACAATAAAAACATATAAATCAAATAATTATGCACATGAAGTATTGATTGACGGACCATGTAAAATAGTATACAGTCCTGGCAAACCTCTTTCATGTGGTGCAAAGGTTTGGATTGAAACAGAAAATAATGTAACAGCTTTAAAAGATAACTATTTTACAGGAGTAGTAATATAGAATGAATAAATTAAAACTATTAGATTTATTCTCAGGTATAGGTGGATTTAGTTTAGGAATGGAAAGGACAAATGGTTTTGAAACTGTAATGTTTTGTGAGCAGAATGAATTCTGTCAGAAAGTATTAAAGAAACATTGGCCTAATATTCCTTGCCATCCAGATATTAATACACTAGATTATAAAGGAGAAGTAGATGTCATTACAGGTGGATATCCCTGTCAACCATTCAGTTATGCAGGAAAAAGAGAAGGCGAAGAGGATAAAGAAGGTCGCCACCTCTGGCCGAAAATGTTTGAAGTTATTAAACAAACAAGACCCACTTGGGTTATTTGCGAAAATGTTGCTGGTCACATTACCTTGGGACTCGACCAAGTGTTACTTGGAATGGAAAATCAAGGCTACACCACAAGGACGTTTAATATTCCAGCTTGCGGTCAAAATGCACCCCACATTAGACAAAGAATCTGGATTATTGCATACGCCAACAGCAACAGCAAACCAAATGACACCATCAATGATAGCAAGAGACGCAGGAAGTTGGGGAAACAACGAGTTGACTATGTTAATGGAATACATTGGGACACGAAACCCAATCTTTGTGGAGTGGTTAATGGGATACCCAGAAGGATGGACAGACTTAGATCGTTAGGTAATTCCATAGTTCCACAGATTGCCACAGCTATAGGCTATTCTATATTGGAGTATTACAATGAGTAAAACATGGAAAAGAAAACAAGATAGATTAATTAAATCAAACCCTGTTGCAAAAGCCTTGAATATGGTAACGAAACCTGCTACCATGCCAGACAAGAAAAAAGAACAGAGCAAAACCTATTGTAGAAAGGAAAAGAACGATGACTAGTAGTAATACTCTCTATGCGGTATATGAAGTATCAACCGAATGGGATTTAAAAAAGTTGGGTATTGATCTTGATGCGGTTGAAGACTGGTATGTTAAGTGGGATACCCTACGAGTTAAAAGAACAAAGGATTCTGAATGGGAAGAGATTGATCCTATTAGTTCAGCAGATCTTCGCCAAGACAATGCTGAAATTTTTTGCCATGAACATCCTGACCAGCTTTGGTTAGATGATGTTAGAGTAGATCTACTATGACTGATAATATTATTAAACTCTATGAGACTGGTCCTTGGAATCCAAGAGAAGAAGATATGGCAAAAGAAATGATGGAGGAGGGCTATAATCCACACTGTAAACAAGATGTCTTAGAATATTTCAAAGAGATACAAGATAAATATGGAAAGATATCAGAAATGATAACTTTATTTAATTTACCTGTGGAAGTTACATGGGATTTCTTTCCGAAAAAAATAAAGGAGTAATTTGATAATGAAATATCATAATTATTTGTCATATCATGAGATTCCTGAAATGGAAATAGACTATGTAAAAAAATTTTCAGGCGTATCACATATAAAAAAATTATCTTTAGATGAAGTAAATGAAATACTAGATAATTTACATTTATATTATTCTTTAGGCGGTAAAAAAACTGATATATTCTTTACTCAATGGTGAAATAATGAATGAAATTATTACAACTAAAGAATTAATATCTTATATTGAAACCAAAATGGATGAAGGAAAAAAATCTGTAAAGCATGGTTGGACTATGAATAATATCCTATCTGATATACATGATCAATGGGGACTACCAGCTTATAACTTTAGTAAAAAATATATTATACAAAACTATGGATCAATAGAAAGGTAGTAATTAATGGAATTAGATACTTATCAAAAGAAAGCTAAAACAACTGCTATCTATCCTGATGATTTTAAATTGTTATATCCTTTATTAGGTTTAAATAGTGAGGTTGGCGAATTAGCTGGTAAATTAAAAAAAATTATAAGAGATGAAAGCTTTAAAGGAGTAGACAATATTGAATTTGAAATACGCTGGAAGTTAGCAAAAGAATTAGGAGATGTCTTGTGGTATGTAGCAGCAGTAGCTGATGATTTAGGATTTAATCTATCTACTATTGCTTTAGAAAATTTAAATAAATTACAATCGAGAGCAGAAAGAAATAAAATAGGAGGATCAGGAGATGACAGGTAACACACATCCTCATATGTTGATAGAAGAACATGAAGCATTGAAAAAAGATAATGCGGAATTGACAAAAACTATATATAACTTGTATAACAAAATAGAACTTTTAAATAAACAAATTGAATATCTAGAATCTAAAGTAATTGAAAATGAAAATCAACTTGAATTATTCTCAATGGAGAAATTAAAATGAGTAATATGTTTAATGAAATGATGTTAGAAAAATTCTTTGAAGAGTTTCTTGAAGAAGGATTTACTGAAGAAGAAGCTGATAAACTTGCACATGAAAAATTAGAAACAGTTACATCACCTTGGGGGGAACCATGAGGGGACTATTTATTTTAACTATACTTATAGCTACAGGAATATATTTTTATTTAAATATAAATACAAATGAAGTTAATGCAAATCAGATAATTGAAGAAGATTGGAATGATTATACACTAATAGAAGAAAATCTTAGTGAACAAGAAAAATGTTTATCTGAAGCTATTTACTTTGAAGCAAGGGGTGAACCTTTTTTAGGACAGGTTGCAGTTGGTGTAGTTATTATGCGTAGAGTTGACTCCCCTCAATTTCCTAATAACATATGTGATGTAGTACATGATGGTAAATATTGGAAGGGAAATCCTGTCAGAAATAAATGTGCTTTCAGTTACTATTGTGATGGTAAATCTGAAAGAATAAATAATGAATATGAATACTCCAAAGTAGTACAAGCTGCTATGCTAGTATTGCAAGGAATTGTAGTTGACAATATGGAAGATGTAGTTTACTATCACGCTACATACGTTAATCCATCATGGGCTTCACAGAAAATAAAAGCATTTCAAATAGGTAAACATATATTTTATAAGGAGAAGTGAATATTATGTCTTCCCAGAAGCGAAAGAAGGATCAAAAGAAAATGCACAGAGAGTTGGTAGCTGAATACCAACGTGCTGGATATTCCGAAAAGGAATCTAAGAAATATGCTTCACAAGAAATGGAAGAATTAATGAGTGAAAAGAAAATGAAACCTTTAAAAAGAAAGATTTCTTAAATGAAATATAGTTTAATTTTAAAAAATAACTATGAATCAAAAATTGTTTGTCAATCAAATTCAAAAAATATTTTAATTAAAGAATTAGAAAATAGACAAGGTTTGATAAGAACATTTAATATAGAAAATCCTTACTTAATTATTCTAAATAAATAGGGTTTGTTCTTTTCTTCCTTTGGGCGACAGAACAAACCCTTGGTAAATATCTAAAGGAAATAGATATGTATAATTCTAAAGCTAAATTTATAAAACATATTGCTTGTGAACAATGTGGATCAAGTGATGCAAATTCTTTATATGAAGATGGAAATCAATATTGTTTTTCATGTGAAAACTTTATACCAGGAAGGAATGAAATGATTCAGAATAATGTTACAAAGGCACCAATTCAAGGAGTAATCAATAATGTATTTACAAAAGGAGAATATAGTGCCTTACAAGGTAGAGGAATTAAACAAGAAGTTTGTAGAAAATTTGGAGTAACAGTTACAGATAAAAATAATAAACATATTTATCCTTATTATGATCAAGATAAAAACCATATTGGAAATAAAATAAGAAAAGTAGATGAAAAGAAATTCTTTGTTGAAGGTAATACATCTAAAGCCCAATTGTTTGGACAACATTTATTTTCTGCTAAAGGTAAATATATTACTGTAACTGAAGGTGAGATAGATGCTCTATCAATTTATCAAATGTTTGGTGAGAAATGGCCTGTAGTTTCTGTAAGACATGGATCAGCATCAGCTCATAAAGATTGTCAACAAGAATTAGAATATCTTAATTCATTTGAGAATGTTATTCTATGTTTCGATAATGATGCAGCAGGTAAGAAAGCTGCTGATAAAGTAGCTGTATTATTTGAACCACATAAATGTAAAATAGTTAGTCTTGATTATAAAGATGCTAATGAGTATCTAGTTGCTGGTCAAACTCAAGCCTTTGTTTCAAGGTGGTGGGAAGCCAAGGAATATACTCCTGCGGGAATTAAAAATCTTAAAGACTTAGGTGAAGATTTATATAAAGATGTTGAATGTGAATCTGTTGCTTTTCCTTGGGTAGGAATGAATGAAAAACTTTATGGAATGAGAACAGGTGAGCTTGTCACGTTTACCAGTGGCGCAGGTATGGGTAAGTCCAGTATGATGCGAGAACTAATGCATCATCTTATGAGTAATACGAATCATAATATAGGTGTACTTGCACTAGAAGAATCTATTAGAAATACTGCATTTAATATTATGTCTGTAGAAGCAGATGCAAGATTATATATTAAAGAAGTTCGTGATACATATTCTAAAGACCAATTAAAAACATGGGAAGAAAATACTATTGGTACAGGACGCTTCTATGCTTTTGATCATTTTGGTTCTATCAGTAATGATGAAATCCTTAATAGAATTAGGCATATGATTAAAGCTCTTGATTGTAAATGGATATTCTTAGATCATTTATCTATACTTGTATCAGGACAAGAAGATATGGGAGATGAAAGAAGAGGTATTGATTTGTTAATGACAAAGCTAAGATCATTAGTTGAGGAAACACAAGTAGGACTATTACTTGTTTCACATTTAAGAAGAACAACAGGTGATCGTGGACATGAAGATGGGAGAGAAGTTTCTCTATCTCATTTAAGAGGATCTCAAAGTATAGCTCATCTATCTGATTCTGTAATAGCTTTAGAAAGAAACCAACAAGAACAAGATGAACGTCTAGCAAACACAACAACAATAAGAATTTTAAAGAATAGATATACAGGTGATACAGGAGTTGCAACCTACTTGCATTACAATAAAGAAACTGGTAGGATGTCTGAAATATCTAATCCTTTTGAAACAGAACAGAATCAAGAGGAAAATCCATTTAATATAGAAGGGTAATAATATGCGTTGCATCTTAGATATTGAAACAGATGGACTCATAGAAAATGCTAAAGCTATACACTGTATAGTTGCTAAAGATATTAAGTCAAATAAAGTATATTCTTTTATCGAAGATGAATGTTATACAAAATTTCCTGAGTTCTCTAAACAAATAGATAATTTTATAATGCACAACGGAGTAAGTTTTGATGCTAGGATACTTTACAACTTTAATATTACGTCAATCACCCCCACCAAAGTCACCGATACTTTGCTACTCTCTCAGTTATTATATCCAGAAATTGAGGGTGGTCATTCCCTGGAAGCGTGGGGAGAAAGATTCAAATCTCCCAAGCAGGATCACACAGACTTCACTACGTATTCTCCAGAGATGTTGGAATATTGTAAACAAGATGTGGAGATAACACATAAACTAGTAAAATATATAGGCTCTCATATGTATGGATGCTCAACAGAAGCTATACAATTAGAACATACTGTAAGAGCAATTATTGATCAACAGGAAGTAAATGGATTCATGCTTGATGAAAAGAAAGCAAGTATGTTAGTAGCTAAGTTTATGGATGAGACAAGTAAAATTGAGAATGGTTTACAAAAAGTATTTCCTCCTATAACACATAAAAGATATTCAGATAAGACAGGAAAAAGATTACAAGATAAAATAGAAATATTTAATCCTGCTTCTAGAAAACAAATTTCTGAACGCTTACAAACTTTAGGATGGAAACCTACAAAACATACTGAAAAAGGTAATGTAATAGTAGATGAAAAAGTTTTAAATACTATTGATCTTCCTGAAGCTAAACTTATATCTCGATATCTTTTATTACAAAAACGAATAGTTCAGATTAATTCTTGGAGAGAATTAGCAGATAAAGAAGGAAGAGTACATGGAAAAGTTATGACATTAAGGACAGTGACAGGCCGTATGGCACATCATTCACCTAATATGGCACAAGTTCCAGCATCTTATTCTCCACATGGTAAAGAATGTAGAGAATGTTGGACAGTATCCGACCCTACAAAGTATGTATTAGTAGGAACTGATGCATCTCAATTAGAAATAAGATGTCTTGCTCATTACATGAATGATCCAGTTTTTACAAAAGAAGTTATAGAAGGAGACATTCACACGTACAACCAAAAGAAAGCTGGATTAAAAACAAGAGATGAAGCAAAGACATTTATCTATGCAATGATGTATGGTGCAGGAGCAGCAAAGATAGGATTGATATCAGAAAAATCTAAAGAAGAAGGACAAAAACTTATTGATTCTTTTCTGAGAAATCTACCTTCTTTTAAAGATCTTAGGTCTGATGTAGAAATTACTGCCAGAAAGGGTAGAATAAAAGGACTTGACGGAAGACCCCTAAGTGTGAGATCAAGTCATAAAGCTCTTAATACTTTAATTCAAGGAGCAGGGGCTATCATATGTAAACATTGGCTTGTATCCATGATTAAAAAGGTACACCATTCGAAACTTGATGTACGTCTTGTAGCTTCTATACATGATGAATATCAATTTGAAGTTAGAAAGGATCATGTAAATAGATTCTGTCAGATTACAAAAGAAGCTATGAAGGAGACAGAAAAAATTCTTAAATTAAAATGCCCTATGGATAATGAGTTTAAGATTGGATTAACTTGGGCAGATACTCACTAAAAGGATTTTACTATGAATAAAAGACATAATAATAGAAGGTTTAATAAAGCATCTTATATACAAAACGATGCTAGAGCTAAAGATGCTTTAATAATTTATTTAAATTCTGAAGGCTATACTGATATTGAATCTCAAGAAAATTTTTATTTTGATATACATTCTAAGAATAAAGATACTGTAGAATTATTTGAAGTTGAAATTAAAAATCAATGGAAGGATAATTGGAATCCTACTTGGACTGAAATAAGAATACCTCAAAGAAAGATTAGATTAATTGATAAGTGGGAAAAAGAATATCCCGCAACAGAATTTACATTTGTAGTTCTAAACTATAATTGTAAACAAGGTTGGTTTATCCCTGCTAAGATTGTTAAGGAATCTAAAGTAGATACCATTAAAAATTCTAGACGTATAGGAGAACCACACCTCAAGGAACCATTTTTCCATATTCCTATGGAATCTGCTACCTTGAAAAAAATAGTTGACAAAGACTAAAACTATCTGTATAACTACATTATCGTAACAATCTCGAAAGGAGAAAAGAGTATGAGTGTTATTTCTGGAACTGCCTATTGGGCATCTATCACTATCCCTAATACAACTTTTGATTCGGATGGTGTTTACACTATTGATGTATGTAACCTTGATGAAGACAATGCAAACATCGCTTCTCAAGATGGCCTTGAAGTTAAGAATAAGGGTGATGAACGAGGTGATTTTATTACCGCTAAGATGAAAGTAAAGCGTAAGGATGGTGGTTTGAATACTCCACCCAAGGTTGTTGATTCAAAACTTAATCCTATTGTAGATGTCTTTGTAGGAAATGGTTCCAAGGTTAATGTTTCCTATAGGCCATTTGAATGGTCATTTGGAAACAAGTCAGGAGTATCGGCAGGTTTAAATTCTGTCCAGGTTCTTGATTTAATCGAATATAATCCATCAGGTTCTTCTTCAGAATTTGATGTTGAAGAAGGTTATACTAAGGATAACGATAACGAAATTTCTTTTGCTGCTGTATAAATAGAAAGGAGGATGTGGGGGCTGACACAGTTGTTAGTCCCCACATACGTTTCATGAAAAATATTTCTTCTCTTGTAAAAGATATATATGAGTTATTTACAACCGACAACGGTGTAAAGGTAAGCAAGAAAAAAGCAAAAGAACTATGCGATATAGCAGGAAAAAATATCGCAGAGCAGATATATAATTCTTTGTATGAAGAAAAGAAAAGTAAACAAGCATTAAGATTATCCCAAATAGGAAAGCCTTTAAGACAAATTTGGTATAGTTATAAGGGAATTGAAGGAGAAGATTTTGATGGTCCTACAAGAATAAAGTTTTTATATGGACATATATCTGAAGAGTTGCTAATTGTATTATCAAAACTATCAGGACATAATGTAACTGAAACACAGAAAGAATTAGTTGTTAATGGTATAACAGGACACCAAGATGCTAGAGTAGACGGTGTATTAGTTGATTTTAAAAGTGCATCTAATTATGCGTTTAATAAACTTAATGTTAATGAACTTTCTAAGAATGATCCTTTTGGATATATCCATCAGCTAACAGCATATGCTCAAGATAAAAAAGATAAAGCAGCAGCTTGGGTTGTTATTAATAAACAAACAGGTGAAGTTGCTGTAAGTCACTTACATAAGATGGAGATGCCAGATGTATCGGAAAAAATTAAAAAGATTAAAAATGTTGTGGCGAAGGATAAGCCACCCGTTAGATGTTATGATGACGTTCTTGATGGTACTTCTGGGAATAGGAAGCTATGCACTAGTTGCGTGTATTGTGCATATAAGTTTCATTGTTGGTCTGATTCTAATGGCGGTAAAGGATTACGTCAATTTAATTATGCCAACGGTCCAAAATATCTTACGCATGTTTCTAAAACACCTAACATTGAAGAGGTAAATCCTTATGAAAGAAACTAAAAATATTAATATACCTCCTTTAAGATATTTTCAATTAATGGAATTAGTAAAGTTTTATAAACCTTTTACATTATTGGAAGTAGGTTGTTGGAATGGAGAGCATGGTATACAAATGTCTGAAGCAGCTTTAAGCTCTCACAATTCTCCTGTTCATTATATAGGATATGATTTGTTTGAAGATGGAGATAACCTAATAGATAAAAAAGAATTTAATAGTAAATCAAGGCAGATTTATACTGAAGTATCTAATAAGTTTAGAAAACTACAAGAAAAATATGACTATAGATTTACTTATTCACTTATTAAGGGAGATACCAATCAGGTAATGGATGATCATTCTGTAGATTTTGCATTTCTAGATGGAGGTCACTCCATTGAAACAGTTCAGAATGATTATGCTAAGTCCATTACTTCTAAGGTAATTGTATTTGATGATTACTTTAGTGAAGACCATACTGGAGGAATACCAGAGGTATCCCATCTTGGGACTAATGTAGTGGTTGATAATATACTTGATAAAGCTAAATGGATATTCCCCTCTAATGATCCAGTTAAAGATGGAGGTATTACCCACCTAGCAGTTATAGTTAATGAGGGGTTAGTACCCCCTAACAAAGATATTATGTTGGTTCCTCTGTTAGTTTCAAATGGCTAAACATAAAAAAAGAGGAAAGTTTCGATCTAAATCAGAAGAGATAGTTTATAATTATCTTACAGACTTAGCTATAAAAGTTCGTTATGAAGAAGATAAAATTAATTATACATGGTTAGAATATAAGACCTATATACCAGACTTTATTTTACCTAATGGGATTATTTTAGAAGTTAAAGGACGGTTTGTGTTAGAAGATAGAAAGAAACACTTATTTATTCAAGAACAGAAACCAGACTTAGACATACGATTTATATTTGACAATCCTAACAGCAAGCTGTATAAGAATGGTAAGATGACTTATGGAAAATGGTGTGAGAAACATAATTTTCTATATTGCAGAAGGAAGGATGGCATACCTGATGAGTGGTTAAATGGAAGAAGAAAATGAATTAGAAATATTAGAGGAGGAAACTGATGAATTATTAACACATGATTGGTCAGTAGATGTTAATTATGAAATATTTCAATTTAGGCAAACCCTTAAAGAAGGGGAGCCAGAAAGAAATCTTTATCTTGCAGTTATACTCCAAGCACTTTTAGATGCTACTAATTCAACATCAGTATGTTCTGTATCTGAATCATCTGTTATTCAATCACAAGCATCTTCTTGGTTCTTTACTTCTACATCAGTAAGCTTATCTGATTTTGAATATGTTTGTGATATGGCAGGTCTTAATCCTAATTATACTAGAACATTTGCATATAAAATTATACATTCAAAAGAAATAACTTTTATAAGGAAAAGAATTAATGCTCTCTTATCTTGATAGACAGCCCCATGAATCATGGGATGAGTATTGTGTACGTTATTTAAAAGAGGAGCGATTATATAAAATGAAAGAAGATAATCCATTATCTAAACAGGTTTCAGGAACTCATTATAAAAACTGTGAGATTCAGCCTGTAGAATATATTGTTAAAAATAACCTTGACTTTTTGGAAGGTAATATTGTAAAGTATATTACAAGGCATAGGACAAAAGGTGAAGGTTCGGCTGATATTAAAAAGGTTATTCACTATGCTGAACTTATTTTAGAACTGGTCTATGGGGAAACAACCAATAAATAAAGGAGCAAAGGCATTATGAAATTACCTACAGACTATCAGACATTCATACATTTGTCTCGCTACTCACGTTGGTTAGAAGAAGACAATAGGAGAGAAACTTGGGAAGAAACTATTTCAAGGCTAGTAAATTATTTTAAATACCATATAGAAAATAATTTAGAAATATTTTTTAAAGAAGAAGACTCTGATATCTGGAAAGAACTTTACAGAAGTATATCTTCATTAGAAGTTATGCCAAGTATGAGAGCTATGATGGCTGCTGGCCCTGCATTAGCAAGAGAAAATATTGCAGGATATAACTGTTCCTATATACCAATAGATAGTCCTCGATCCTTTGATGAGGTGTTATATATTCTTATGAATGGTACAGGTGTAGGCTTTTCTGTAGAAAGACAGTATGTAAATAACCTACCAACCATTCCCTATACAGACATGGAAGAGACTGATGACGTTATCAGTGTAGCAGATTCTAAAGAAGGATGGGCTAGAGCCTTTAAGGATTTAATATCCTATCTATACTCTGGCAGAATACCGCAAATAAATATGGATAAGGTGAGGCCAGCAGGTTCTAGGCTGAATGTCTTTGGAGGAAGAGCATCAGGACCAGAACCCCTCCATGATCTTTTTAAATTTACTATTAAGAAGTTTCAAGAAGCTAGAGGAAGAAAACTTACTTCCTTAGAGTGTCATGATATTGTCTGTAAGACAGGTGAGGTAGTTGTAGTAGGTGGTGTAAGAAGGTCAGCACTCATCTCTCTATCTAATCTATCTGACGATAGGTTACGTTCAGCCAAGAAAGGACAGTGGTGGGAAACAAATCCAGAACGATCACTAGCTAATAACTCTGCTGTATATGCTGATCTACCAGAGACAGCTACCTTTATGAAGGAGTGGTCTTCTCTTTACGAAAGTAAATCAGGAGAGAGGGGAATCTTTAACAGACAGTCTGCCAAAATGAAAGCAAAGAGTAGTGGCAGAAGAGAATGGGATGTAGAGTTTGGTACAAATCCCTGCTCTGAAATTATACTACGTCCTAATCAGTTCTGTAATTTAACAGAAGTAGTTTGTAGAGCAGATGATACTAGAGCCAGTCTTAAAAAGAAAATCAGAATGGCAACAATTCTTGGAACTATCCAAGCCACAATGACAAATTTTGGATACCTAAGAAAGAGATGGCAGAATAACACAGAAGAAGAGAGACTCCTTGGTGTATCCTTAACAGGTATTATGGATTGTAAACTTATTAATAAATCCTCTAATGAGGTTAGAGTAGATAGTCTATTAGCTGCTTTAAAAGAATATGCTATTGAAGTTAATAAAGAATGGTCTAAGAAATTAAATATTCCTCAATCTACAGCAGTAACCTGTGTTAAACCTTCTGGTACAGTAAGCCAACTAGTCGATAGCTCTTCTGGTATCCATGCAAGACATGCTCCTTATTATCTTAGGACAGTGAGAGGGGATGTTAAAGACCCACTGACTCAATTCATGGTAGAGGCAGGGATACCTAATGAGCCTGATCAAATGCGTCCTGATAATACAGTAGTCTTCTCATTCCCTATGAAATCTCCTGATCATGCTATACATAGAAACGATCAAGGAGCTATTGAACAATTAGAGTTTTGGAAAATGTATGCAGAAAAATGGTGTGAACATAAACCATCTGTAACAATTTCTGTTAAGGAACATGAATGGATAGAGGTAGGTTCCTGGTGTTGGTCTAACTTTGAATACCTATCGGGTGTATCCTTCCTTCCCTATACCGATCACACCTATAAACAAGCTCCTTATCAGGACATAACTAAGAAAGAATATACTAAATATATGCAGGAATTTCCTACTAATATTGACTGGTCTAGACTGCCAGAATGGGAAAAGGAAGATACTACAAAAGGAACACAGGAGCTTGCTTGCACAGCAGGAGTGTGTGAATTAGTAGATATATAAAAAAGTCCTTGACTTTATATAAAAAGTATGAGACAATCTTATTGAAGTGCCATAATGGGCTTCAAGTTTTAACTCGCTAACAAAGGAGAATATTATGAATATGCTTATGCACACAAGACAGATTGCCCCTGAATTTTGGAAGGGATATTGGAAACACTCTATAGGGTTTGATCGAATGGTTGATACCCTTATGGATACTGAAGGGTCATTCAAAGCTTTCCAAGATAATTATCCACCATATGATATTGTTAAACAATCAGAAACTAACTGGAAAATTGTTATGGCCTTAGCAGGATTTCAGGATACAGACATATCTGTTGAGCAAAAAGAAAATGTATTAACCATTAGGGGTAATACCCAACCTGAAGGAGAGTATGTTTTTAAAGGTATAGCTACAAGAAAGTTTAAGAAAGTTTTTCCTCTGGTTGAAGGTGCCGAAGTTACCGAAGCTTCGTTAAAAAACGGTTTGCTAGAAGTTAATATTAATATAGCAATTCCAGAGGAACAAAAGCCAAAGCTGATCCCCATCAATATTGACAACAGTTAAGGCTTTATGAGGGGGTGAAGATTTCAAGCTCCTATCTTCACCCCCTCAAATTTAAAGGAGATAACATGAATAGATTAAATACTATTTATATAGGATATGATAAAAGAGAACAGGCATACTTTGATGTTCTAGTGGAATCTATTAAACGAAATACAAAAGAAACATATAATATTATTCCTCTCTATGAAGATAGATTAAGAATGATGGGGATGTATTGGAGAGGATTTACTGTTAAAGAACATGCTAATTATGAACTCCAAAAGTTTGATTATCTAGACGAGAAACCCTTCTCTACTGACTTTAGTTTTACCAGATTCCTTATTCCTATGCTTAATCAATATGAGGGACTGGCTCTGTATATGGACTGTGATATGTTTGTCAGAGCAGACATTAAAGAAGTTTTTGATCTAGCTGAAAAAGATTTTCAAACACCCCTCTGGTGTGTCCATCATAACTACGTACCTAAAGAATCTATGAAGATGGATAGTAAATTACAAGAAGCTTATTCTAAAAAGAATTGGTCCAGCTTTATGCTATGGAATTGTGATCACGGAGTACATAGAAATCTTACAGTAGGAGATGTTAATACTAAAACAGGATGGTGGTTACATAATTTTAAATGGATGGAAGACTATACATCAACTCCTATTGGGAAAATTCCTCAGAAATGGAACTGGCTAGATGGACATTCACCAGAAACAATTGAACCATCTAATGTCCACTTTACTACAGGTGGACCAGCCTTTTCCTCATGGACTTCTAAAAGAAATATAGAGCAAACTTATGTAGATGAGTGGGTTCAAATGTTTAAGGAAGTTCAAATGGAAGAGGTGATGAGTTGACTCTTTCTGTATCCTTGGTTGATAAGATGGGGGACGATACAACAGTTGTAAACTCCGCCAGGGTTTCATTCGGGAAAAGGGTAGATCAATTTAGAGAAAATGAAGATGAAAAGCTAATTAAATATTTAGCTAGTAACAATCATTGGTCGCCCTTTTCCCATTGTTTTTTACAGTTCCATGTTAAAGCTCCTATTTTTGTAGCTCGACAGTTAGCTAAACATCAGGTAGGATTAGCATGGAATGAAATAAGTAGGAGGTATGTAGATACTGAACCTCAGTTTTATATACCTTCAGTATGGAGAAAGAAAGCAGACGATAAGAAGCAAGGAAGTAGTAATGAAGAAATAAAATATGATATATCTGGAACTATGAAATATGTAACAGAAACATATAATAATTTATTGGATGAGGGTGTAGCTCCAGAAATGGCGAGAATGATTCTTCCCTTATCCTTAATGACAGAATGGTATTGGTCTGGTAGTTTAGCAGCTTTTGCTAGAGCTTCTAATTTAAGACTAGCTGATAGCTCACAAAAAGAAACTCAGCTTATTGCACAGCAGATATCTAATTTAGCTGCTGAACATTTTCCTATAAGCTGGAAATATTTAATTTTATCTAAGTGGAGTAATGATGATTAATTTTATAACCTCGTTTTCTGAGGAAGGATATTGTACTTATGCCAGAAAAATGCTGGAAGGAGTTAAGGAGAATTGGGGAGAGGGCTTACACCTGACAGCCTTTTATCATGATTTCGATATATCAGATTATGATTATCCTGAAAGTGATAATATAACCTACAGGAACCTAAATGATATTCAAGACCTTCATGAGTTTAGAGAAGAACACAAAGAACATGATGGCACAATGGGTGGAAAAGTACCTTATAACTGGAGGGTAGATGCAGTAAAGTTTTGCCATAAAGTTTTTGGTCTAACTGAACTAGCATTTGAAATGGCAGAGGAATCCAAACAAGCTGGATGGCTTGTATGGTTAGATGCAGATACCTATACAGTAAAACCTATTACTGAAAAAACATTTACTCCACATCTAAATCCCAAAGCTGAATTGGTATATATGGATAGGAAGAACTTTGAGTTTGCTGAAACTTCTTTCATGGCTTTTAATCTAAACCTTAGACCACCTCTTGATATTCTAGGAGACTTGAGAGGCTTCTATATGTCTAATGAGGTTACAACCTATAGAGAGTGGCATGATGGCTTTATTATTTCTCGTCTTATTAATCTGTATAGGGCGCATGGATTAAAGGTGATTGACCTTACAGGCCATCTAGATACCATTGTCAGTCATCTAAGTGGTCCTCAAGCTTTTGATTCTTCTTTCCTGGGAAATATAATGATTCACCAGAAAGGAGAAAGGAAACATTCTGAATATGGTAATCCTGCTCCTAGAAGTAATATGCGTTATAAAAAACTAGGAGAAATTATAAAGCATTATGGTCCCAAAAAGATAGTAGAGGTGGGGGAATGGGATAGTCAAAGAGCTATAGGAAGTTGTACCAAAGCTTTAGAAAAACATAAATCAGTAACATATATTTTATTTAATGATTTTAAATCTGTTAATTATAATAAGACTATTGAACTATTTACAAAGTATAAAGAAGATAGAAAGAAAAGAGGATTAAAGTTTAATTTTAAATTTATAAAAGGTACTATAGATCAGAAGTTGGTTGAAGATGCAGACTATGCTTTCATAGGAGGTTTTGATGAACCAGAAGATTTTACTGATGCGTTTGAAAAACTAAAACATATTCCTTTTCTTATCTTTGATAAAGTCTTTACCCCAGATCAGGAGAAGAAACTACCTCCTAAAAAATATCTTACTCCTGTTAAAACTTTAGAAAAGTTTGAGGCTACCAAGAAATATATTCTGCCATCAGAAGATGAGGTAACAGGTGGTGGAAGATGTCATCTAGCTGTCGTAATAAACAATGGCAACATAAATGCTCTTCCTAAAGAATTGTTACAGGTTCCTATTATAGTTAATCCAAAAGACTGTGTTCCAAAGGAAGATATTCTAGGTAATGTAAGAGAGAATATGAAGTTAATTAATCCTAAACATTGGGTAGATAAGGCAAGAACTACTACAGATGTAGGGATTGTAGTATCTGGTGGACCTAGTACCGATTGGAAAAAGCTTGATGATATAATGAACGAAGAGTATTCTAAAGGGAATACACCACGTATCATGTGTGTTAAACATTCTTATCCTGCTCTTCTTAACCACGGCTTCCAACCTTGGGGATGCACCATTCTTGATCCTAGATCATTGGATGGTATAAGTACACATGGTATAGTAAGACGTACTTTATTTAAAACAATTAATAAACATACTTTATTTTTTGTTGCTTCAATGACAGAGCCTTCTGTGACACGCCACCTTATTGAAAGAAAAGCTAAAATTATTGGTTGGCACGCTTATAGCCAATCACTTCAAAAGAATATAGAAGCACAGAAGGAAGCTAACAGTACAGGTAAATCAGCTAAAGTAATAGTAGAAAAAGATTTAGGTATTAGAGATGGTGCTACTCTTATTACAGGTGGAACTTGTGCAGCCATGAGAACTATAGGTATCATGCATACACTAGGCTTTAGAAGGTTCCATCTCTTTGGTTTCGATTGTAATGTTCCAGAACCACCTGAAGAAGATAAAAAAGATTTGGGTGAAGAAGGCGCACCTAAATATATGCAAGTATCGGTAGATAACAAACCCTTCTGGACCACTGGTGAGCTTCTAGCTATGGCACAGGATTGTGAAAAGTTATTTGAAAGAGATGATGTAGACCTGGATTTAGAATTTCATGGGGAAGGAACTTTAGTTTCTGCTTTATGGAATAAATCTTCTTCTCAACAAAAACAAACATATGAACAAATACTCAATATAGGAGATACATAATGCTAGGAATTGTAGAAACAGTTGCAGGTGTAGTAGATAATGTTCTTGATAAATTTATTGAGGACAAAGACTTAAAGACTAAGCTAAACCATGAGCTAAAGAAAAGTGTACAAGATGCAAACCTTGCTCAAATACAAGTCAATATGGAACAAGCTAAACACGCCAGCATCTTTGTTGCAGGAGCAAGACCTGCTATTATGTGGGTCTGTTGTTTTGGTTTGGCATGGCAGTTCGTTCTTCAGCCTGTCGCAGTATGGGTGATCAATGTAACAGATTATGAAATAGGGTTGCCACTCATCCCTACTGAAGGACTTCTTCCCTTAACTCTAGCTCTTCTAGGACTTGGCGGTATGCGTACAGCAGAAAAGTTCCAAGGTAAAGCTAGAAACAACATGAAAAATTAAAAATCCTTGTGAAGGCTCGTAGAGCTTCATACAGAAGAATTAATATTCTCAGGTATCTGGACATACATATACCCTTAGATCGCTCTGTATGGCGCTCTAAGGGGCATATTTTTTTAGGAATTAGCTAATGTTGAATGAAAAGCAGGAAAAATTTGCTCAATCGTACATTATCCATAGAAATGCTACCGAAGCTGCTAAAGCTGCTGGGTACTCGGATAGGTCTGCTGCTAATCAGGGATATAGACTTATAAATAATCCTGAGATTGCAGAACGAATTGAGGATTTAGAAAAAGAACTTGAAACAAATATAGATGTAGTAGATGAGATTGAAAATCAATATACCTTTGCTAAAGCAAATGGACACACGAATAGTGCTATTAAAGCTCTTGAATTGTTATCCAGAATACGAGGCTCCAAAGGAGACACGGAAAAAGAATTGGATAAGAAAGAACTTAAAGAAGAGATTGTTAAATTTATGGAGATTATAGGGAAGGATGAAGTGGAAGAAATTTTAAAGACTTGTGTGTTTGATTAAATACTAAAGCTTTCACCACACCCACATTGAGATTGTACATTTGGATTTTCAAGTTTTAAAATTGCACCAAAAACATCTTTAGAATAGTTTATAACAGAACCTATTACATACATCATAGCAAGAGGATCAATAAAAAGTGTACCAGTTTTTAGAGTTATTGTTTCATATTTTTCCTTATTATCTGAATCGTCTAGTAAGGACCATTCGTAAGAAAATCCTGCACACCCTCCACCTTTTACGGACAACAACACACCTTCGCAATCTTTGGAAGAACTCACGATACTAGATAAATGTTCGTTAGCCTCTGGAGTTATCTCAATCATTTATATGACCATACCCAGGGACGGTGGTGGGATTTACTTTTAGGCATATCGTCTATATGGATAAAGCGACTCTCGTAGTTTCCCCTTTGTTGAACTCCTATTCCAGTCATCCCTTCTTGCATAGCCATACCAATCAGTGTATAAGCATCCTTACCATAACATAAAACATCTACTGCCTTACCAAACAAATGGGGAGAATGCCTTGCCCCGTTAATGGCACTGTTATGAGCTAGACTTCTATAACCAGAACTTATAATCATTGGTTTATTAAACTTCTTTCGTAGCTTTACAAGCTTTTCCATAAATTGTTCATCCATTTCACATTCATCTGTTCCTTTACAGGCCAGTTCTTTCTCACTGAAAAACTCCCACTCACTCATCTAGACAACATCCTTTCTATAAATGTATCCATCTTATCTTCAAGCTTGTCAAATCTTGCCATGATCTTTAGAACATCTTCTTCTGTTTCTCTACGAGTAGCATAATTCTTTGCAAGCTCTTCTCTAGTGTCTGCCAATCTACGCTTGGCCTCATTAATCTGTTGGCTTACGCCTCTTATCCACCACATAAATCCTCCTCCAGCTAACGTAAGCACAAGGTTCCACAGCATAGTTGGGTCATCCATAATTATCTTACTCCTATTCTTTAAAGGGTCTACCACTAATAGAAGTATTATAAGATGATAATTTTTCTAGTAAGTGTCTTAGCCACCCCATATCGTATCCCCTCAGATCACCTTCTCTTAGAGTCCTTGAGTTCCATACAGTATCTGAAATACTAGAAGGGATTAAAGTATTATTTCTAGCTCCCGTAATTAAATTATTTTCAAGCGTAGTTATATCTTCTTCATCACCACGTTTAGTTAAAGCACGTTGTAATATTACATCTATAGTTTTTTCATCAAATCCTGCTATTCGTAATGATTGAAGAACATCATCCACAGTATTATGAGCATCTATAGCATCTGTTATTGAATCTTTATAACTTTCTACTACAGTAGGAATATCGTTTCTTATTAAATTATCTTTAGTAGCCTCTTCAGTAAATTTATCTCGTCCTGTTTTTTGTTTATTAGCGGCTGAAAAAACTTGATAACCGTAACCTGTAGTTAAATCCATTTTTACAGGACGTATACCAAACAAACCACCTAACTCTGTAGCATCAGGAGTTGTAATAATTCCCCGTTCAGTTAATTCATGACCTGTAATATCCATGTCTCCACCACCTTCAGCAGGAGCTTTAGGTATAATTCCAAACGGATCAAGTCCTTCTAAATAAACAAGAGGAGAAAGACCTCTTTGCCTTTCATCTTGAGCAGCCATTGCTCTTGCATATTGTACTTTTCTTTCTAAAAAATTTAAAAATCCTGGCTTCATAACCTCAGTTAATTCAGCACCTGCTATTCCTAATGAATCAATACCTAAAGCTGTATCAACCCAATGTTGTGTTCCTTCTGCAAGACTACCCACTGGGTATTTTTTATCTCTCCCTGTCATAGCATTAACAATAGCATCTGTTAGCATTGAACTACCAACAAAAGGATTAGCTAACTTCTCCATTGTCTGAAATACTATTTTATCTTGTTCATCACTAGAAATATCATCACTTAATATAGCTCTATATAATCCTTTTGCTGTAGTCTTTAAATATTCGAAGGGATCTAAAGCACCCATAGGAATAAACTCAACTGTTAAATCATCCTTTGAATCTAAATTAATACCTGATGTATATACACGCCCTGTATCTTGATAATAACTAGGGATATGTTTTTCAATTACTGCATTTTCTTGTTCACTTGTAATTCCATGATCAGCAGCACTCATCTTTTGTAGAATATATGGAGTTAATCCTACAGTAGTAATTCCTGCAAGCCTTCTTGCTGCTCCTTTTCTAAGTTCTTTATTGTCACTTAAAAAATCATCAATAGTATATTTAACTAAGTTTTTACTTATACGTGTCATTTCAGCAGGAAAGGCTGCAAAGTCTCCAACTGGTGCATATCTTAAACTTTTCCACATTTTAGGAACAAGATTATAGTTAGGCATTAAGTCTCTAGTTCTTTGTGCAGCAAGTTCTTTTACTCTTTCAAAAGATTCATTTGGATAAGCCTTCTTCATCTTTTTTAAAGTATGCTCATAGTGCATGATTTTAAATATGTCATCTTCCATCTGATAAAGATCACGAGTCTTCTTAAATATATTTCTTAAACCTTTTCTTTTAGAAAGTTCTTCTGTAAAAGCTTGTTCGCTTTTTTTAGAAAAGGTTCTTAAATTATCTTGTATTAAACCAAGATCAACTCTGCTTCCTACTAACCCTAGTCGAGTATAGTCATTCCATTTCTCTGCAAATCTTTCATTAGAAACTCCTGCTAATCGTTTAGCTGAGTTCATTGCAGCAGGAAGTGCTTCTCCTATAGGTACAATACCATTAGCAGCTAATATAGACATATTACCCATTATATTTACTGAATGTGTGGTAGGATGAAATACAGTCTTAGCTTGTTGTGTCCAGCTTTTTGTTCCAGCCCACATTGAAAGAAAATTATTAGTGTTAGCAGGTTTAAAACTATCTTCTATAAACTTACCGTAGTTATCTGGAATATAAACTTCTGCACCATCTAAAACTTTTTTAGCTTTCTCGTCTAATCCCCTTCTCTTATAATCATTAGCTACAGCTTCTTTAATATGTTTATTAAGTTTATCAAAGTTTCGTCCTTTAATACCTTGTCCTTCTTTTAATGTTTTTGTTTCACCAAAAATAATTTTGTTGACATCATCAAAAGTATTCATCATACCTTTTCCAAATATCATTCCATGTTTACCAGCTTCACCTTTAGGTAAACCACTTGTACCATGTCTTACAGCAGACTGTTGACCTGATGTATACAAACCTTTCTTAATAAGAAGGTCTGTAACATCTTTTGTAAAATTAGCTTGTGCATCCATCTTAGATAGATGTACCATTGTATTCATATAATTTTCAAAAGGATCGTCTACTTCTCCTAGTAACTTTCGTATTGATGGATCATTTAATCTTCTATGAAATAGTTTTGCTCTAGTTGTTCCAGTCTGTGAGTGTCCTGAATACCTCATTAAAGCGTCAGCAACTCCAGATCGACCACCTCTATTATAAGATTGATTAACAATTTCAAATAATTCTTGTCCTATTTCTTCTCTGCTCATATTAGGATTGTTTGTTTTAATACTACGAGCAGCCTCTTGTATTATATTTTCAACTTCTGAATCTTTATTCTTATTTCCTCTTATATAATTCTCTAGACTCTTTTTAATTTTTCTGTTATATTTAGGATCAATAAAATTAAGATATGTTCTTGTAACATATGACCCAAGATTAGCATCAAAGGTTGCTGCTAAGTCTGAAGATACAACCTTATCCCCTAAACCTTCAGACAAATCATCCATATCCTTTCTCATGCTTTTTACTTTATCTATAAGGTCTGGTTTAAAACCTAAATATTCTAATTCTCTTAAAGCTGCTTGTTCTTTTAGTCTAGCTTTTTCTTTAAGCATTAGTTTATCTAAAGTTTTTTGATTTGTTAATCCTTCTACAATTTCTTCACCAGAAAAATCTTCCTTTAAATCACCAAATATTCTATCTGTACCTTGAGGATGATCAGGATCAGTTTCTTTTATAGTATATCGTTCCTCTAATTTTCTTTTTATTTCAGGTTCAAAAGAAATTTTTTCTCCGTCTTTAGTAACGTATCCTTCTTTTAAAAGTTTATCTCTATATGCCATTAGTTCTTGTTTTTGTCTTGCATCTAAAGAAAACTTCTTTCCAAGAAACTTATTAATAGCTTCTATTCTTTCTTGATTTTGTGGTGTATTGGTTTTACCAAAAGCAGACTTAAACATTTTTTTAATATCATTTGAAACACCATAAGCTCTATTGATAGCTCTTTCTCCAGCAGTATTACGTGCCATTTCCAAACCTATCATATCTCTATCTGTACCACGAGTAGACGTACCCCACCTACCTACAAACTGAGAAATAGGTGTTCTTATTTGTTTTAAAGCTCCGCTTTTCTTTAATTTTCTCCATATAGGAATAAGACCTAAAGTAACTCCAGCTATACCAGCCTCAAATCCCAAAGACTCAAGTAAAAGATCAAGGTCAGCTTGAGCTAAAATATCATCAGGGTCTTCCGATAATCTTTCCATAATCTTATTACCATCTTCTTCTTCCATAATTTTATAAACTGCTTCAGTTCTTGGATCAGAAAACATTGCTTCTGTAGCAACACCAGCAGTTCCATAACCTAAAAGTTTAGTTGGTTTAGTACTTAAAGCTTTACGTACTTTTGTTTGTAGAACAGGATTAAGAAAAGCAGTAGGACCAAAAGCTGCTGCCTTACCTATTTTTGTTGCTGCTTTAAAAGGCATAATATAAGAAAGTATATGTCCTCCCATTTCTTCTGCTACAGCACCTACACCTTCTCCGTGATAAGGATCAACTAAACCCTGAAGAGTTTTTTGTCCTTCTTTTCCTATTTGTTTATTAATCCATTTATCACCACTTTCCACCCATTCATCAGGAATAATATGACCTAATGTATTATCATATAACCATTCTAAACCACTTGCTGTTTCTCCTATAGCACGACCTGTAACTCTACCAGGAACATGACCAGGAGTAAAGTCATAATCAGGAGTTTTCTTTTTTATACCTACAAATGTTTCATTCGCATTTACAAAATCTTGAGGATCAATTCCCTTTAATTTCATATAATTATTAAAGGTTTCTTTATTTAAAGCACCTTTAGATTTTAAATCTAAAATATCGTTTCTAGCATCATGAAAGGTTTGTGTATGTACATCTAAAACCATTTATCTATTCTCCAACCTATTATCTACTACCTGGTGGTTGTGCTAGAAAGTCGGGGAGTTCGGTTAACGGATCTACTACCTTAGCCGCTGCTTCTCCATCACCTGCCTGATCTGACCCTCCAGTTTCTGACTTAGCCGCACCTTCTATTGCATTATCTGACAATATTTCTTTTACAGTTAGATTATCAACAGTTCCAAGGTCATAAATATTTTTAGCAGTTAAAGCTTGTAGAGTCTTTGTTAAATTTCCAAGGTTATTTGCACCAGCAAACGTTATAATTTTTTCCATAGCATCAGACATTACTCTTTGCATCTCTCGTGCTTCTTCAGACCTATCATAAGTTCCTCCTGGACCTATTGCTTGGGCATAATCGTCTTTTCGCCATTCGGCAGCCTGAAGAAATTTCCCCTTCGCATCAGGATGAACACTCGTTGGACCAAATCCAGTCTTATCTATAACAGTCGCTAAGAGTTCGATAGGTTTAGCGGCTGTACCTATAAGGTTTATTGTGCTAGCTTCTGCAATAGCCGAAGCCAATTCAGACCTAGAATCTGCAAGTTCAACTTGCAAATCAGCAAGAGCTTTTTCATATGCAAATTTCTTTTCTTTAGGAGCATCGGCAAGTTGTGCGGAAACTTCAGCATACTTCAACTCAAGATCATCTTTTCTTTTTTCTAATGCTTCAATCTTATCTGTTTTTGTTGTATAAGCCTCACCCATTGTACCTACTACATCAGCCCTTTGTGCCGCAGCAGCAGCTTGTCCTAACATACCTCCTGCACCTGGATCATGCTTAGACATTAACTCAAGACCTCCAGAAGTTAAGGCTCTATATAAACTTTGAGTATAATCTTCTTTGGCACGTTCTTTATCAGATCTAAGTTCTTCAGGTAAAGCTCTTTGCCTAGTATCAAGCATCTTACGTAATGCCAAAGTTTCTTCACTTTCTGTCAAATAATCTTTTTGGGCATCTCTAAGCTGCTTTAAAATATTTTGATGTTCTGTGGCTTGGCTACTTAGTAAATCTATAAAATTTCCTTTATTTCCTTTTTGTGCTATTACTACGTCTCTTCTGCCACTACTTTTTGCTTTTGGTCTTGTTGTATGTGAGTCTGTTCCAGAGGCTGTTCCCCCACTAGTTGTAGGTAGTATAGCTGCCGCTGGTGGGGGAATAGCTGCCGCTGGTGGGGGAATAGCCTCTGAAGTATCTACTTTATCTTGTGCTATTCTTTGATTAGGATCTAGTTGATCTGCCTTTAGCATGTCTCTTATAGCACTTGCTTTGGCTACTGAAGTTCTACTTCTTTCATCCTCAAATCCAGGTATAGTCTCTAAGTATCTATCTGCTTGTTCTATTAATGTACTAGGAAACTCCCCACCTCTAATTGCAAACACCATATCCTTAACTGACATATCTCCTAATACTTTAGGTCGAGATTGTGGGCGAGGTACATTATTTTGATGTGTTTCTAAAGAACTAAGCCCTCCTTTAATCTGTCCACCTGATTTTCTAAATGCACCAAATTGTCCAGCCAAACCAGCACCTGCTGCCGTAAGACCTAATAATTGTTGAGAAAGTGGAACTGAAGGTATTGAAGTAACATTTTGCTTAAATACATTAGGTGACATAGGAAATCCTCTAATTAAAGACTGATATTCCTGAAGTTGTCTTGTTGGAAATTCTTGTTCAGTTAAGAAATCAGAAAGGGCAATATCTAAAGCACGTTGCTCTCTATCTTTCTTTTGCTCACCAATAGCTTGTACAGCACCTAATTCTCTAAAAGCTTGACTAGGAAATTGTTGGGCAAATCCTGCAAATTGTCCTGCACCTTGGGCTTGTCTAGCTCTCTCAGCTTCAAACTGTCTAGCAGCTACATCATATGCATCTCTTAAACCTCTAGCCTGTACATCTCCTAATTGTTGTTGTAAGTTTCTTTGGGCCTCTGCTTCAAGAATAGCTTGTCTACTTCCACCATATGATCCAGCACCTGCTGCCTGTGCAGCTATTTGAGGAAGAGTAGTTCCTTCAAACTGTCTTCTTAATTCATCTTTTTCAATATCTATAACTTGTTGTTGAAATGGATTCATTAATCGTTCAGCATCTGCTTCACCAAACTGTTTTATACCTTGTTCGGCTGCATCTTGAGCTTGTTGTGCATAAAAAGCTGATGAAGCTAAACCAGGATAAGATGATAATCCAGCATCTGCTAGTTGTTGTGTACCAGTAAAAGCAGCCTGTTCTTCATCACTAAAAGGAGCAATACGTGGCCCTTCAAAAAGTTCAAACTCTCTACCTTCTTGCTGTGCTTTAGCTTTTTCTAAAACATCTGTAATAAAAGGTTTAACCTCTGACGGAAACTCAGAAGTTTGACTTACTGTTTGAACTGTAGCTGGCTGTGGTGTTGATTTACTACCCCCACCAAACAAATCACCTATAAAACTCATTTTAAAATCCCTTCATATATTGTCCCAATATTCTGTAATTTAATATTAGTTTTTTGAAATTGTTTGAACCATCCTTTTCTTCCAACAAATTCAATTGAATTACAATTACATTCTTTAGAATATTGTGTTAAAGTATCAACCATAACTAAAAACCAATCTTTAATTTTATTATCTTTTGCTGCCATAAAACCCCACCAACAAACTTTCTTATGAGAATACTTAATAATTTTAGTTGCAACAACTGCTTTTATGTCATTAATATTGTCCCATATTATCCATAATAGTATATTTTTATTTTTAATTTTTTCTTTTATTGACTCTATAGATTCTCTTTCGTAGGTTGTTGGAACTACTTTTTCTAATAAAGGTTTAATTTGTTCCCAAAATACATCTAGAGTTTCTGGAGTTACCTGTGTACATTTCATTTCATTAATGACTGTAATGCTCCTCTTCCATTTATTTGTGGGGGCTGTTCAGGCCGTCCATATTTTACTGTTCGAAAATCAGCTATAAAATCATCCATCTGTTCTGCTCCTGCATCAGCACTACCATTACCTATCATAGCCATAACATCAGCAGGAACTACATATTCATCTGGACTTACTGCTGCAATACCTCCTCTTTGAAGAATAGGCATAACAACATTATCCTGCATCCCGTGTCCTTGTCCAGGTATTTTTCCTTCAAATGGAGTTTCTTGAACACCTACCGTTTCGGACATCTTTATTAAATCTTCTATTCCACCACCTGACTGAGCATCTACTAATGGAAATACTCCTTCTCCATGACTAGGTTCTTCATAAAATCTACGATCTATTCCACCTTGTTCATATGCTTCAAGTATTTCTTCAGTAGTTAAACCCTCCATCCAACTAGGATCTTTTCGTTTATATTTATAATCACGTTTTCTAAGAACATAAGGATCTGGTCCTTTTGGACGGGGAACTTCTTCAGGATCTGGTGGTATAAGAAGATTTGCACCTACACCCCCTAAAGCAGAAGCCATTGTTCGAGGATTCCAAACTCTTTCTCCAAACTCATCAAAAGATTGAGGTAATTCATCTTTAAATTTATCCATCCAAGAGGTTTCTGTAACTGCACCAGTCCTTGTATTATCCACTACTGCCTCACCTATATCTTCTGCTGAAGTCAGTTGCTTAATTGGGCTACGATAAGAATCAGCATGAGGAGTTGCACCCTGCCAATGGTCAGCAGTCCAGTCTCTCCAGGGGGGAGTTATAAAATGCTCATCATATGATTTATCAGCAAAAAGATTTGGAGCATCCTTCCATCGTCTAATTGGTACTCCTTGTGGAACTTTAGCTATACCGCTTTCAGGTGCGCCATACAAATTTTCAATCGTTTCAGCGGGAACTTCAGGTGCAGCACCTTTAAAAGTATCACGAGGAATAGAAGAATAGTCTAAAGTAGGTTTAGGATAAAGCCCTGCCGTCTCTTCCCAATAAGATATAGGAGCATCCGCATACTCTGCTACATTTGTTACGTAATCAGTTGTATCTGCTCCATGAAATTTGTTCTGTGCGTCTGCTAAGGAAGCAGCATCAGGGTCTGCTCCATAACCAAAAGTTTCAGGGAAGAAGTGTCCTGCACCATACTGTATACCACCACTTGTTAGTCCTTTCATAAGGGCTGTATCTAAATCATCTCCTCCTATCAAACCACCAACTGTAGTTCCTAATCCTCCAGCAATAGCATTACCAACAAGAGCAGAAGTTCCTAAAGTCTGTGCTATAGAAGGTCCAAGTAAGGCAGGAAAAGCTATTGCAGCAACCATTGGAATAAGTGATTGTAAAATGTTACCTCCGTCTGCAAATTGAGGTAAACCTGTTTCTCTATTCATTGACATAAGACCAGTATTAGCTAGAAGTTTAACTTCTGGCTTAGTCATATGAACTAATTCAGTATCTCCTTTAGTTCCTTGAAGAGCTAGTAAAGAAGCTATACCGCTTTCAGGAGCATCTCTATTAATATACATTGGCATATTATGTTACCCTATTCATATTTGGCATTGCGTAAAATGATTGTGCTTTAGAAAAATTTGCATATTGTGTATTATCATTATTCATCTGTCCTCCCGAAGGAAAGGGATCAAAAGATTTAGTAGGTTGTTGAGCACTGTGCATCCCCATAGGAACAGTATGTCCTTGTGTAATATTACCCATATAACTACTGTCCATTAATTCTTTATTAGGAGTAAATCCCTGACGAGTAAAAGCCTCTTTATTTGGTATAAATGAATCTTGATTAGCAACCCCATAATTTTGGTTTTGTCTATTTATAAGGTTTTGTATTCCTCCACCACCTTGAGCAGTTACTGGGGTTCCTATATACCGATCTACTATTCCTGATAAAGAAGTAGGAACTTGAGATATAGTTTCTTGTTCTTCTACTGTAATAGCAGGAGTAGAAACAGCCTGTTGAACTATAGGATTAATATTTTTTATTTGATCTTGTTTAAATTGTTTAGCAGACGCATCATAAATATTTCTTAGGTTTCCTCCTCCTTTTGGACCAAGTTGACCTATTGAATGAGTTAAACCAGTTTGAGCAGGACTAAAAGAAGACATATCACCACTTAGAGCAGCTTGAGCAACACCAGCAAGACCAGACATTTTACCATCACCAGATATTGCTTCTCCTAGAGACAGTGCTAAACCTAATGGAGGAGCAACAAACCCTAATGCTGCTTTTCCAAAAGCTACCGCTGCGTCACCTAAACTCATTGGATTACTTAATACAGCTTGTCCAAATTGAGAAGGACTAAAAGATTGAGGTGCATCTGGTACACCATCCCCATCAGTATCTTGTCCTGTTTGTCTATTTTGATCAAAAGCATTTTTAGCTAATAAACTATAATGTTTAGCCAACATTCTTGCTCTTTTAGCAGCTTTAGCAGCATCTAGAGCATCTATGGTGGAGTCACCATATGGTGCATATGACTTAGGCGCTAACGCAACTTCGGCTTTAGTTTGAGGAGAATCAGTATCTCCTGGGACACCATGTTGGCCACCACCCTGACCTACTCCAGTGGAGCCAACATTACCTTGCCCATGTCCACCATGAATACCTGCAATACCCTGTGCCCCAGGATTACTACCTAGTCCAGCACCACCAAATCCACCAAATGTTCCAGTTCCAGGACCACCTGCACCACTTGATGAACCAGGCGCTCCAGTTCCTCCTCCTGCTACACCAGGATTTCCAGGCGCTCTAAAAGCAGGAACCCCACCAGGACCACGATACTGTCCACCAGTAGGTGTTACACCACCACCTTGTTGACGTAGCATCCTAGCCTCTGTAGGAGTGATATATGATAGCATATGTTCCTGACCACCTAGAGTAGTTTTTCTAGGTAGAGAAGAAATTCCACCACCTGTAGAAGCAGCAACTGGTGCAGGAGAAGCTGGTGCAGGAGAAGCTGGTGCAGGAGAAGCTGGTCCCATAGAAGGTGGTGACAATGCTCTGGCGATAAAATCGTTAGGAACGTCAATCTTTGGTTTTTCTGGTAACAGGCGTGGTGCAGGAGAAGCTGGTCCCATAGAAGCAGGTAAATGGTTTGGTGAAACAAATTCCATAAAACTATCTGTACTTACATCTGTATAATTAGGAAAAGCCTGATCTGCTCCTAATCCCCCACCAGGACCAGGATCTATATATGTACTTCCACCCATATCATAATACCTATCAAAGTTTGCTTGTCTATGATCTAAACTAGAGGGAGAAATATCAGAGGCTCTCTGTGGAGTAGCATATAAACGACTTTCACCTTTTGTTGGTGCTTTTCCATGCGTCCATCCCCAACCTTCAGCATAAACATTTGGATATCTTTCAGATACATACTGATTAAATTTATCAATTCTTCCACCATACCAACGACTATTCCTTTTATTTTCTTTTATAGCTGCATCATACATATTCTGGAATTTAGGATTATCATGATATTGAGGATTATTATGATAAATCTCGTATAGCTTACCTCGTTGATCTAAAGTCTTAATAATATCTGATTGGATTTTATTCATCTGTTTATCATACCAATTTAAAAAGTTTGGTTGATTAAATTGTGAACCCCTTTGTTGAATTTCATTACCCATCATAGATAAAAGACCACCACCCTGTTGTGGTTGTGGTGGGGTTGGAGGAGGTGGTCGCATGGGTAATTGTCCCCCAGGTTGTGTGTTAACTTGTGGGTTTACAGGTGGTGGAGTTTGTGGTATTCCAACCATCTGATTACCTGTAGTAGGTTGTTGTAATCCTAATAAAAAACTCATTTTTAATTTCCCCTATGGACCTCCTAAATCAACCCAACCAACAGAAGCAGCAGAACTAACAAATCCTTTAAATTTTCCTACACTTGCTGCATACAGTACGTCTCCCGCCTGTGGTCTACCAATCTCACTTACTGTAACAACACTTAAAATATTAGATGTGGGAGTATTATCAACTTCTATATCTCGTGTATCTAATTCATTTGTTAATGCTGCACCCCATTGCTGCAATAATCTATATACTTCTTCCTGTGTAAACTCTTTTGTTACACCCTTAGTTGAAAAAAATATAGAAGGTATTTCTGGATATCTTGCCATCTATCTTTTTCCATCTGGTTGCATAGACAATCGTACAGACCCATACCTCCAGCCAGTATTTTTATAATCGCAATCTAATCTTACCTTGGCCTGTCTTCCTCGTAATCTAAAGTCTATTTTTTGTGTACCTTTATTTACAATAAATGGTCCCTTTACTGATTCCCCATTAACAGGAAAAGATTGAGCAGTTAAAGTTATACCTAAATTACCATCAGTAATATCAAAATCAGGAATAACTCTATCCATAAACATCATAACATCTCCATCTTCAATATCAAAATCAGCCGATTCAATAAAAGAAGGTATAGTTTGACCATCTCCTGTAAATATATTTCTTGGTTCATTATCAAAAAGAAAATTATTACTTCCTCTTTCTCCAGTGTCCCATGTTATAGAAGTTCCAGTAGTTATTATATTGCTAAAAGCTACCTTATCATCCCAAGTAGACCATGTAGCAGTTCCATATGTCCAGTAGTTATCATCAGGACTCCAAATAACATAACTGTCACATTCTTCATTTGCACCTTCATTTGAAGGGTAGAGCCAGATCACCTCCTTAAATTCAGAATTAACACCTGCAAAAACCTTGTCTGTTTGACTTTGATTTAACCTATCAAAAATAAATTTCCTTACAGTACAATCTAAATTTCTTACTTGACCATCAAATAAATAAAAGTTATCCTTACCCATCCATACACTTCGTCCATCATAGTCTACACTTGCATGAGGTCCGATCAACCCACAATTAGTTCCCATTTGTTGGAATCTAAATATAAAAGGAGGACCAACAAACTGCATTAACCAGATAGAATTATCTGTCCAAATATTAATGGCATTTCTTGATCTAACCGCACCAACAATTTCAGTACCATCAGCTAAAAGATTTTCACCTGAAGTAGAACTTACAGAAGGAGTAAAATTATTAGGATTGTTTTGATCTGACCATCTTACTAACATAGGTTGGTATGTGCCTGTTCCAAATTCTGTAGTTCCTAATGCTATTACATGCCTATCATTAGGAGATACTACAATATAATTAGATACTGTTGGAGATGCACTTATAAGAGCCGCTCTTTCTGGAGTAGCGTCAGAAGCATCCCATGAATAGATTCTTCCTTCCCTCCTACACGAAAGCATATCCTCCCCAAAATTATCTAAACTCCATTGTGTAATTCTAAAAATAATATCGGATTTAGTAGCTGTTTCATTCCAAGCTCTTTCTCCAGTTGTACTGGTTCCTGCATTATATACCCCAGCACCATATCCTAATCCCTGAATAGCAACATTTGTTCCTGTATGTAAAAGAAAATTAGCAGTAGCAGTTCCTACATGATTTTGTGTTGCATTAGCAGTTACTGAAGCTGCGAATGAAAATTGACTATTACTTAATACACTAACCTGAAAAGTTTTTCCTGTTAGATCAATGGTCCCACCAATTATAGTTCCAGCCGTAAAGGCAACATAGTCTCCTGTAACTGCTCCATGTCCAGAGACAGAAACTGATACTGTAGTCTGTCCAGATACTGTATAGAATCCATTATTTGTTCCATCAATAGTTACAATCGCAAGAGTATTGTCACCAACACTTGACTTTCCCCTAATAGGGGTAATGTCGTAAGTTGTTCCCCCACTATATTGATAAAGCTTATCCTCAGTTCCCCAAACTGCTCTTTCAATAGTATCATTATCACTCCATGTTTTTAAATCTCTACCTGTTCCATCAAAAGCAACAGTATTTTTTTTAGAATAACCTCTTAAATTTTCTGGTCTTCCTTCCCTAAACCTTACCCTATCAGTATCATACCAATTACCATCTTCAGCATACTGAGTTGATTCCCTATGTATACCAGGAGTAAAGTTTAACTTAACTAATTTTGACATAGAAGAAGTCATGTTATACCTTTATTTCTTCTACCAACATAGTGTTACCAACTGTTCCACCTAAAGTTTCTCCTGCCAATGCTGTACCTGCTAATCCTACATTAGATGCCCAATGTCCTGTATTAGTTGCCATACGTAATTTAAAGACTGTAGATGAGGTACTTCCAGCAGTTACTTGTGCCATTATGGTTCCTGCTACTGGTGTAGCAGAATCGCCTACTCCAAACCATTGTGAAGCAAATGCCCAACTATCAGTATCTCTAAAAAGACCCATTATAGCATAAGTAGAAGAAGCACTTTTTTGTAAATTAGTTGTAGCAGTTATTCTTAATAGATTAGAACTATTAGTAGGTGTAATAGTACACGTAACTGTTTCTGTTCCCTCATCTACTGCTGGCGCTCTTGTCATGGGAAAATTAGTTGTAGCAGATACAGCCGTTGTATCTCTTGTAAAATTACTATTAGCAAGTGTTCCTGTTCCTCCTACATTAGTTAAATTAGATCCATCCCCATAAAACTCAGCAGCACAAACAGCCCCACTAAATTCTGCTGCCACGCCTGAGACTTTAGTAGTAAAACTTCCTGTAGCTGCAACTAAATTAGTGGTACTTACACAGGCACTAAATGATCCAGTAGCTGCACAAACTGAAGTTGTAAATGAACCAGTAGCAGCTACTAAGTTTGTCGTACTTACACAAGCTGTAAAGTTACCTGTTTGAGCAAATAAATTTGTAACACAAACAGTAGCACCAAGAGAATCTGTTCCATAAACACTTACAGAATCACATATTACTACTCGTGTAGCACTTGCTGCTACTGTAAATCCTGAACCTTCTACTGTTTTAACTTTAATAGCTGCATCATTCTGTCTTACACTTCTATCTTTTATTATATAAAATTTAGATACACCTGGAATAATAAGATTAGAATCAGAACTAACTGTTCCTACAATTTCTAACATTGCAGAACGAGCTTGATTTGTAGCCCCATCATTGGTAGTTAAAGCATAATCAGTAGAAGAAAGAGTTACGGAAGTATAAGCTGCAACTGCATCATCCACCAACTGTATAACATTATTATTGAGAATGTCACCCCAGCTATTAGGATTTTCCCCATCTGCTTGTAACTCTAAAGCAATTCTACTTGTATAACTCGATGCCATTTTCTTCTCCCTCTTTCTCCCCTTGATTAGAAATATATTCTTGAAGAGTTTGTATTTTAATTAAAGCTTCAATTAACTCTTTTTCTAATTTATTTATTCTTTCAGTATAGGCAATTTGAATATTTTCAATTGAAATGGAAAGTTTATTAGGTATACTCATAGAGGCTTATAACCATTGGTATTCATCCAACTATCTACATCTTGATTGCTATAGACACCCCCAGAACCTAAATCATCACAAGGAATTTTTGCCCTCGTAGCATAAACTTCTACAAATGATTCAGGGCTACCTGCTCCATAATTTTGAAGATTACCGTATTGATAAGAAGCACTTATATAATCTGCAGATGGGTTTTGTGTAAAACGTAATCCTCTTTGAGCTACTTTATATATGGTGGTTGTTCCGTCTACTGTAACTTCAAGATTACTCGTAGACCCATCTGGATTAATATTTTCGTAAATATGGGACATAAAATTCTCCTTTAATTTGATCTCATACAAATGGCCCAGACAGCAGTTTTATGAGTTCCTGAAGCATAAGCCAATTGTAAATCGTTACCTGATACTGAATAAGTTCTAGCAGGAGGACTATTTTTAGTGGCTGTGCCAAAGACCGAAACACCCCCTTGATTTGCCCAAACTACCATTTCAGTAAAAGTGTGAGGATCAGAACCCCCTGAAATAAAGGCCATACCTCCTCCAACACCAGAAATAGCAACATTCATTATTGTTGTAGTAGATGTACCAATATCATCTCTAAAAATACATACCATAGGGCCAGACCCAGCTCCTTGAAATTTCAAGATATCATATTGAGTTCCATCTGCTCCTGATTCTGTTCCTACTTTTAAAATTTCTGTTGGTGCAGGATCACACCCTATTCCAATGGCATTGTTATCAGCTCTAACCCAAAGCATTTTATCATTGCCGTCACTTTCAACTCTAAAATCTAGGTCTTCTGATCCGTCATTGATAACTACTTCAGTATCAGTCCACTTCATATAGCTATCGGTAGTGCCACCTCCTCCATACCTAAAATCAAAAGTACCAGCAGCTTCTTGTAAATACCACGCAGAACGAATAGAAGTAGCAATTTGAAAAATTAATCCATGTGTTGCTGATCCTGTAGGAGCCTCAAAAGTAATATCTACCTGTTTACTTGTTCCTGTTGTTTCTAATTTTTCTGAAATAAAACTTGAACCTTCGACATGAAAAATAGTATCTGGATTTGATGAAGCAGTTCCTACTCCTAGATCAGTTACTACACCCAATTCATTTACAGTAAACGATGCTACAGAAGTCGGGGAAGAAATTCCTGTTAGATTTCCGCCACCCCCATAAAACTCTGCTGCACAAACATTACCACTAAACTCTGCTGCTACACCTGATACCTTGGTAGTAAAAGAACCAGTTGCTGCAACTAAGTTTGTAGAACTAATGCAAGCACTAAATGATCCAGTAGCTCCATCAATATCTCCTGTAACATCACCTGTTAAGGCTCCATCAAAGGTAGCTGCACATACAGTTCCACTAAACTCAGCAGCTACACCTGATACCTTAGTAGTAAAAGAACCATGAGGAGCTACAAGCGAAGTTATAGAAGCTGCTGTTACAACTCCTAACTGATTAACTGTAAATGAAGCTACAGAAGTAGGAGCAGAAGGTAAATTAGTTAAGTTAGAGCCATCACCATAATATTCAGAGGCACATACATTTCCTGAAAACTCAGCAGCTACACCTGAAACTTTAGTTGTGAAAGAACC
>VTLG01000662.1_pt1 | contig 38639 bp, 52 predicted proteins | sample 4694571 | NCBI WGS metagenome assembly VTLG01 (sample SAMN12604809, study PRJNA352737) | marine metagenome | biome: ENVO:00000447; feature: ENVO:00000209|ENVO:00000569|ENVO:01000036; material: ENVO:00002151; isolation source: viral sequences binned using virsorter ... | reverse complement strand
CCCCCGCCCCCCCCCCCCCCCCCCCCCCCCCCCCCGCCCCCCCCCCCCCCCCCCCCCCCCCCCGGGGCTTTCTTAGTAATAAATGTCCCGACTCTGCGTTTTTTTTTTGTGAAGTTGGACTTGAGCCGACGCGTGCACAGGCCGGTCGCAGGGACGTTTTTCAGTTTTTTTTCCGCAGGTGGGAAGTGGACTCTATGGTGTGAGTGGAGGGTGCGTAGAGGAGGGTCTATCGTTGGATTCCCGACGAGGTTCTCTAGAAGAAGAACCTCACACACAAACAAAAAAGAATCAGCCGGGAACCGGCTGCCGTCGGGTTACCTTGGCAGCCTTTTGAGTCAAGGACTCCTAGAGAGATCAACGACTCCATCAAGGGACGCGTTAGATAGAATTCTTATTAGGGAGGCCCGCCCTTTCCACCCCCATTGTGGGAGAGACACTCGGATCCTCGCTAATGCTCGGCTTCCGAATACGGAATAGGGATATCAGTTTCATGAGGTGTGTCAAGCACATTCCCGTAAGTCGTGTCTTGGTGGGAGTGTTATTTTCTATAGTTTTAACGTTTAGAAAAAAGTGCGGGGGTGCAAATGACCGTTCCTTCACGGCAAGAGATAGAAATACTGGCCCGTCCTAAAGCCACTTGGACGTCGGTTGAAAGCGCGTACTTGTCGATCAAAGAGTCTCTCCGAGAAGAGCAAGCCCGGTGGGTAGGGAGTCGGATAGGGCGGATATCCCAACACGAGCGTGAACTTCAGAGGCGGTTACTCGAGTCTAAACAGAGAACCGATAGGATCGAGCAGATGAAGAAAAAGTACTCAGGCCTTGTTGCATATGTTGCATATGTTGCATATTGATTCACTTTGTAATGCAGAGTACTCTTCATAAGAGAGTGTCTCTTACACTTCTCAATTTTCTTCTTCTTCCCCCGCTGGCTCTCCTCGTTGGTGGGGGTTTTTACCCCGGAGGTGGCATGAATAGGCGTCGTTTCCTCAGAAGCTTGAGTGGCTTTTGAGAAGGTGCTTCCCGATCCGGGTATCGGAAAAACGACGATCGTCAGGACGCGAAAGTCAGGTTTCGCGGATCGGTGAATGAACCGTAAGGATCTCCTCCAGCGCCATAAAGAGCTGCAAGCCGCTATCCAGAAGCGGGAAGAGGAGAATGTCCTTAAACGGTTAACCTTCCTACCTTCTCAACAGAAGGTCATCGACGCCTACCACGATCCTAGTGTCCACATAACCATTTTCACCGGACCCAATCAGGTAGGGAAGACCCACACCCTGTGCGCCAACCTCTCGGCGGACCTCAAGGGATACCAGCCCTGGGACGGTCGACCTCGCCAACACCAGCCACCTATCAGAGCCGCCGTCCTTCTCAGAGACTACGACAACCACTCACGGAACATGTGGATGAAGCTCTCTGAGCTGAATAAGTCCGTCAAGATCATCGATAGCACACAACAGCGTGCGCCTCGAGTCATACAGGATACAGAGACCGGTTCTACCGCGCACGTCTTTACACATGACCAGGACGTCGATCGGCTCGAGGGAGGTACGTACCACGTACTCTATGTCGACGAACCCTGCCCACAGGTGCACTTCAACGCACTCCGTCGTGGTCTGTCGAAGTGGGGTGGGAAAGTACTCATGTTCATGACGCCACTCTCAGAGCCATGGATCTTCGACGAGTACTATCAGCAAGCATCGAACTTGGGCGGTGAGAAGAAAGAAGTCTTTGCCGTTACCGCCTTCCCTGAAGAGAACCTCAAATCACATGGGGGGTATCTCGATGACAAAACGGTTCAGGAATTCTGGGAGTCGCTTTCCGAGGAGGAACGTGAGGCCAGAAAGCACGGACGATGGATGCATCTTATTGGACGCGTCTATAAATCCTTCGACCCTAAAGTGCACGTACTGGAGGAGCCCCCTTGCTCACTTGACGATTGCTGCATCGGAATCGCCGTCGATCCCCACGATCGACTTCCTTTTGCAATTGCCTGGTTTGCTGTCACACCCGGAGACGATATCGTTTTCTATGACGAATGGCCGCGCACTCCCTTCGAAGAAATGAAGCAGTGCGATAAGACGGTACAGGACTATGCAGAACTCATCCTCCAAGAAAGAACCCCAACTTGGCGCGTTATGGATCCAAATTATGGAAGACGACGCAGCCTCTCCTCCGGTCTCTCAATCGCTGATGAGTTCCAACTGCGTGGGCTCGCCTTCGACACGTCTGTTACTGACGACCTTGCAGCGGGCCATAAGAGAGTCCAAGAGTATCTTGCCTGGGACCGGGAAAAGCCTCTGGACCATACAAATCAGCCGAAGCTTTATTTCCTGAGACGCTGTCGGAACCTGATAAAAGGATTCCAGAACTATGTTTGGGACGATTGGAAGGGAAAGATCGCCGAAGGGAAGGCGGCGAAACAGAAGCCCAAAGAAGCGTTCAAACACTTCCCCGACTGTGTTCGCTACGCAATCATGTCTCGAGTACGACACATTCGCCCCTCAGATTACTCTGAAAGGCCAGAAATCCCCCAATTACGTTCAGCTTGGCAGGAAGAAAGAACGTCCCATATATTACTGGATGCTGTGAAGCAGGGCGCTGAGGCAGTGAGGTCGCGACGGCGCAACTCGCTCGGCCTCTGATCTTAATCCATTGACTTGTGTATGGCGCAGGGTCTATATACTCTGTGTAGTAAAGTACTCTGTGGTACAAAGTGAGGATTAGAAGTGAAGATCCATCCCGCTGTAAAAGAGGACGTAGGAGCGGTCCGTAAGTCGCAAAACGACGTACAGGCCATGGTTAACCGGATCGTCACTGAAGTGCACGGGGACGAAGACGGGCGTTCGACTTGGATGGATCGGCAGGCGACGTACTACAGACGTCGCTACGCTCGCGAGTTCAGGAACGTCGATTGGCCGTGGCCTGGTGCCAATGACATCGTCATGCCGACGATCGATCTGACGATCGATAAGCTCAAGGCCGTCCTCGCTCGCGTGATCTTCACCCGCCCCATGGTGACCTTCAAAGCCACCAACCCAGACTCCCACTCACGCACACAGACCGCTGAGATCTTCTACGACTGGCTCATCAATGAAGGTATGCCGGACTTCAAGAACCAGTTGCTCGTCATGCTGGACTCTGTGCTCCAGCACGGATACGGGATGGTGAAGGTCTTCTGGGACTACCGGACAAGGAACGTCACTCGTGTCCTTAATCGGTCGGACCTCCCTCGAGAGTTTCGCGATCTCGTTCCCGACGTCGAACAGAGACTTGCGAACTCTCCGATACCTGTCAATACGGGAATTCTCACCGAGCAATTGAAGGCCCGGATTAAAGAGGACTTTCAGACCAATGCCAAGGAAAGGAAAAGGCTCATCTCGCAAAAGTACGGGCTCGACCCGGAAGAGCCGAAAGACAAGGAAGCGATCGAAAGGATCTTCCGATTCTTCCGTGACGGTAAAGAGCGAGTCGTCTACAAGACGCGTGAAGTCATCGCCAACAACCCAAGGGCAGTCGCGCTCGACCCGCAAGACGTCATCGTCCCAAGAACAACGCTCGCGCTCGAGGACGCAGCTCGAGTTACCCATAAAATCTTCCTCTCCGAATCTGCCCTCCGCAGTCGAGCAAAAGATCAAGGCTGGTCCAAGAAAGCCGTTGATCTCGTGTTGGACTCAAGGCGATCAGAAGCTGACGATCGAAAGCGATCACTCGCACGCACCACGTTCGATCGTGATAGAGACGAGCGGGAAGGGGTCCATGAGTTCGACAAGACTGATCTGATCGAGATCTGGGAACACTACACTCGAATGGATATCGACAACGACGGTGTGGACGAACTCGTTGTCATGGTTATCCACCCAGGGACAAACACACTCTTGAAGGACATTCGAGAGGTCCCATTTCAGCACGGAGAACTTCCGTTCGTTCAGGTCAAGTTCGAGGTGAACGATCACAGGTTCTACTCCTCGCGTGGTGTGCCTGAGAAGATCGACGACATCGATAAAGAGATGACCAAGCGGCACCGCAACAAGCTCAACAATATGGACATGATGGTGCCGACATTCACTTACCGGTTTGCCTCCGAGATCAACCCAGACACCATCAATTTCATCCCTGGCGAAATGTACCCCGTCCTTCAACCGGACGATATTCGGCCCTTGGACGTCCCGGATCGAACGATCCCAGACGAACGTGAAGAGAATATCTTACTGACATGGGTGGAACGGTATCTCGGAGGCTTTGACGCGATTGCTTCGCAAGCCAATATTTCAGAGGCGAGGACTGCCACAGAAGTCAACGCCCTCCAGCGCTCGGCCTCCGAGATTTTAGCCTACCGCACTGAAGTCATTCAGATGGGTCTCAAGAAGATCTATGGATTGATCTGGTCCCTCTGGAACCAGTGGGGTCCTGAAGAGATCCACATTCAGGTGACTGGCGAAGAGATGCGTAGGCTCACGAAGGAAGAGATACGCGGTAAGTTCGACATTATCCCCGTAGGAACAATCACGAACACCGACCCAGAGATCGAACGGCAGAGAGCACTGCAAGTGCTCGACGTTGTTTCGAGGCTCGCGGCACAACCAGAAGTCTTGGGTGTGAAGTGGGAGGTGGACCTCGGTCAAGCTCTTGCGAATTGGCTCGAGAAGACAAGCATACTCGAGGCCAGCTCTGTGATCCGTGAACGTGACCAGAGAGAGATCGCTCAGATCCAGCAGCAGCAACAGCAGCGGGTAGCAAGACGCCAGGCGATCGAGGACAACGTTCCAATGTCCGCCAGAGACGCTCAAGAGGTTATCCGTGAAGTGAAGCGCGAAGCGCCCAACAAGGGAAGCCAGAGGCTGACGGGAGTTAGTTGATGGAATCCACGAAGACCAAGCTTCTCATTACTGGCTGCCCACAGGGCGGAACGACCTACATGGCCACCGTGCTCAGCAAATTGAATATTGGGGAGTGCGGTCATGAGAGAGTCTTTACTGCGCACGATAGAAAGCCGGGATGGGCAGACGCTAGGGGCGTTCCTTTGGATATGGAAGTTTCGTGGTGGGGAGCGAAGTACCTTAAGGGTATAGAAGATGGTGTAGTCGTCCTTCACCAGACAAGAAACCCACTGCTTCAGATGCGTTCCGTTTTGGAGAGGGGTGTTCCAAATAATAGGTCTCATGTATGGGATTCGTTCCCAGGACTACGAAAGTACCAGCCCGAAAAAAGGATCACAAGAGTTTGTAAGCGGAGCAGAGAGGTGTTCTTGAACTACGGTGTGGCCTTTTACTATTTCTGGAACAGGTCGATAGATTCCTCGGGCAAGATCCGATTCAGATACAGAGTGGAGGACGTCTCTGTTGATCTGGTGAAGAGGATCCTGTCTGCGATAGACGAAGAGGTACCAGACTACCTGATCGAAGACGCTCTGTTCACTACTCCAGACCATTGTAATACGAACTTCCACGATAAAGAACCGCCGGTCGTAGAGTGGGAAGACATCGAAGACTGTGATTACTTTCCGTACTTGAAGAGTATGGCCCAAGAATACGGATACTTGAACTGATGGAAGAGAAGGCTGCACTCAGGATCGCGACAGAGCTTGGCGACATGTTCGGTAGCCCTGCGGGGGTTATGTTCGAGTCGTGGGTTCTCGACCAGGTCAACGAGTGCATGACACGACTTGGTGACGAAACTGACCACATGGAGATCGCTCGACTTACGGGCGAGATCCGGTTCGCCAAGAAGCTTCTCCAGATCAAGGATCGACAGATTGATATCGGGCGAAAGGCTTATGAGCAACTGAAGAAAAGACAAGAGGAACGATCTACGCGTATGGCTGATAGGGAAGCCCCGCGTGAGTTCCAAGGCCAATTCCATAGAGACGCGATATGAGTGAAGTACCTTTCGGATACGGGATCCTCTCGCAAGGGGAAATGATTACGTCGCCAGAACAGCACAGGCTCGTTGCGAAACGTGCTTGGCTACAGATCTGGGATTTCCTCATGCTGAACGACGAACAGATCAAGGCGACTCGTCTTCCCGTCCCTTGGCCGCTCGAAGAGGATCACGACATCCTTTTGAAACGACAAGAGGCCGCAAGGAACCTCAGTCGATTCGATAGCATTGAAGCGTACAAGAAGTACGTCGTTTCAGACGACGAGTCTCACTATGACAAGGGTTACGTCCAAAGGTCTCTCGATGTGGACATAAGCTCGAACCCTCGCTACGTGTGGATGAAGAACCAGGTTGTTGCAGAGAATCCACTCAGGGTTCTAGACGTTGGATCTGGATGCGGGAACTTGGCCGTGGCGCTGGGTCGTGCTGGATACCAGGTCACTGCCATGATGCCGAACCCCATCGCAGTCCAGGCGATTTCCGAGGTGTCTAAAGAGGAGAATATTGCGGTCGAGGCTATCGACGCAATGATCGAGGACGTTGATTTTGGAGAATCCAAGTTCGACGCGGTCGTGATTGGTGAGGTCATTGAGCATGTCTCCAATGACGTTGCCGTGCTTCAGAAGTGTTGCGATCTCGCCGAGAAGTGCGTGATCGTTACGACCCCGCTCGGAAGCGTGGAGCAAGGATTCAGGCCCAACGCAGCTTGGAGAAGTGAGTCAGAGCATGTGAGGGCCTACTCGAAGAATGGATTTTCCGCTCTCCTACGACGCCTCACTGGAGTCAAGATTGGACCGATTGAAGAGGTCTATTCGATCACTGGCCTCCGTGGTCAGGAAGTCAGATGTCTCTGTTGTAAGCTTACAAAGATCAAGGAGGTGCCAGATGGCAATCAACAACATCCGGTCGTCAATGCCACGGGCGAAACGCACGCAAATGCGGTCGGCGGATAAGGGAGTTCGCAAGATGGGTGGAAATCTGCGACGTAGCCGAGGCGACGCAACCACCGGCACATCGTTCTCGAAGACTAACTCTAACGCCATGGAGAGCGCTACGTCTGCGAAGGGTTCTGCGAACCTCATTCGTAGCGGACTCTAATTTTTTGAATGTTAACTCTGTAGTACAGAGCACTCTGTAGAAAGAAGTAATCATGTCAGATTTCGGTGCAAGCAGCGGGCAAGCCTATGAAGGCAAGCAGCCGCAAGCAGGGAACTCAGGACTCCAAAGATTGAAACGAGAGAAGGCGCAACTCCAGTCGACGCTCGAAGACATGAGCAAGCGCATGGCAAGCCTCGAGCAGCAGGTTACTCAGAGCGCAAGCCAACAGCCGCAAGCCTCTTCGAACGACCCATCGACGTGGTCGCTCTCTGATCTCGAATCGTATGCGACTCGACAAGACGTCATTGAAGAGGCTCCGCATGCAGCCAACCAGGCCATGCTCTTAGCCATGAAGAAAATGCTCAAGGATTCCATGAATGAGGTGCGCGGTGAACTGCGTAATGAGTACACGGAAACGTTTACTCAGAGACAGCAGGCCGACGCAGTGAAGGACAGCATCACGAGAGATTTTGGGCAAGACGCGTGGAACACGGATGGCGAGCTGTTTCAGGAAGCAGATCTTATCTATCGGCAGTACCAAAACAAGTTTGGTAAGCCGGGGAAGGACGGTCAGGTTGAGCTGGATCCGTACTATCTTCGCACTGCTTTCCTTGAAGCTAAACAAAACCTGTCGGCGCGTGAAAGCCAAGAGGCGCTCAGGGCGGAAACGCCGGTGGAGCAAGCGGTAAACCAACCGCAAGGGCCAGCGCCGCAGGATCGTGTTGAAGGCATGAGCGAAGGAATTGCCGACGCTCTCGCTGAACGTCGTCAAGCTGTTGAGGCGGGTGACGTACAAGGTGCCTTCCAGTCTGTAGCAAGAAGTATGTATCCAACATGAGGTGATAACCAATGGGTATTAACACCACTTATGGGTCCACTTCAGGTGCCGAAATTCGGGAAGACGTCCTCGACGTCATTTACCAAATCACGCCTGAAGACACCCCTTTCTTCAACATGATTGGCGACTCTGACGCCAACTCCCCCGTCCACCAGTGGACGACCCGTGACATTTCGACCCGCCAGGATAACGCCGTTCAGGAAGGTGCGTCCTTCACGTTCGAGCAGATCCAGACGGCGTCTCGAGTCTCGAACCTCACCCAGATCTTCCGCAAGCTCCCGCGTGTCCCGCGTTCGCGCCAAAGCTCGACGCACGTCGGTATTTCCGACCTCATGGCCGACCAGATTCAGCAGTCGGCGGTGGGTCTGAAGACCGATGTCGAGCACGCCCTGCTCCGAGGATCTCAGGTGTCTGGTACATCGAACGACTCCACGGCACGTCGCCTTGGTGGGTTCGACGACGTCATCACGAACAACCTGGTTGCTGACTACAACGGGTCGGCTGGAACTCTGACCGAGAGCCTCTTCAACGATCTCCTTGAAGAGATCTGGAACGATGGCGGTCGCGCTCAGGACGTGCTCGTCGGATCGAAGCTGAAGAGGACGATCTCTTCCTTCACGGCTAGCTCTACGAAGTTCTTCATGCAGGACGATCGTCGGGTCGTCAACACGATCGGTGTCTATGAGAGTGACTTCCACGTCACGAACATTCACCTTTCGCGTGACATGAGGAACACGGCGGGTACTGGCGGCGATGCTGGTCAGGACGTATTTGCGTTCGATCGCTCGTTCTTCGCCAAGGCTTGGCTCGACCGCCCGATCGTTGAGCGGCTTCCGAAGATCGCGGACGCCCAGGACGCGTTGATCATTGCCGAATGTACTCTCGAGTACGGGAATGAGAACGCTGCGGGCAAGATCAGTCAGCTCGGTACGATTTCGACGTAATAACGTCTCTACTGGGGTGTGGCGGGCTTTCGGGTCCGCCACACATTTTCACATGGAAAACAAGACCATATCCGCCCCGAGCATTCAGGGGCAAATGAACCACAAGGCTCGTGCTCAGACGATCAAGAACATGATCAAGGTCTGGAACAGGCACGACCCTCAAGGTGTGTGCGATTTCTTGAAGGGCATTCAGCTTATCCGTAAGCACCAGGACAACGAGAAGGGCTTGAGCCGAGAAGGTACGTTCATGCTCCACTCAGTCCGGTCGCGGCAGCTCGACAAGATGATGTTCCATGTTTTCGGACAGTTCTGGGATACGGACCCGGACGTCATGTCTGCTTACAACGAGGTGTGTGGCCAATTCAAAATCAATCAACAGTCGATGCCTAACTACAGGGCATTTAACAGACCAACCATTAGAGACGGATACCAAGTAAAGAAATCAGAGATATGGGACGAAGTGATTCGGGAGATGCTGGACAGAACGGCCTGACTCTTGGCGTCTGCATGATCGTCAAGAACTGTGAGGACCACCTGGAGAAGACGGTTAAGTCTTTGCCCGGAGATATTGTGTCTCAACTTGTCATTGTCGACACGGGGTCCACCGATAGCACGCCAGAGATAGCTAAGCGTCTGGCTACGGACTTTCTCCTCTATGAGGATCCAGATCCTATCGAGATCGATGGCCGCGAGTTTCTTTCAGACTTTGCTGCTGCACGCAACTACGCGTACAGCTTCATGACTACTGACTACATCATGTGGATCGATTCCGACGACGTGGTGAGTAGTCCGCAAGCCCTCCGTAAGTACTACTACGACGTCATTGCCACCGGGGTGTATGACAGCTTCTACATGGACTACGACTATGAGCACGACGAGGACGGGAACTGCACCATGCGTCACTCTCGTGAACGCATTACCCGTCGAGGCGTGCATGTGTGGAAGTCGCCGATCCATGAAGTCCTTTGTGCCAACCAGGCGTTTAGCGTAGCCCAAGTCCCCACAGATGAGTGTCGGATTATTCACGACGAGTATGGAACGCAGGATCGTGTCGAGAAGTCGAAGAGGAACGCCAAAGTAGCCGCAAAGTTCATTGATAGCCAAGGCGGGAAGGTCGAGCCGCGCATGTGGCTTAACTACGGTAATTCGCTCGCTTGTATCGGAGCGAACGCTGAAGCGATCGAGGCGTATAGCAACTATCTTGCTGGATCCGAGTGGGTTGACGAGAAGTACATGGTCTGCCTGTCAATCGCTGGTTGCTACCGAGAACTTGGGGCTCTCGAAAAGGCAGTGTCTTTCTGCTTTGGAGCGTTAGACCACAACCAAGCGCTTCGAGAGGCTTATATCGAGCTGGCGAATATCTACAAGCTAAAGGGGGACTTCAATAAGGCAATCCATTGGGCTGAGATCGCCAAGCAGCGGGAGAAAACCAACATCTCCTATAAGGGGAACCCTGTTTTTCTCGAGACGCGAGCGGACGACATACTATGCCAGTGCTACATCCAGACCAAACAGTTCGACAAGGCTGCCGAGGCTGTCGAGCGTGTGCTCAAGGTTGTGCCAGGTCATCGCAAGGTTCTGGCGGTCAAGGCGCTCATAAAGAACCAAGAGCGGGAAAACGAGTACATAGACGCGTACAAAAAGCTCGAGGGGATTCTCGTCAAAGAGGGCGACTCGGACAAGATTGATTCACTGCGGGGGGCGATACCGAGAATGCTCGAGGATGCTCCAGAGGTTAACGCTCCTGTTAACATACAACGGGACCCTTCGAAGCCCTCTATCTGTATCTATACGGGAGAAATCCCGAGGACGTGGGGGTACGACTCGATCGAAAAGGGCGGTATCGGTGGGAGCGAGACTGCGGTCATTCGCATGTCCGAAGAGCTTGCAAAGATCGGTTGGCATGTCGAGGTCTACGGCTTCCCGGACTTCAATCAAGAGGGCCTGCATAACGGAGTATGGTGGCTTCCGCATTGGAGAGTCCCGGGATCCAAGCCGTTCGACGTGTTCGTCAACTGGCGCACTCCGTGGATGCCAGCAAAGTGGCCTGAGTACAAAGCGGGCTATGTCTGGCTGCATGACGTCCAGTACGAGAACCAGTGGAATGAGCTGGCTCTACAGAAATACAACAAGATCATCGTTCTCTCTGAGGCTCACAGAAAGAACGTTGAGTTCATACCTGACGACAAGATCTGGATCTCTCGGAATGGGCTGGATCCCTCGTTCTTTGAGCCTCACAAGTTAGAGAACGACCCCCACCGGCTGATCTACGCTTCGTGCCCGAGTCGAGGTCTTGTCATGCTTTTGCATTTCTGGGACGACATCCGTGCCATGTTCCCGGAGGCGCAGCTTGACGTCTTTTATGGGTTCAATGACAACTTCAAGGAATCCATGAAGCGATCCGAGTTCTTCAGGTCGGTCTACGAGAACGTCATGCGCGACATCAATAAGCCTGGCGTTAACTGGCACGGCATGGTGGATCAGAACACGCTCGGAGACGCGTTCTCGAGGGCGGGCATTTGGGCGTATCCGACGAACTTCCCAGAGATCTCTTGTATCACTGCAATGCAAGCCCAGGCCACTGGCTCGATACCGGTGTGTACTGGCTATTGGGCTTTGAGCGAAACGGTGAAGCACGGGGTTGTGTCCGGTGGTCCGTTTGATTCGATCGATACGGACAATGATCTTCAGTCGCGTTGGTTCGACTCCGTTACCAGCCTCATGAAGAACCCGGCCCTTCAGGAAGACATCAGAAAAGACATGGTCCCGTGGGCCAGAAAGGAATTGCTATGGTCGCAGGTAGCGAAGGAATGGGACAGCCAGTTCCGGGCGGACTTGGGGCTGAGAACCCGTTCGCCGGACCTCCAGGCGGTGCATTCATAGCGAGCCTTGAGGCTGCGATATCGACCGCCGAGGCGTCAGAGTCCGCGCAAAGCCAAGCGAAGGTGTTGGCCGTCAAGGACGGTATGGAGATCGATCGTGGCGTCCAGGACGTTTCCTCGGTCCTGACTGAGATGTTCGCGACGACTATGAACTCCATGTTCAACGACGAGGGCAAGATTGAATCGATCTCTGAGTTCATGGTGAACGACATGGGTGCCCGCAGCAAAGAAGAGGCGCAGCGCATCTTGCCACAGCTTCTGGTTATGGCTGAGAGGCTGCCCATGAAGATGGGGTCCCTGGACAAGCTCTGGTACCTCATGATGCAGCAGAAGTCTCAGAACGACGGCGCAACGCCTGTGAATCCGGGAGTGATGTATGGCAGGTAACAACCTCAGCTTCAAGGACATGTATGACAATGTCCTGGCGTTCATGCAGACAAGCTCGAGTGACACAACGAGTCTTGCGCTTGTAAAGAGCGAGATTAACCGGGTCTATGAGCGTATAGCAACTGAGTATGACTGGGACGAACTCTGGGACCACAAAGGGCTCGACGATACGTATACAGTTACATCAGGGACTCCTTACCTCGCCCTTCCTAGTGACTGTCAGCACGTCAAGGAGATCTACAACAAGAGCAAGAACTTGTCATACTTGCCCCAGTCTATGCGCCACTTGGTTCGGGACAACATAGACACGCTCGCTACAAACGGCGCGATCGATAGCTTCTTCACAATCCAGGGACGCAGTGCGACCACGAAGCCCCTGCCTGAGAACGGCGACGTAATTGAGGTCCGGTCCGACAACGCTGCTGACACGAGCCAAACTGTGCGCATTGTTGCTTTGCGTGTGCCAGGCGCAACTCCTCCGAAGGAAAACAGGGTGGAGGATAGTGTCGGACTCAACGGTCTCACCTGGGTTGCTGCTGCGGACACGTTTCAGCAAGGTTGGTCGATAGATTCTATATCATGCGATGCTACCAGGGTTGGATCGGTTGAGGTCCGAGAGCAGACTTCGCAGGTGATCATCTCCGCTATCCCTCCCGAAGAGAAGCAGGCTCAGTACACGATCGTTAGGTTCGAGAACCCGCCCGACGCTGCTGACGAGATCATTATCTACTACAAGAAGCGTGTGAACTTCCTCTCGAATGACAACGACGCTGTGATCATACCCGACATAGCTCAAGTGATTATTGAGGAGGTCAAGGGGTCCATGAGGCAGTTCAACAAGAAGTACCAACAGGGAGGCGTTCATTTGTCGCAAGCGAGCCGTTCGTTGGGGGCGGTCCTTAAGGATCGGAAGATGAACGCACCTGTTAACAGGCAGGCACGGCCAAACTTTTGTGGACGAGACATCCGTAGAGCTTACTAATGCCTGACCGCATACAAGAAGAAGACCTCATTTATCAGGTAAACAGCTTTGCGCTTGGAATGGTGGCATCTTCGGCACACATCACTTCGCCGCTCAACTCTCTCAGATGGGCTGAGGGTTGTCTGATCGACGATGGTGGGGCGATTGTGCGTCGTCATGGTTTCAATTCGGAGCTTGGTACGCTATCAACCGCCGTGACCTCAAACCATCGTGCGGTCACCTCGATGACGGCTGCTGGTGAGGGTGCGCAAAAGAAGCTCTATCTAACTGTACACGAACCCTCGAGTTCGTCGCTCGATATCTACGCTTGGGATGGTTCGAGCTGGCTAACTGACGCGTCTGGAGACCACCTTGCAGGGGCTCCTGCGTCTGGCTCAGTAACGACACACCAGGCCACTTGGGTAAGAGAGAGCGATGGTGACGAATTCATTTACTTTGCAAACCCGTATGGGAGTCTTGTGAAGGCCCCTATCGGTGGGGTTGGTGTCAATCCAACGGGAGTAGTTGTCTCCAGTGCCACCAATACAAACCCACCCGGTAACTGTCGGCTAATCCTTTCGTTCCGTGACCGTATATGGATGGCTGGTGTTGATGGGACGGACAGAGACGTTCTCTACTATTCGAACCTGCTTGAGCCTGAGACATGGGATCAGGCAGGTAAAAGGATAGCTGTCGGTGCCATGGGGGGCGAGAGGATCACAGCGATCCACCCGTTTATTGATAATCTTCTCTTCATTGGGACGGAGAACTCTATCTACCTACTTGCCGTAGGTTCCAGTACTCAGCTCCTAGACTGGGATTTGAGGACTGTCACGAATTCGATCGGTGTAGGGGCCTCTATGTCGGTTGTGAGTGGGGGTGGAGATGTGTTCTTCGTCGATAGCTCCGGCGAAGTCCGTTCTCTACGAAAGACTATATCTGACGTGACCGTTGGAGGTGATCTTGAGCCACTTTCCGCCCCCATTACGGAACAGGCGAGGTTCGTTTCCCTGTCGTCGTCCACGACGGGCGTCCAGGCGTCTGTCGCTTACTTCTTCGACGGTCACTTGTGGGTCTGGGGATCTGAAGGGGCTTACAACAGCGGGAAGCAGGTCGGTTGGGCGTACAACGCTAAACGAGGCCTGTGGACCGGCCCACACTACCTAAAGAAAGACGCGTACACATCCGCTTCTGACCCTCTTGGCGGGACTGTTGGTATCGCTGACCGTGAAGATCCGGAGAACCTTACTGGGTCGTTCGACTTCGATCCTATTACGGTTGCCACGGTAACCCACAACGACTTTGGTACGTCGAACGGGGCGTGGGTTACAGGCCAGTCTCCTACTGTGGTCATTGCTTCTCACGGCACCAAGACGAATAACGCCATCGATTCTGCGTGGGACGACCAGAGAGTGCTTGTGTACGACATAAATCCATCAGACGAGTCCCGTGAAGACTACGACTCGACCGGTGTGGCTCTAGACTTCAAGACTCATCTCCTCGACTTTGGAGTGCCCGACAGAAAGAAGTATGTCAAATGGGTTGAAGTCGAGTGGGGGTCTGAACTGGTGACTGCTGCAATGGACGAGCAGAAGTTCAGGATACTTGGCAGAACGGATCCAGACGGACTTTGGACTCCACTCTCGGACGTCACCGATACCAGCAACCTTGGAAGGACGAAGGTAAACACGCGCATACTTGGATTGTCGAGGCTGTTTCAGTTCCGCGTAGCCCGACAAGACACCACGGACCAGAGCTTGCGGATCCATTCCATGCGGGTGTCCTTCGAAGTCCAGGAGGTTGAGGATGTCTAACGGTCTTGCTCAGTTTGTAGACGCGCCCAAGATCGACCAGAGAGTGGATCGCGCATCCAACCTTCTAATCCAGGGGAAGTTGTCTGAGCTGATAGAGATCTACGAGTTCATGCGCAAATGGCGTAGGGAGAAAACGGAACTCAGAAAGTTTATTGCTGGCCAGGCCATGAGAGATGGGATCGCTACGATCCGAAACGACCAAGGCTTCCTTACGGCTGCCGCCTTCTTTTGGCAGGTGTCCGACCCGTATGACGCCGCAAGGTCGAGAGAGTGGCCTGCTCATGAGCCAGAAGGGAAGTACCTTTTCTTCCCGGCCTGCTTCATTCGGAAAGATAGCCGTGGGCACGTCAAGACTGTGCGCGACCTTCTGCGTCGATCGTTTGAAAGGTGCCCAAAGGCTACTCGAGCTGCATGGATCCGGGATGAGAATCCCAAGCTTGTTCACGTAATGAAGATGAGGAAATAGTCATGGGTTCGTTCTTTAGTCAAGGATTTAGTTTTGATCGGACAAGTCTGCCGAGCCCCTTTGATACTCCTAGAGAGCTGATAGAGGGCAGTCAACAGCTCGCAGAGGGTGGGACTGTTGTTGCGGGCTTTGACCTACAGCGGTTGGACCCGAACGAGATCTTCCGTGACCCAAGAGCCATGAACAGGCTCTTTGAGGACGACTCGACCCTGTTCCAGCAATACGAGGATCAGGGGTTTGTTACGATCCAGCAGCTTGACGACAGTAATACTCGGGCGAAAGAGGGTGGTATTGCTGGCTCGCCTACGAGATTTGACGCCTTCCCACGCGGTGGTGTTCGCATCGAGGGTGGCCTTGGGCACGAAGGACCGGCTGGCGTTGTTGGCTCTGACCTTAGTCCCGACTTCCTCACAGCCATGGAGTCCGCTGGGATATTCAGTTCGGGTGGGTCTCAGTTCGGTTTCAAGGGTTCGTTCTCGACGCAGAATATCGAGCAGGTTCAGGATGGCTTTTTCCCCGTCGTTGGCGAGGTTGTGGACACCATCGCGCAGCGGTCTTTGGGTTCTCTTGGCCTGCTTTCTGAACAAGAGCAGCAACAGCTTGCGGACGCTCAACCAACCGCGATTTCGCAGCAAGAACTTGGGTTCCTTAGAGACCAAGCCTTGAGGGACTTGTCGTTTGACCCATTCGCTGGTGACGAACTTGACCCGGTTGCAGCGGCTGAACTTGAGAACATACAGCAAGAGTTGAGGTCTCCGTTCGCATCCAGAGGCCTGAGTAGATCCGGTGCGGCGGCTTCTCTGGAGGGTAGTGGTGTTGTGTCGTTCCTCGATCAGCTCAGGAATGAGAGGCAGGCAAGAGGGTTCAGCACTCTGGCCCAGTTGGACGGTCGGTTCAATCAGGGAATCGGTGGCCTAGGTCAGGCCATTGGATTGACTATCGACCCATTAGGCGTTGGTCTTCAGATGGGCCACCAGCAGAACCAGCAAGACCTCTTCTCCGGACTTCTCGGTCTCCAGACCGGTCAGCAGGCGGTGGCATCAGATCTCCTACGAAGGCACGCCAAGCGCGCAGTGGGGACGTCGCAGGTCTTCAAGACAAACTTAGCCGCGAGTGGAGCGTCGTCTTTAGGAAGCTTACTTGGTGGAGGCCTGCTCTCCGGCGGTGGCGGTGGAGACAGTGGTGGCAGTGGATTGGGGGTGATAGGAAGCTTACTTGGTGTTGGTGGTACCCCCGGTTAAGAAGGACAAAGGTGAATCATGGTTGACGTTACAGGTGTAGGAAGCTTTTCAGCGAACGACTTCGATGCCGTTCTGAGGGCTCAGAGCCAAGTATTCGACAACGCAGTACGCCAGACAGAGGCTGCCCAAAATCGAGCTATGCAGGCAGTTCTTCAGGCGCGAGCGCAACGGGCTCAGGCTTCAAGGCAGATTCGAGATTTGAACGTCAAAGCTCAGAAAGAAGGGTTCACGTTTGCGCCAGACAATCGGTCCACTGGACGGAAGGTGTTGGACTTCTTTACTGGTAGAAATCCAGACATACGGCTTGAAAAGACCCCGTACAGGCTTGCTCGGGAGGCGGCTGAACTCGAGGCTCTTCAGGCGCAGGCGGCACTTTCGAACCTTCAGACGCAGACGGCAAAGGCCCGTATCGAGGGGCAAAACCTTCTGCCGCAATTTGATCAGGCGCTCTCACAGGTCCCAACCCCGGCGTTGAACCCCGGACAAGAGGCGCTTCGTCAGCTCAATCTCAATCCGGAACAGATCTTCAATCTTCAGCAGGCTCAGCTTGAGAGAGATAGCCAGGCGGCTGAGATTGACAGGATCAATAGAGACGAGCGTCCAAGCACAACGCCATTTGGTGGAGGCGGGGATTCTGTCGATCTGTACAAGGCGATGATGGGTAGCGAGCTTATTGAAGCCTCTGGAATTACCGACGAGGATCTTTCGACCACTGTTGCCCAGTTTTCGCGCTTCTATAAGCCCGAAGATCTCATCGACAGGTTGAGAACAGACCTTCGCCTACGTGCGAGGAATAGGCAGGGAGACGCAGGGTCTGCTGCGGAGTTCTCTCAGCCACAGGGTGAATCGGGATTTGTGCCCGCAGATGCTGCGCTTCAAAGGGCCGAAACCGAAGCCGGTAAGAGCATAGAGGAGTCGATCGCAGAAGGGGACTTCAAGAACTTGGCTCAGGTTGTATCGCTGTTTGACAACGCTTCTGAAGATGTTCTGAAGAACGAAGAGACGCGTGATCTGGTTCTGAAGCCTCGATTGAGAAACAAGCTCGTCGATGTCATCCTTGAGCGAGTTGAACTGACGAAGGACGAGAGCGGCGAGATCGTCTTGAAGCCCAAGACTAAGAGACAGATCAAGCATGGTGCGCCGTCAGCGCTATTGCAGCCAGGTCTTTCCTCGACAGAGACTGTAAACCTTATTGAGGAAGAGCAGATCCCGTTCCTTCGTGCTCTTCTTGAACGACTCGACGTAAACCTTGAACTGTTGGTTGAGTAATGGGAATCGCTGAAGTCTTCAAAATTGCTCAGGGCGCTGGCGACGTCTCGCAAAACGAGCTGTTTGGTGGGCCAGGTCTTGCGAGCCCTGCTGAACGGGAAAAGTTCGAGTTTGAGACGGACCCGTTCACAGAGGCGCTCCTGCGAGATCCACACGTAGACTCGAGCACCAAGTCGATCATAAGGAACGATATTAGTAAGAGCCGCGCACGGGCGAAGCTCAAGTTTCAACTCGATCGTCAGCAGGAAGAACGAGAGGAGGCTGACAACAGCTTCATTTCGAGGATTGCTGGTGTTCCTATCGGCCTTCAATTGGGTACCGGGTTCGGGATCGAGAGTCCCGTTACGAGATTTGTTGTCGATCTTGTTGCTGATCCCGTCAATCTGGTGTCCGGACTTGGAGGCCTGACGAAGCTTGGTCGTGCTTCGAAGTTCCTTACGACTTTGGACTCTGCAGCGGGAGCCGTCAGTACGCTTACGCCAGCACAAAAGGCCGAAAAGATTCTTGAGGGAGCTAACTTCCTGGCCAAGACCAATGTAGACCCTGACGCTGTTGCCGCTCTGCAAGGCGCTGTCCTGGCTAAGGACTTTGGAACGGTAAAGAAAGCCTTCAGACGGCTCAAAAAGAAGAAGCTCACGCCAGATGAAATCGAGAAGCTCAAGGATATAGATCCAGACTTGGCAGAGTTTGTCCAAGGCGGCAGGGAGCAGCTTCGTGCTCTCAAGGATCTCTTCAAGTTGCCGGACGATAAGAAGGTCGACGCCTTCAAGAAGTCGAAACTGGATCAGATCATCGCTGGCCAGAGAGGGCTTGTGAACCTGAAGGTCCCGTTCACCGACAAAGAGACGGCCCTCCGACTCCCGGCGCTCCTATCTGCTGTGCAGGGTGATTTCGGGAAGCTCAAGCAGGCGGTGAACAAGGCGGTCGAGATCGGTTCCGATGCGGTGGGTTCCTTCAAGCCAGCGCAGGTTACAGCCAAAGCTGCCGAAGGTGCGTTGGATGTTACTGACTCTTTGAACCTTCAAGAGGAGGTGTCGAAACGGTTTAGTGATATCCGGGACTTCTTGGGTGGTAAGGACAACTTCTCGAACTTTCAGACGGACGAATACCTTTCTCTTGGACAAGACTTTGGTACGAAGCTTATCCAGGACGTGCGAGGGTTCGAGAACCTCACCACGTTCTTGACTGGATCCCTCAAGGCCACCTTCAAAGGACAGGACGATCTGACGCGCCAGCTCTCCAACGTGCGAGAGGGTACGGCGAGTAGGTCGGAGTTCATGTCCAAGCTCACCGACTCTCAGGTCGAGGCTGTACGTCAGTTTGAGTCCCTGCTCGATGACGTTGGGCGGTTCGCTAAGGACGCGGACGTTATCAAAGGCGACCTCCGGGACCAGTACATCACCCACATTCTCAGGGTGAAGAACAAAGAGGGCCAGAAGCAGCTCGACGCTCTGAGGAAATTCTCGGACCGTGCGTTTAGTAGGCCAAAAGGTTCGGCTCCGGGAAGTAGGTTTGGGCTGCCTCGAGCGTTCGACGATCTCAATGCGCTCAAGAAGTGGCTGAAGGACAATCCGAGTTCCGGTCTCGAGCTAGTTACCGACGACGCAATCGACATACTCGACACGTACATGCGATCCGTTGGTACGGCCATTATTCGAAATAGAGCCCTACAGACTGCCCTTAGAGGGAAGCTCCCTGGTGAGAACCTACCTCTGGCGATTCGAGCCACGAGGGATGAGAGATCAGTCCCGGCTGCAAGGAAGCTTGTTAAGGCAAATCCGGGCGCTTACGGGGAAGTGAAGAACGACGTCTTCAAGGACTTCCTTTTCCACGAGACAATCAGGCCGGAAATGGAGGCCATGTTCGGCCAAGGGTTTTTCGCCTCTATGCGTAAGTCTGGGCCGTTCATTAAGTCGGCAGGACACGGCCTTGCGAAGGTGAATAGCCTGCTCAAGGGGGCTCTCTTCTTCGGATCTCCATTCTTCCACTTCGGAGCGCTCGTTCTCTCGAACTTCGCTCAGTTGCCTCCTAACGTTGCCTTCCGAAGCTCTGTCGACGTCATGAAGTCGATTTCATCTGCGTTCAAGGCGAACCAGGGCGAGCAAATGGAGGGACTTTTGCGCATGACTGCGCAGTCCTTTAGGCGGGGCGACGTCGTAGGGACCAATGCGGACGACCTTGTCCGTGAGGTGCTTACAGAGAGTGGTATGGGGTTCGGGAGGCCAGAAACGGATACCGGGTTCGACATCCTTCAGAGGACTATCAATTCTGTTGCCGATAGCCTGCCTGGAATACTGAGGAGCCCAGTCACGAAGGCCCTGCATCTGAACCAGATGTTCGACTTCGCGCTTTGGTCGATCACTCACAACGGGCTCAAAATGCAGGCGTGGACGGGGCTCCGGAACGCGGAGATCCTGAAGAACCCCAAGATCCTCAAGGATCCCGCTCTGCGCAAGAAGATGAACTTTGAGTTAGGGCAGATCGTGAACCGAGCCTTTGGAGGCTTGAACTTCGAGACGCTCTTTAAGGCCCCCGAGGTGAAGCAGTTTCTGAGGTTCGGTCTCCTGGCCCCAGACTGGACGCTCTCGAACCTCCTCAACGCCCGTGACCTTTTCGTCAACATGCCGGGTATGAAGGGGACCAAGTTGACGCGTGACGTGATGTTCAACGATGTCCGTTTCAGGTACGCCATGGGCTACAACCTTCGGGCTGCGGTCTACACGTACCTCGGTGGAAACCTTCTGAATTGGGTATCCACCGGATACAAGTCGGGGTTCAAGGATCCCAAGTTCTTGTGGCAAATGGACGAGGGGGCGCACGACAAAGCCACTGGGTTCAAGACGCGGGTGGAACTGCCCTTCGAGTCGGTCGATGGGCGGCGTCTTTTCACGGACGTAACGCGCCAGTTCTCGGAGCCGCTCAAGCTTATCAATGAGGGGCCGCAGGGCTTTGTGAGGTCAAAAATGGGCATTCTGCCGAGGCTGTTCCGGTCTGTGGCGGTGTCTGTTGACGGGTTCGGGAATCCGCAGTTCGGAGCGGAGGACAAGTCCCCATACCGAGAGCTTGCAGAGCAGATCGCACAGACAACAGGGCAGTTTATCCCGATCCCCTTGAAGCAGACTCTCGACAGGTTTGGCCGAGGTCTTCCGCAGTCACTTACGTCTCCAGAGGACTTCCTGTCGACTGCTGCAACGGTGGGAATCTCGACCTTCGGGTTCCCAGTCGGTACAGAGAACAAGCGTCTTTTCGAGAAAAACCAAAAGATTGAGGAGCTTAAGGCGCAGATCTCTGCGCTCAGGTAAGAGCTATGACGACACAACTTCTCGGCGTTAGGCCGCAAGGAAAGATTCAGAGCGCCCTCGAGTGGTGGTCCCCGGGAAAGACATACCGTGCAGAGACCCGGTGGTTCCAGTCGGGGTCGAGTGAGGACATGACGGTGGCGGGCACGTTCACGGTTGCACCTGCCGCTGGTGAGAGCCTTCTCATTAACCGAGTCACGCTCTTGATCGTTGATACCTCTGGCACTTGGTCAGACACGACGATCGGTTCATCGACAGCCTATACGGGCTCCAACGGCCCGAGGCTTTCTGTACGCAAAGGGGGTTCTGAAGTCCACGAGTTCACTGCGGACATCGCGATCTTGAACAACCGTGACGTATTCATGAACACGTCGCCTGACTACGTGTTCCAGAACCTGGACAGTGGTAACTCAATGTGTGCAGCAACATGGGACTTAGTAGGTTCACATGCACCAGTCATTCTTGAAGCGACTGACGATGATATTCGTTTTGTTACTGGCTCTACCATTGGTTGCGTGGAGATGTCAGCACGCGCAGACTGCTTCAGGATCGAAGGAGACTAACGTGGTTATCGATCCTGACAGCGCAGAGGCAAAGATTGCGGGCCTTGTAGCAAGGATTACCGCCCTCGAGTCTCGTTTGTCATTTCTCGACCGCGTTCAGGTCCAGGGCCTTCAGGCTCTCAAATTGAGTCAGACCGAGAGGCAGGCGGTTGTGGATCTTGTGAGCAAGCAAATCAAACGGTTCGGATTTGCTTCTGGCTGGCCGGAGAATGAGCTAACGATATCCTCGGGCTCAATAACAGCCAGCCAGACTTATCACATTGTGGATACAGAGTCTAATTCGTCTTCAGACAACTTGGATAGTATCGGGGTATTGGGTGGGGCCCTAATAGACGGCGAAGTCATACTTCTCAAGAACGTTTCTTCGGCGCGAACTGTCAATATACGAGACGCATCGGTCTCGTCTGGAAACATCAATACTCGGAGTAACGCGGACATCGTTTTATCGAGCCCCACGGGGAATTCCGCGATGCTCATGTACTCTAAGCCGTTCGGTAGTTGGATCGAGTTATTTAGAAACTAACGGTACCCCCACGCCTCGGGGCGTAGCAAATGTGCGAGTGAGGCAGAACTATGAACTTAACTCACATAGTCATTATGAAGTTCCTGTCGGGCGCAAGCGAAGTGACGCCGCCATCAGGTGTTGCCACCATCCGCCGCAGGATACGTCACGGCGCACGTAAACGGCGCAGCTCTGTGAGAATGAGAACAAGGAGGTAAGCAATGGCCGACAACGTTGTTGCCGATGAAGGAACTGGAGGAGCAACCTTTGCAACAGACGATATCGGTGGGGTTCACTACCCAATCACCAAGCTGACGTTCGGAGCGCTCGACTCTCAGACCATCGCGTCCTCGAACTCAGGGGCATCTGACGCAGGGACTCTACGGGTCACGCTCGCCACCGACGACACGGTTACGGTGGATAACGGTGGTACGTTTGCCGTTCAGGCCGCTCAATCTGGCACTTGGACGGTGGACCTTGGGGCGACAGATAACGCCGTCCTCGACTCGATCGCTGCTGGTTTTGCAGTTGAGGGGGCGGCCCTTGGGAGTGGTGTATTGCTTCAAGGGGACGACGGCACCGATCGAACGAACGTCCTCGTGGATACAGACGGACACCTCCAAGTCGATGTCCTGTCCGGAGGTGGTGGGGGCACTGAGTACGACGAAGACGCCGCGACTCCAGGGACCATCACCGGCACAGCTACGGTTATGGAACGGGACGACGCCCTGATTACCTTGACGCCTGCTGCCGGTGACTGGGCGGCTATGAGGTGTTCTGCCGAAGGTGCGCTCTGGGTCCAAGACTTCAACTCGGACGCCATCCTTGCTGATACGGCGAGTATGGACACCAATCTGGGCACGATTGCTGGGGCGGTGTCTGGTACCGAGATGCAGGTCGACGTCGTAGCTGCCCTCCCTGCTGGTACGAACAATATCGGGGACGTGGACATTGCGAGCCTTCCGAACGAGGGCCAGCAAACGATGGCCAACTCGATCAGCGTGGCCATCGCGTCCAACCAGGGGGCGCTTGACGTCTCTGGCGCGACCGTCACAGTCGACCTTGGGTCCAACAATGACGTCCAGGGTGACGTGGCCCATGACGCAGTAGACTCCGGGAATCCGATCAAGATAGGCGCTAGGGCGCGTACGTCGGACGTTACGTCGGTGGCGAACAACGACCGGGTCGATCTCATAGCGGACAAGGCTGGCAAGGTGGTTGTCATGCCTTACGCGCTTCCAGAGAACATGATCGATGACCAGTCCACCAACACTGGGACCGGGGATACCGCCCTCTTCGCAGCTCCTGGAGCCGGTCTCCGGAACTACGTCACCACAATCATAGTGTCGAACAATAACGCGAGTTCGGACACCGAGTTGATTGTGAAGGATGGGACGACTGAAATTATGCGCATTCCGTCACCAGCGGGTGGAGGTGCCACGATCAACCTTGCGGTCCCGTTGCGTCAGCCTACGTCGAACACTGCAATTAACACCGCCCTCACGGGATCTGTGAGCACCGTAACAGTCAGTGCTGTTGGATACACGGGTGCGTGATGTAGAAATGGAGCGTCTCGAAAAACGCCTATGCTATTGGGGATACGTCTAACCCGTTCTTGTTAGGTTGGACAAGCTATAGGGACGGAGGAAGAGGCGTGTTGACCGTATTACAGATAGCAGAATTTGAGCTAATAGACCTCCTTAAGAATTCTCCGTGGCTTGCGCCGCCTGTAGCTATCGCTTGGGTTATGAGCAGGTTTCAAAACCAGAGAGACAAGGATCGCTCAGAAACGGAAGCAGTCATGCACTCCGAATATCGGAAGCAGATAAGGACACAGAACGATGCGCACGCAGAACAGATCCGACACGCCTATGCCGTGCAGCAGGAGACGAATCAGGTCATTCGTGAACTCACGGCGGAAATAGCACGAATTAACTACGGTAATGATGGACGCAATCGTCATGCTTCTAAGTAATGTACTGTGGGCTACGGGAGCCCTATCGGCCTTAATTATCTGGGTCTGGAAGCGAGAGGAAGTTAGAAACCTCGAAGATGAGAAGCGGAGCAGGAAGAGAATAGAAATTATGAAGGCATCTCAGAGGGAAGCAGAGAGGGCTCCAAAGTTTTGAGCAAGAAAGTTGAACGTGCGTGGATGATTTTGTTGGTTGTTATAATGGCTCTTGCTCTGACCAACTATATGAACATCAATGAGCACAAGAAGCGGTCAAAACACGACGGATCCATGGCTGTCGAAACGGTCGAGGCGCATATCGGGGCGATCCAGACCCAAGTGGACAACCTACGGGAAGGTTTCCAAGGTCTCGTGACGCTCAAGGCAAGCGTCCTAGAGATCCAGGTCGAGCAGGAAGAGCAGAAGGCTGTCATAGATAAGCTGGAGGAAGAGAGATGAGGATCCTTTTGTTACTGGCGCTGGCCCTTGTCGCAGGGTGCGCTACACGCTCGGCTCTCGATCGGCTTGATGAAGCGCAGATCGAGTTGGGAGAAGAGCAGGCGAATCTGGAGCGCCGAGAGTCGGAGGGAGCGGACGGTCAGGAGGTAGCCAATATCCGTGAGAACATCAAGGTTCTTAAAGAACGTGTCAAGGAACGCAAGCACGTCGTTCGTGAGGAGCGCGTTCAATCTGTATCGAATTTTGCGACAAAAGCCGCAGGAGTCACCGATATGCTGTCAGGTATAATCGGGAACCTGAACCCTGCTGTCGGCTGGGGAGGGAAAATACTTGCTGGAGTGCTTTCGGCAGTCGGCTTGTCCCTTAGCCAAAGGAAGGCGGTGCCTGTATGAGCTGGGAACAATTTAAGCAGACCATCACGGACGTCCTGACTCTTGTCGGCGATATAATCGCCAAGACGCAGCGGACTAAGCTCCTCTTCGCGGTGGTGTTTACGTTCCTTGGATGGATGACAGGGGACATCTTGCTAGCGACAGACGCTCGCCTGAGCGTTGTGATGTACGGGTTCGTCGCTTTGGTCATCATGCGATACATGGAAAGTCAGGGCGCTGTTGACGTTGAAAAGGCGAAAAAGACATCATGAAAACCGAAGAGATCCTTTCGGGGGTTATCATTCTCGGATTGATTTGGTGGTCGATTGTCGGTGAGAAACCGTCACCGACAACGCGGACCGCGACTGCGATCGGCACATTCTTTCACGACCCGGCGGGATATCGTGTGCATCGAGGTCCTACCCATGACGTGTGCAACCACGTCGAGACCCAACACCCTAACACTTCTTCATCCCTCGATCAGACAGTCTCGCCGGGTATTTACGATTTTGCGGTGCCGACGTCCGACGTTTTCGGAGGGGAGAATTCTGACTAAAGATCATGGACAAAAAATACTACCCAAATCTGAAAACAGAATTGGCGCGCCCAGAGTACGAGGGGCTCGATCACAACGAGAAGGCGGCAAAACTAAACTTGCCACGCGAGGCAAATGCAGAGACCTACTATCGACGGCTGCCGCCTAACGAACTCCTGGAATGGTCTGCGGCAAACGCGCTGCTTATCGTCCTGAAAGACAAGCACGCCGACACCAACGTGGCGGACGCCGTCCGCGCAATCTGTTTCGGGGCGCTTGAAACGATCACGAGCCCCCATTCTAAAGGGTTGGATTTAGAAAGCCCGATCCACATGGGCATGGTGGATCAGCTCGTAGCGTCTGACGACGTTGCGGAGTTCAACGAGGAGATGAAAACGTCGCTCCTCGCCCTGGCGCGGGTGACCAAGACCGCTTGCGAAGAAGCCACCGACGTCGGTGTCAAGGCGACGTACCTGGACGTTATCAGAGCGGAGAGGTTGTAATGGCTGTTGTAACAAAAAAACTGGGAAGCACGGTGGAGGTAACGGGGGTTTACGACGAGTTGATGGCCGACGAAGGCGATGTGAGTGGTGTGATTGATCCAGGGAGCGGCAATCTATCAAACGAAACGCACATGAACCTTTTGTTCAAGATCAATTCGGGGTCCGCATGGGGGGCCGGTGACAAAATCGCTGACGTCTACCTGATAGAGACGGTTCAGGACAGCGACGCATCAAGTACGGATCGTGAGGAACATTACGGAGTGTCTGGAATGCCGCCGACGTTTCCACAAGAATCTTTTGTTGGGTCTATAGTCGCGGTAGACAACACTCTGAACGAGTACTACATTTTGCGCGACGTTCCGATGCCTGCGTACAAATTCAGAGTCGCAGTTCACAACACGGACGATTCAGACTTTGACGGCATTGAGATAAATCTTCAACCCTGGCAATACGAGATTGCTTGATAATGGCGATCATAATCGGCCAGCAATACGAAGGCATCGCGTCGTGGGCTACGACGAAAGCTCGCGAATTCGATGACGACTCAGACGATTATCTGATGATCGCGAGCGCAGATCTTCCGACGCTCGGCCTGTTTGATAGTGATACGCCGTTTACAATTCTCGCGACTTGGTACGCCGGGGCTTTTGACGACGATCATACGCTCGTGGGCTTGTGGGGCGGGTCGGGAACGAGGCGGTTGGTGTGGCCGAGAGGTCAAAAAGCGGACGAAGACTTCAGAACATATTACGATGGCACCAGTCAAGGCAGTTTCGGCACCTACACAACCGATACGTGGTACACCGCCGGGCTTTTTTGTGACGGCACAGGCGATGGAAACGGTAATACGGGGACGGCGAACTTTAGAACGATAATCCACGACCACTCCACCGGGGCAGTCGTGGGAGACGACAGCTTTTCGGAAAACAATTCATCATCAAGTACACGACACAATGAAAATCTGAAGCTCGCGACTTACGGGTCATCGAACGATCCGTTTACGGGGGCGCTCTTCATGGCGTGTTGTTTCGTGGGCATCGAGTTGACGCCCTCAGACCTCGCCCGCTTCCGCGTCGACCCCTACGCGGTGATCAGCAAATACCGGGCACACTGCGCGTGGTCGCCCGCGCCCGGCGAGTTGCTCGGTTCCGCCATCGCCGACGGCGCGCCATGCCCCAATATAGTGCCGTCGTCACTGGGAATGGAATTCGAGCATCATTTTCGCTCGTCACCCTCGTTCACTACCAGAGTCGCTCCGTCACGACCGCCAGAGCCGTACGCGATTGTCGTTCAGAGCATTGCGGGCGGACCTACACCAGCAAACCCCAATCTACTATCAATCACAGGAGTTGGATAATGAGTAAGAAGAAAGGTGCCCGTATACGCGGGTCACAGAACAAGAAGACAGTCACCGACAAGAAGGCCCAGAAGACTCCAGGGAAGAGGTTTGGCCAGAAATGAGTGTATTCAATAACTACCAGAGGCGTGAGATCATTGAATTAGTCAACAATCATCTCGTAGAGTTGGGCCTTTACGAGCCCAAGATTGAGGAGATCCAGGCAGAGGTCTTCCCTGAACAACAAGAGGGGGACTCGAATGTCAGTGGAGAGGATTGAGCGCCTCGTCTGCGACGTCTGCAACCAAGGAATCGAAGGCGCACCCTCGGCGGAAATCCAAATGATCGTGCCCCACAGGCGACTGTTTCACTTCTGCCCTGGGTGCGCCGAGCGCCTTCTGTTCTTCATGGTGGGGCCAACAGAGCCAGCCATGAGTCAATCGGAAGAGATCTGATTGCCCAGGTCTGACCTTCCTCCTTCAGTTTTCTCTGTCGGCGATCAGCAAGGACGAAGACGTATGACGAGAGACCCAGATCCGGTCCATACTTTCGCGGAGGCGCGAGAACTCGCGCTTGAGTCTGGTGGGACGCCGCCTCGGCAGTGCGAGTCCTGCGGGTACGAAAGACACTCGGTATCCTGGTACGGGGTCTCTGCCGAGAACGAAGATCTTGCGCCGATCAGGGGTAAGTGGTCCTGCGAAATCTGCTATTTGCGGACGCTGGCTGTCGTGACTGGTAAACCGTGGCGCGTGTGCGACTGCGGAGATTACTGGTGCGACCTGCATTACGAGCATGCCCACCTCTGCGGCTGCCCACCGATAGAGGAGTGGGGGGAGCAGAGCCCCTACCAGGACATGGTCAGGCTAGGGGATTGATCGCCTCCAGGCGCATCCAGATTCCAGGGTGATCGGTTGTCCAGAGTTTCTCGGTGTGTTTGCTCGCGACCTGCTCATTCAGGTTTTTCTAGCGCGTCACGAGCCAGCATGTACGGCGGCGGACCGGTAAAAACCCGCAAGTCGCCGCGATCGTCAGTTTCCCAGTTATTCATATTGGCAAACAGCGCGAGCACAGACGACATCGAGTTCCACTGTTCGAGAGGGACTCGGACGTAGTCCGGCGCAGGGCGTCCAAGCGTCGGTCCAGTCATGCTATCGTCGTGGTTGGGCTTGCGTGCTTTGTTTCGAATGGTCATCTCTTCTCTTCGATCCTCTCGTCGATACTCTGAATGTGACGCTTGATGTCTCGCAGCATCTCTCGCAGGTAAGCGAACTCTTCAATGTGGTCAGGTTTGTGCGCGAACCGCTTCAGGACCTTGTTGCGCTCTTCTGTGACCAAGAGCACAGCATCGGCGAGCGCGACTTTGGAACTCTCGTCCTTCAAGTGCTCGCCGAGGTCCACGAGCCTCTGGCAGATGTTCCCGCAGGCTTGTGTCCAAGCTGCTCTTTCACCCATTAAACGGTCCTCCAGTAAGGTACTGAACGAAGACGTACCGCACGTATTTCGCATCGCGTATGCGCTCGCTGGGCTGGCTGGAGTCGAAGCGCACGCCCGCAATGCGATAGTGCGCTCCGTCGTATAGGTTGCCAGCGTCGTCTTCCCAGACAAAAGCGTCTTCAAGTCCGACGAGGTAATCGCTCGGGTAGTCAGGATCGTTGAGTTCTCTGCCGTCGAGCGGCCCCATATACAATTCGATGGGTGGTCCGTTGTGTGTCTCAGACATTATCAACACCGCTATGAATGGGCTGGCATCTTGGCAAACAGCGCCCGCCCTTCGCGCCCGTATCACATGCAAACAACGAGTTCCGAGTTCGTTGCCAGGCGTACCCAGGCGGGCGAATACTCATGGTATCTTCTTTCCAAGCAAGTCCTTAAACGACTCAACGCCGTAGAGGTCGAGCAGCTCTTGTGGAGAACGTGTTGGCTCTTGCGGTTCTGGTTCAGGTTGCGGTTCTGGTGCCTTCTTTCGCTCCTGCTGTCTCGGATCCCTGTACGCCGTGAGAAACTGACGGAACGGCGCGTCGATGGTTGGGCCGAAGAACTTTTGCAGGCCGAGCGGTTTGTTTGAATTGGCTCGCTTCAGATCGTAAGCATACCTCGAGACCGCCATTTTGATCTTGTCGTAGCCCTGTTCCATGACGGCGTTACGCAGGTTGGCTATCCCAGTGGTGCGTGTCTGATCGGACCCGTTGACCTCAGCCTCCCAGAACCGGAGGATCTCAGTGACTTTGCTTTCGAGTTCCTGGGTGGGACTCCTGAGTTTATTGACAGGGCTCTTGAGTTCCCAGACCCGCAACTCTCGAGCGTGGTTCTTGACGTGCGCGGAGGGGACTCTACGCCCTGTGTCCACCCATTCGCCGCTCTTAAAGACAGCGCCCGCAGCGGGTCCGAGTGCGGCGGGTGTCCACCAGGAATACTTCTTCATGATCGCAGCATGGACCAAGTCCATAGTGCAGGTGCCATCACCCGTCTCGGCAACGTACCGAGCAGCACGACGGGCGAGGGCGACGAGGTCAGCTCTGCTTCTCTCAGCGACCTCCTGGCCTTCGTACTTCAAGGCCTGAGATTTCTTTGTGTTCAGCTCCATAGCTCTCATATGTGAACCCTCCGCGCATACTCTGCGATTAGGCCCGCGTCACACGTCGCAAGGGTCCATTTCTCTTGTGGGAACAACTGCTGCGCTTTGGATTTCAAAGCGTTCTTGTGCTGAGTCTTGGAGTGCCCTTTCTTCTTGAGCACTCCAAGCTCTCGCTGCCACTTCTGGGGAGTGACGGTCTCCCAGGGAATACCGCTGGCCGTTAGGATCCCTCGGAGCATGCCGTATGACATACCGAAGCGGAACGAACTTGAGACTCCCTGGCCGGGCATAGAGTGCACGCTCTCGATCATGGCGAAAGCTTCCACACCCCATTGGCCAGCAAACACGTCCCACACGTCCCGTTCAGTCGCTGGCATTTTGTGAGCGACGATCCCGGCGTCGTCGAGAAACACAATGCCGCCCGACGCGCCAGGATCAACACCGATAAAAACATTCGGTCCGCTCATTCGCCTCACTCCCATCTACGGGTTCATGCTGCTTCTTCGTGTACGCTCTCGCACTGTTTGTAAATGGCCTGTGCACGGTTCATCTGTTCGTCAGACACGTCATGCGTTTTGACGAACTTGACGAACTCGGCCTTGGTCTTCTCGAGATCCTCAAGAGTCTCAGCATTCTCGAAGAACTCCGTCCACCTCCCGATCTCGTCGTCTGTAGCCGGGGTTTTCTTCGAGGGCTTGGGTGGGTCGATCTTCCTTTGCTTCCCGCCTTGCGGCTGGCTAACGGACGCTGCGTCATCGTCCTCGGAAGCAAGCCCGACCATGCCTTGGATTGAGTAGCGGCGAGCGTATGTGATCACCGAGCCGATCCCTTGCGGGTCCGCTTTCGCAGGGACGATATGCAGCTCGCCCGAAATCCACTGGCCGGACGTGTGGATCAACATGGTCTCAATGCGAGCCTTCGTTCCGTCGGTCGGTAGGGGCCTCTGAACAATGGCAATCCCTTGCTTGGCGAGCTGTGGACGACAGGCCTGGAGGACCGAGGCAAGGTCGGAATACTTGTAGTTGTAGCCCTTCTTGTCTTTGACGACGTCCTGAAACTCGGCCTGTGCCGCAGCAAGTGCCTTTGCCAGTTCGCCGATCTCTTCAGACATGCGAAGTTGATAGTCATAACGTCGCTTCTCTTCAGACATGCGAAGTTGATAGTCGAGGATCTCAGGGCTGAGATCTTTTTGTTTGAGTGCTGGTTCGTTCATTTGTCCCTCACAAGTGCTATGTTCTTGCGCTCTTGTAGTTTGAATCCTTCGATAGCGTCGGGGTTTTTGATCAACATATCCTTGGCTGCCGCCAACGTCTCTTTGACCAGCGCCTCGACATGCTTTGCCTTGCTGACAAGCTCGCCCCTTTTCTCTCTCGACAGGACTCCGAGCACGTCCTTGGGGTGGGAGATCGCCTCGATCTCAGTGGAGACTCGACGCGAGCCCGGGCACGTTCTACGAGCGAGGCAGTACTTGCAGGCCTCTTCGTTCGGGTTGAGTACGATCGCCTCGTTGACACACTCTTGCATCACTTCAAGGCACGCTTCAGCAACGCCCCAGATATCCGACTCCGTCAGCTCAACGGTCACAGAGTTGCCGTTGACGGGCTGGTAAGCTGTGGCCCGTCCGTTCTGTGCGTCTTCCGCCGTCATGACTGCCCCGAGATAGATCGCGAGCTGGAACCTGACGGCCTCTTCAGGCAGGGGATTCCACCCAGTCTTGAGGTCGAACACCTCGATTGACTCGTCGGGCATAACGCAGTAGGCGTCACACGTCCCACCGCAGGATCCGAGATCGGCATCGTTGAGCAGAGTGACCTCGGTCTCACAGAAGTCTCTCTCGCAGCCGTCGCTTATCCGTTTCCACTCGTCGATAGCTCGGCTACAGAGGTCAAGCTCATCGTCTGAGAGGTTCGGAGCAGTGCCCTGCGAGAAGTACTGCTCAAACGCCTTGTGGATGCGGGTCCCTCGAGCAGCATATTCGCTCGTCTCTTCCGGTAGACCATGGCTAGAGATCCACCGCCCCGGGCACTGCTTGTAGTAGCCCATTTGGCTAGCTCTGAACTTGTGTGGCATCACACCCTCCGATTTCTCGTTGGGATCCACTGAGCCTCGGGCTTTTGGCTCTCTTTTCGCAGTTCTTCGAGGTGTTGGCGGTAAGCCTCAAGGTGGGCCGGGCCGTAGAAAATGACGTAAAAACAGGCGACATACAGGATCGTGCAGGCGAGCCCGTTCCAGAGTCGGTCGTCAGGTTTTTTCTTTCTCATGTCAACCTCCAACGTGCTTCGGCTTCCATGCCCTGCGCGTACATGCGGGACTTGATACATTCCTGCCAGTCATGGTCCTCGGCACACTGATCGCAGAAGCCTTCACACTCACAATGGCATTGAGGGGCGGCCTCCAGGGTGAGCTTGCCGCAGTCGGCACAGAGTGAGCACTGACACATGCAGTCCTCACACACAAAGCCCTCAAGAGACAGGGGTTCTAAGTGAGCTTTGGGTAAAGCATTTCCGCACGCTTCGCACGAGAGAACGATCGTGTCTTGACTCGGTAAGAGCATCAGAGTACCCTCCTTTCGTAAAACTCATTCTTGACCCTCCACCGAGTGGCAGCCCAGTGGAGGGTTTTTTTATTCCTCATCGCCTTCTGACATGAGGTAGCCCTCAACGGTCGTCAGCAACCGAGCGATCGACGAGTGGAAACGGATAAGCGACCGACCGTCAGACTCCTCGGCCCGTCGATCGGCGGTGCCCTCCTCGAGAAGCCTGATAGCCCGGACGAGATCCGAATGGCCACATACACCGTCGTCGCGAACCGTTTGAAGCAATTCGATGGCTTCGCGAACGAGACAATATGCCTCGATCCGCTTCGCCTGCTCCACCACTTCGGCAGCGTTACCCGCAATTTCAGCCGAAATCCTGGTGACGCCCGAAACTGCGCTCGCAGCTTTTCTCTCCATTTCACCCTCCTATTCCGATCAGGACTAACGCGGAACACGTACAGGCAAGCACAACGCTGAGTAGCGTGTATTCGTACTTCTCCCACATCTTCGCTTCCTTTCTCCCCCCTACACGTTGGATCAAGGAATTCGGTACGGTTGATTGCTGTGAAAATTGAGGCACCTCAAGGGGATGGTGTCGGGCGACAAAGGCCGGAGAGATGCCCCACAGATGATGGCAAAAAATTGGGGTCAGCTTCCTTGGGTTTCCGGAGGCCGACCCCTTACGGACTGGAAATCCTTGTTCGGTCTTTAAGGGTTTCTCATTGCCGAGAACGGGTAGGCAGGACGCGCCAGAGAATTGCAGCGCGATGGGTCTTGATGTTGGGGATTTCCAGGTCCGCATCTACGTTCACCAGATAAAAGTCCGTTGGTGAACGCCTCAACTGCGCAATTCGGAGACCGCTCTATGGCTCTCCCGTTCACCGTTATGGAAGATTCTACTCCAGGTATCGGAAACAGTCAACGCATTGTGAAGTAATTTTACAATATTTCTGGAAAACCCTATATATGGTGGGATAATCTATGTTGGGGAAGGATTCGAAAAAGAAGAAAAGAGGTCCCACAAATTGATTCCCGGGAAATATGAAACCAAGAAGAAGGACCCGCTGCGCCCGATGCGGGTCAAGTCGAGTTTGGAGATACTGTGCCTTGTTGACGAATGGGCTGACGACCTGGACGATTGTCTCAAGGACGCGCTGAAGTCGTCAAACTCGACCAAGTTCCGGGGGGCTGGTCGGGCTCGAATCTACGAACTCCTGCTGATCGCTGCGTATGCGGACTTCATTCAGCTCGAAGAGCCACGAGACCGTAAGGCGTTTCTCAAAGAGATCCACGACGTTGCACAAGAAGTTATTGGGGGGCGACGGAAGTCTGACCTCAAGGCTGCGAAGGATCGGCGGCAAAAGGAAGAGCTAGGAAAGAGTGTGTAGTCGGTCAAGAAAACGCGGTTAACTTTCCTTCGTCAGTTTGCATTGATTAAGTGCCGACGGGCCCGCATTTCTCTAAAGAACAAGAGGGCCTTATGATATACTCCATCAGTATTAGAAAAACTTACCCAAGGAGGCGGCATTATGGGACTTACGAGAATTGCAACCGGCTATATCCGGGAGTCCAAGAGCGGTAAAAGCTACATCAATCTGAAGCTCGCCGGAGTCTACGTCATGCTGTTTCGCAGCGACTACAAGGACGACTCCGGGAACCCTAAGTACACCGCAATGGTGGACGAAGACGACGCTTGGAGGTTCCGCGAGGAACAGACCCCACCCACAACCGAGACCCCACCCACAACCGAGACCCCCTCTCCCCAGCACCGCGAAGAGTCCTTCGAGGACGATCCTGGGGCGGTGCCGTTTTGACCCGCCCCAAGAGAGACTCTTGACTTCCGATCTCGCCCTAAAGACCATCCCCCGTCTACGTTGGAAGGTTGACGGCCAGGACCAAAGCATTCTTGCTGTACCCGCACCGAGGAACGGCAGGTTTCGGGGGGATTTTCTGTTCTTCCAGGGCGAGGGGCTATTGGGTGTTGCAATCTCTCGGAGGCCAACAATGGCCAAGTTCCGAGGAGCTGTTCGGAGTTACGAGAGAATGGTGGGAGACGCGGTGGCTGGCCGTAGGTATGGCGATCTCGAAGGAAATTTGATCTTCAGGTATCCCGAAGGGAGCATCCCTCAGCATTTCTTTAAGGCCAGGGTCGAGGTGACGCCTGAGAGGCGGGCTCATCTACAGAGATTGCGAGAGCGGATGACACAAAAATGCCCCTCGGCGGAGTAAGCCTTTGGAGGGCTAACCGAGGGGCTGTAAGGTTCTATTAAAGTATACCTTGCGAAATCAAGCTTGTCGCCTCGTCTTCCGTAAGGGATGAAAAAAGGATCGACAGGAGGTTGTGTTCGCTATCGTCACGATAGCCCATCTCTCGTGAACTGGTCCCAGGCGATAAGACGGTGAGCCCTTTAAGATGCTCATCAATCTCCCATCCACTATCGGCGAGGCCTATGTTGCGGCCTCGTGTGTTGTACTATTCGCGAACTGTGCTCACGCCGTCATCCTCAAGCTCGACGTGATCATCACAGCGACTGCAAAATTTCGTGTCTATCTCACCCCAAGATCCGAAGTCGTCTAAGATTTCTTGCTTGTTTGGATCGATCCACGCCACGGACTGAACTTCGGCGCTTCCGCATTCTTTGCATCTGATCATGTGCGCGTCTCTTTTTTATTTTGCGGTCGCGAGCGAGAAATTACCCACGTCCCTTCGTGGAGACACTCGACGTCCTCGTGGTGATCGGCGCCTTCCCTAACTGGCATGTGGAGTAGAAGCTCGCCCGTATCGGGTCGCCGCCGGATCGTCCAGCAGAATGCGCCCCGTGGGTCTCCGGTCGAGATTGTGAGCGAGACAGAATCCGCCTCCGGATTAACAATGATCTTCGCCGAGTTGAACCAGTCGCAGGGTGCGCCGCAGTCGTCGTCGTCGTCGTCGTCTCCTGGCCCGAAAACCACCCCGGCCTCGCGACCTGAATTAACGATTCGCACGTCGCATTCCTCCCGCTCGCCTGGCTCGATGACCGCCAAATGTCCTGCGTAATCCGCCTGGTCTGCCGAGACTTCATAGTATAGATGCATGGTCTCTCTCCTTTGGTTGTGGTGGTCTGGTTTATTCGGCTTCGAAATGGAGCACAGGCTCAGCGTGCGGATCGTGGATGCGTAGCATCCCCAGATCAGTTACGTAAGCGCCTGGGTCAGTAGTGGAGAAAACTTGGACGGGGCAGCGACTCAAGCCCTCCCCAAGGCCGCGCTTGGCGTTGGCTAACGCGGTGGGGAAGTCGTCACCTTTCCCCTGCCACCACCACCACTGTCTCCACCAATATTGGGGGACAATCACCCACCAGAAAACGCCGTCTTTCTTCTCTGTCGGAATCTCGCTAAAGCGTTTGGGAATATGCATGGTCTCTCTCCTTTAGTCTGTATAGCCTAGACGCCTACGGGCACCCCTGCGTGCGTCTTCTGCGCTTTTCGTCGAGTGATAGCAGACTGTTCTCTCCACGTCACCCGACTCATGCCCGGCGGTCGCGATCCATCCAGATATCGCCTCGATCGACAGCCCCCTGCCCTGTTTTAGCCATGTGGCCTTGTAGGTGTCTAGTGACCAGGGGCCCTGGAAAGATCCGTCGCCGCGAGGGAGTCGCCACGCTTTGAGCGTGAGCAGCCCGTCGAGAAGCGAAATTCCCCACTTTTGAACAGTCGCTAACCAGTAGAGAGGAACGCCGTCGAGCACAAAGTGGGCGCTCCATTTGCCGCGTGTTTCAGTTCGGGCTGTGAGACCGTCGCTCTCGAACCGTTGCCGAAAATTGACCTTGTAGGCGTTTCCTCTTCCAGCTTGCCGATAATTTGCCGCCATCATGGCTTCGATGGCCTTGCGAGTCCTCGTCATAGTTGCCATGGTCGTCGTTTCCTTCATGCGCTCTCCTCCATGCGCTTGACGGCGTCATCAATTTCTTCGCTGAATTCGTCCCTGTCGGCATAGCCGTGCTCGAAATCCCATTCGTCGGGCGAGTGTATTCGTCGCAGTTCCCCTGCCATCGAGCTGGCCGGGCTGGTGTCAATCCAGGATATCTTCGGGTGGGGTTCGGCCCACTCAATCTCGCCGTCGTGTCCGCGAATCCCGAAGGTCACCGCTTCCAGATCCCATTTCATGCAGACAGTCTCTCTGTAAATCGTCGTCTCGTAGTGTTTCATGTCGTTGTTTCCTCTCGCGTGGCCTTGATTGTTGTTAGCCCTCCTTTGAGCTTGCCCCTAGACGAATGGGACTTCGAAAACGGCTACGACGAATACACGAGCCAACCGATTGGAACGAGATTAGTTCATCACGCACCACGGATCGAAGATTCAGCATTGCCAGGGTCCTTGACGGCCCCGAGACGAGGTATTGCGTCCCATCCGTCGTGATCGCTTTCCAGATTCTTGCCTTCATGGTCTCTGCCTTTTTATTTGATCGTTTGTGCGGAAATTAGGTACGCGGGTATAGAAAACCGACCGAGTGCGTCGCGTCCGTCCTCCATCACTCGACGCACGACAACGCGCCGAAAGCATCGATGATAGGCACCGCAACAATAAACGCTCTTTCGGTTGTAGCCTGGGTTAATGAACCCCCGGCCACAATCCGGACATGAACCCATCTCTGTTCGCTCGGTTTCTATCGTTCGAATCATCGTCTCTCTCCTGTGTGTGTTGTGTGTGTTGTGTGTGTCAGAAAGAGCGCCGAGAGGAAAAGGGGATCAGCTATTTCTTCGGGTGTCGGGCCCGTGGTCTAGAAAACCAATCCCGCGAACGCCGTCCGCTTTTGCCGTTTCGCGCTTCCAGAATTTCGCGCTCGGGTCGCACAATCGGCAGTCGTTGCAGGTGACACGCTCGGAACGTTGCGCGGGGCAAACAAGCATGCGATTCCCCGCATCGGATCGAACAACGTTCCCTTCCGTATCAGCCGGAAGGATGGCCGTGGGAACCCATCCACGGGAAACGGCGTCATCCGCTTGCGCGAAAGTTTCGCATGAGGCCATCAGATCCCGCTTTAACCCACGGTTGCGGTACTCACTATGGAAGTGCGTGTACCCCAATACGGCTAGGCCGTGGGAGCGGATGGTTTTCACGGTTCGGTGAAACTCGCCCTTTCCGACTCGTGACGGGTCCCCGATGGCCCCAAGGCGTGCGGCCCTCGGCTTCTTTTTTCGAGTCGTCGATGTGGCGACCTCCATTGCGTGTTCCAGGGAGTACCGCCCACCGGGGAGCACGGCATCCGAACCCTCCGCGCTGTTTCGGGGTTCCCCGGTAGCCGCCTTCGTCATGGCCATCATGCCCATCTTTACGGACCCGGCATGAGCGTAGCATCGGGTTTTTTCCCCCGTGCCCCCGCTCTTGTGCGATAGCAGAGGGCATCCCCGGCAGCTATTTAATGCGTCGTCGTAGGACATTCCGACGTACGCCGTCGGGATGGGTCCCGTTTTGCTGTTTCCCGGCTTCGATTGCCACAGAAACGCCTTCTCGGAATGAGTCTGAGAGGACATCGGCTTACTCCTAAAAAACCTTACCTAAACGCTTGTGCGGGTTCCATACCGCGCCTTACATTGATAGACTATATCGTACTCATAGAAACAGGTCACTAGATAATTGCAGAAAAATCTTATCGAGGGTGTGATGGGATGGGATCCCGGAATCCGTCTGCTATAGGTAGCGACGTTATACCGCATGGGCTCACAACGACTCAATTCCAGGCGGTCACGATGATGGCCCTGGGATGGTCCCAAGTGGACACGGCTAAGAGGTTGGGGATATGTCCAAACACTCTCACAAACTGGAAAAAAAACGACGGGTTCGCGTTAGCGTTACAGGAACACGTCGGAGAATTGGCAAAGGAAGCCGGTAGCCGTGCTCACGGCTTAGTGTCTCGTGCAATGGACGGTCTGAGCGAACTTGTGCATTCCGAAGAGGCCGACATCAAGCTTAAGGCTTGCTTGGGCGTCATGCGCCACTTAGGCCCTGCTATACGCGAGCGATCACATGACGCGTTCGCCGATTGGAGTGAGGACAGGTTGGCTGCCGAGCTGGAACGTGTGCAGGCGGCCATAATGCAGTCGGATGCGCGACGTGTCGCGGACGCGGAATGGAGAGAACTTAAAGACTCTGAAGGCTCACCAACCACGAACCCTCTCAAGGACCCCATTATAACAACGGACTACCAGGAGTCCCGGGGCCAAGGGGGGGAGGGGGAGGGGGAGGAGGAGGA
>VTLG01013997.1_pt1 | contig 38648 bp, 60 predicted proteins | sample 4694571 | NCBI WGS metagenome assembly VTLG01 (sample SAMN12604809, study PRJNA352737) | marine metagenome | biome: ENVO:00000447; feature: ENVO:00000209|ENVO:00000569|ENVO:01000036; material: ENVO:00002151; isolation source: viral sequences binned using virsorter ... | reverse complement strand
AAGTGTCGCAACGCACGTTAGAGAGCGTCTGAGTGCCATTAGAGGGCTTCTCAGCGTATAAATCTATAGGGCTTTCGCTACCATGTAGTTGCATGAGAAGATTACACGCTCCTGCTCGTCACGTTCCAAAGCGAACGGCGACTGATTGGCTTCTATTTTCAAGTACAGCGTGGAGGTCAGCGTTTGGTTCTCCACAGACTGCAAAGACTTGAAAACATCAACTGCGAGCGCTTCGCCAGTCGCATACGACGCTGCCCGAACAAGTGTCTGTAATCCTTGATTTTCCAACGGAGGATATGAAGTCCCGAAAGTGTCTGTGGGGGCCGTCCCCCCAGTCTGGATTAGCCCAACACAAGTGTCGGGGGAATCAGGCAACCGTCCTAAGAAAAGATTGGTGCCAAGTGTGAGGTCTTGCGTCGAAATGGAAGCTGCTGCGAGATACGTTCCTACGTCAGTAAGCACGCTCATGAGAACTTCTTTATTTTCTTGTTGATCATTTCAACCAACTTCTTCTCAAACCCATCTCTCGCCAAACGTTTCATGGGGTACTCTAGATATTTAGGGCCCCTGCCAGTGCCCGGAGTCACGGGCCCTGCTCCGACTTTTCCGCTTGAATTGCCCGGTGGTTTCGGAGGATGCCAGTAGTGTATGGCTTCGTGCTGAACGACTGCGTATGGGGCTGCGGCCCCACCGTAAGAGACTTCTCCTTTTGGGTGGTCGCTTAACACCTGCGGATATTTGATAACAATAGATCGGGCGAGATTTCCAGTATCGAATGGGACGAGTTCCGAAGATTTCCTAGCTACGTCAGTCGTCAAATCCCGAACTGCTAGCCTTGCCCCCTCTATTACGGCGAGATTGCCTTCCGACATTTTCTTCTTCAGGTCTTTCATGCCTGTAAGCTGTATCGTCATGGCTACCTACCTCTGCCACAGTATACAATCACCCCAACCTGTCCGATGGCATTGCTTTTGGTTTCCACTCTTTTAATTGGGCGAGTTCCCGATATTGGCGCTGGCAAGGTAATCTGGTCCTCCGTGTCAAGCGTCAATGATTGGTCGGGGATATACGCGATGTAATCACATTGGGCTGTTTCTTGTGAAACGTCACGATCAGCTTGTGTGGACCTGCGAATATACGCTGGATACGAGGTCGCACCACCCGAATAGGAGCGTTCGCCGTAGTTATTCACGGTTGAACTAGTCCGAATATCAACAGAGGTTGGGGTCATCTGCACTTTCAAATCAGTGGCGAACACTGCTGAGGGCGATGCTCCTGTCACGAATTCCACCCATCATCGGATAAGGCACCCGGTGCGACTGGAGAACCAGCACCAAAATCAGCCGTATTGGCAAACTGACCACGCTTGAAATACGGCTCCACAATATCGCTGTTATCCGCATCGAGTTCACGGTCAGACCAAGTGATACCGCCAGCGTAAGGAGTTGGCGTACCACCTTCTGATTGTGCGAGGACTTTCAATTCTTTCGCTTGTAGCCTTGCGTTCTCAGCTTTCTGGAACATATCAACACGCATATCGCCTACAGCTTGGTCGGCGAGGCGTGAGAATTTGGAGGCAATCATTATCATGCAACGGTGTGCAACCGTATACAGTGAATCGGTTGAGGTCGTACTTCCACTGACTTGGCTATTAACCCACGAAATTTCTTCGTTGGCCAATAACTGATCGTTGGTATCTGTATCACCAACTAGAAAGCGGATTGCGTCTAAAGCGCTTGAATCTGGATCTCCGCTGTAACTCCACGCCATGATTGTCTCCTGAAAAGTTTTAGTGGGGAGGGAGGCTACCTTCCCTCCCCACTAGGTTTAACGGTATTCAGCGGTGGCTGCTTTACCCGTGATTAGGCTGCTACTGGATTGCTGAAGAAGTATCCGAGTGCGGAACTAATAACTTTGAAGTCCCATGCGGATTCAATTTCAATCCTGTCAGCTCGTAGGTGGTCTAAGCGGTAACGGCTGATCGCTGTGTTTGTGCCAATTCCTCCAGATTGGGCAAGCCCACTCCATGAGAAGTTGTAACCAGCGCTCGGTGCCATTATGCCTGCACTTGGAGCTGTATAGCAGAGCAGAGCGTCACGATCACCGATTTGCGAGTAGGAAGCGGAAGCTCCCTCAGCTGCGGTGTTCTTAATGCCTGCCATTACGAGTACCCGGTCCACGCCCAGCACCGAAGCCATGAGGTCCTCGGTGATGCTTGCAGAGCTTGTGTACTTGTATCGATCAATGATATCAGCGTGGTTCTTGAGAATGCTGAACACTTTGTAGCTCATTACTAGTGTATTGGGCTTGTATCCAGTATTCGTTAGAACGGTGTTGATACCTGTTTGCACGTCTCCGATTGGGTCAGAACCAGAAGATGCGCTCCACAATGTGCTTGGAGTGCTGTCGGTTCCCCAGACAGAGGTTGCAAAGTAGTTTGTTGCCCAGTCAATTTCCTGACGGATTAGCATTTGCTGTGAAAGGAAACGAGTAGCGTCCATATCTGGTGATAGAGGCGCATCGCTGTTCGCACGAACTTGATCGCCTATATCTTTATGGAGAGCGTACACCAGAGCTGAGTACGAATCTGTTGAAAGGCCGTACCCGGTCCCAGCGGACTCGGTTCCATCAGCACGCAGTTCTACCTGATCACGGAAGAAATCGGCTTGGGTGTATGTGAAGAACTTATCGCTCTGTTTCGAGACTGGAACTGTTGGAAAAACTTTTCCAGCTACGAAAGCGTAAGCCTCTTGCATGTATGCGATGCTCATGTTCGTCAAAATTGCGTCTACATGAACGTCACCTGTAGTTGGTTGTGGCATCGTTCAGTCTCCTAAGCTGCTCGGCTGTTTGATATTGTTATCAATGCTGTTTGTAAGGTTCCTGCTGCCCCAGCGCTTAAGGCTTGACCACAGTTGTACACTGTTGTTTCTGTGCCTGCTACGACTGGCTGACATTGACCATCAGCGGATGTTCCCACAACATCTCCGGCTGCAAGTGTTGCATCGGCAGACACTTTGGAAACACCAAAGACTCTTACGATTGCTTGCTCGCCTGAAGCTGGTTTGTTCTGCAATACTCCGATTGGTTTATCGGTGACTGCTGCGCAAACTGTTACGGTACCTTCGGCTGACATTTTTACAAAATAGTATTGTGATGAGGATAGATCAGCGGAAGCCGTAAAGGTTCCGATGTCTACTCCTATTGTTTCATATGCCATGATTAGGCTCCCATCTCAGCGACATAAGCGCTGTATAGTTCAGGGTTTTCTACGGCTACTTGAGATATTCCTTCAGCGATTGATGATGCGGTTCCGTTTTCAACCATAGCTTTTGCCATAGTTTCGATTTGGCCGTATGCATCTTCGCTTTCTGGGCTACCTTCCGAGCCGATTTCCTTGAGTACGCCAGCTTCGCCAAGGGCAACTGCTACTGCGTCAAGGATTTCTTCAACCTTTTCGGTTGCTTCAGCGTCTGCGGCACGAAGTGAACGTAGCACCGGGGCAAATTCCGTTGGGTCTAACTGCGGTACGATTGCCCATCGTTGGGCATCGCGCACTGCTTTATCCATTGCGGTATTTTCCTCAAGGGTTGCCAACTGTGAACGAGCGTCAGCGAGTTCTTTACGAACGTCGTCTAGCTCTTTTGTTACATCAGTGGCGGGCCCTACTACGGTTTCTTCGACCACTTCCGCTTCTTCTTGAATAGTATCTTCCACTTTCTTCTCCAAAGATTCGGGTTCAGGGTCAATTACTTCGGCTAACGCTGATTCAAGCTCATTTTCACTTGACTTCATTACAGCCCAACCCTCGTGGAGAGATGCCGGGTGGTCTACGCCTGAAATTTCTTTGAGGCGAAGGTTCGTCAGTTTCTTAATTCTGCGTTTGAATAATTCATTAGCCATAGTGTGGAGAATATCACCTTGATTATGTATTGTCAGGACTGGTGTAAATAATTTGTAGAATTGTTTGCAATCCCCCCCTAACATAGGTATCATTGTCTTATGGAGTCAAATCAAACAAAAACCAAGAAAGAGGTCAAAATGTTAGCTTCAGTAATTTATGTCGGGGACAATACGTTCCCATCCCACGCCACCGTGAAGTTCTTTGAGCTTCGTGTCGGCGATCAAGTTCTAGGGGTTTACAACGACCCCCAGAAAGCTCTCGCAGCTCGCGATGAGTTCAATAGTAAATAGCGCAAACCAAGGAGGAAAAATGCGTACCGAAAAAGAAAGAAAAGTCCACCAAGATAAAGCGTGTGAGTTGGGAGTTCCAAGCGCAGAAGAAATCTACATCTTCGCTGATCGGCTCAACTTAGTGCGACGTGAAGCCCTAGAGGCAGTTGGGAGTGTTGGCGATTTCGCAAACGCTTGCTACGCCGTAGGGAAAGTGGGTGCTTCAGTGAGTAAATTCGCTGAAAAAGTAAATGCACAACAATTTGAAGTAGGTCAAGTCGGAACTATCCATAACCTCCGACCCAAATACCTAGTCGGCGCAAAGTTTGAGGTCAAGGAAGTTGATCTCAAGAAAGGAACCCTCTGGGGAACGATACTCACCGAAACTGGTGGGCAGACTACCAAGGGTGCCTACACTGGAATCCCAACTAGTTGCTTCATGGCGCAAGCTGGCTAACCCAGTACCCCCCGAAAGCTACCCTCCAGTGAAAACTGGGGGGTAGTTCTCTTTTTCGGAGTCCTCAGGCATGTTCTAAGGAAATTATTTGCGTTCGCTGAGGTATTTATGAGGGCAAATATCAGGATAATTTGAGGAGGGCCCCTGATTTCACCGCAGATTCCGCTTGCTTAGTTGTGGCCTCAACCTCATCTCCGTGTTGAAACTCGCTACCGCCTGTTATGCGCCCAGCATCGAATGAGTCAGTCGCAGCATTGTAATACATCTGATTAGCGATAACTCGGTAGCGTGGCACTTATCTCTCGCTTGCTTTCTCGGGTCTAACCTTTGCGTCTCCGGACAGATTGGGACCCGGTGACACTTCGGCATCTTCCTCTGGCGCATTCTCTATAAGCATACTCATTTTCTTAATCTGAATAGCTTGAATGCAGATCCTGAGTTGATTCGGAAATCGGTTTTGTACTTCTTCCAGAAGTTCATCTTGTCTGATTTCAATATCCATTTATACTGGGCTTCCTGCTTCGTCTGCTCTTTGTTTCGCTGTCTTGACGTTCGCATCGTTTATCACTTTGTCTTTATCAGCAGGAATTGAAGTGATGCTTTCGTCATCGGTCATACGTTCAATTTCTAAAGCATGTAAACGTTCTTTTGCCTTACGGCATTTTTCCTTAACAGCGTTTTGTACCCAAGCATCTGGGTCCACTGTGTCCCATGCAAAAGCTTTTTCTTCTGCGTCTGTGATGTTTACTGTAAATGTTTTAGCCATGATTTTTTCTCCTTATTTTATCCTAATAGAAAACCTTGAAAGCTATTGTAAGATTGCCCTGTGAAAGAAGTTATGTCTAATCCAGAGCTGACGACATAAGGGTAAGCGGTGTCGCTTGCATCTAAATAGAAAATGCCAGCGATACATTGCCCACCGTCTACTCCTTTGTCACCGTGGTTAGTGTAAAGAGAACCATTTGAGGAGTAGATACCAAAGTAGCAGTCAGTGTCGTTATCGTAACTTGTGTGCAGGAATAAGCTCCAACTAAAGAAATAATATCCATCTACCGGAGCAGTAAACATTCCGGAGGTTGTGTTGAAGTGGCTTCCATTGTTATAGCATCCAGTTCCCGAAGCAGTATTACAAACAAAGACCGCAGCTCCCTGCTGCCCTTCAGTTCCTGAACCTGTCTTGGAAACTCTAAACGCAGGCGTATACGGTTTAGTTAAAATGCCGGTTCCGTCATCAATTATTACTCTGGCTGTTTCATTAGTAGCGAGATAAAGATGGCGAGCGGAGGAGTTATGCCCTACCCACATAGCAGTCCCATCCATAGCGATGCCACCTTGATAGCCGTCCGCTTGAATAGATAGCTGGCCGTCCCAATTAGCATCTGGAGTAACATTTGCGCCACTGTTTATCATAAGTTCTGGCGTGTCAAACTGCGCTTTCTTATCAGGGAAAATTGTTAGAGCGGTTGCTGGAGTTTCTGAACCACCGTCAGGAGTAACTTGAAAGATTAAAGAACTCGGCATATCCCCATCGGCTGGCGTTCCATCTACCTGTGCGTAAATCTGTGCGCCTGCTGCATAAGAATTTCCGTCATATCCGTAAAAGACTATTTTCCCCAGCATTGCGTCATCATCAACGAGCGCTGGTGATGCAGCGGAACCGTCAGCTTTCGTAAATTGAAGAACTCCAGCTGTTGTTTCCGTATCGTGGAAAGCCTCTATTGACACAATAGGAGCAGCGCTATCTTTCTGAATTGTAACTTTGGAATTTTTGGCGATTAAATTATCTGCCGATTCGTCCCACTCTAAATAGGCACCAGCAGTAGCGCCAAAGAACTTCACGTCGTGACCTGTATCGTCCACGCCTACCGTGAACGTTCCTGTCTGCTGAGTATTTCCAGCGAGCGTAGTTGTGCCAACAACCGACAAAGTAGTGTCCGCATGGTTAGCATCTTCGGGAGTCGTTGAATCAGGGTCAGAAATATAAACCCGATCATTTACTAAATCAATTCCAATAGGCAGAGGCGAGTTATCAGTCGTGCCGGACCCGGTGGTCTGATCGATGAATGCTCTGAAGTTTCCAGCAAAATCGTTCCAGTCCGTAGCGGTAACAACGTAACCGCCTGCCCTGTTATTTACTTGGTATTGCCAATTTATCTGAGTCATAATTAAGTCCTATCCGTAGCTTAGTCTAGTTGTGTTGCCTAGTTCAGAGAACGCTGCATAAGTGCCTGAACCGTCGTCGAGTACCCAATAGCCTGCGGTATCGGCTGGTGATAGTTGCATCGTTGTAATCCAGCTGTTCCCTTTGCCCTGATGTGTTACCCTTTCACATATTACCGTTGAAGTTATTGCGTTACCGGCTGCCGGAGTACGCTCAACGATGTATGCATTTCCTAATTCGATCTGTAATGCTACCGCCCATAGTGCATCTTGTTCTTGGGGCCGTAACGTGATTGCTTTCACTCGATTTGACGGTTGCGATTGGCGGCCAATAACGTATTGCGCCCAAGTTGTTGCGTCACTCGTGCTGGTCAGCATTAAATCCGTTTCCGATAAGGCTCTCAGCCCATACGCTGTCTGGGAATCACTATCCGTTTGTTGAGTTCCCGAACCCCCTCCGGCGATAGTGGTATCGACCCTATTCACGATATTGTGGTCGTCCATTGAGAAATCTAGGTCGCTATACACAACTCTACCATCAGCAGTGCTTGTGTCCGAGAAAGTCCCTGCTATCGTCGCAAACTGCGCTATACGGTTCAGCCGATTAAGGAATGTCATCACGCCAGATCGTGAAACGAAGAAGCTACCTATTTCAGCAGTTTCAATATCTTGGCTTTGTAACAGTACGTCCATGTTGGTGGCGTATGTTTTCGCTGGGACGGTTTCGTTGTTTGCATCATTATCAATATCTCGGTAACCGGCGACTGATACTGCACCAGCGCTTCCACCATTTGGCCAACTCGCTTGGTCCAATAGGTTCGCTACTCGCAGGCCTGAAAGCTCTTGTGATTCGCTTGACCCATCGCAGTAAGCAGTTGATAGCGCTTTGAAAGCGTCAATACATTCTATCGTTACGATCTGGTCAAGCTCACCCGGATATGATTGGACCCACCTCTCAACGAAACCTCGAAATATGATATACACTGTTGAAGTTGATGGGTCTGTCGCTTTGATTCTTATGTGGCGACCCGGCAGGACTTTTGTCCCACCATCATAGTATGGTGTTCCGGAGGCAGTGTTGCTGGGGTCTAGTTTTCCGTTTGTGTTGTTGCAAACGACAACCGCCCGACCTGCTTGATTAGTGGCGAGTTCCTGCTGTCGCCCTCTAACTACCTTGAACTCACGAACCGTGTTCGCTGTTGATATCGTAGTGAAATCACTATCGCCAGCCGTTTCCGTGATGCCTTTACCGAAAGCTACCTCTACTGCGATAGTTGCTAGACCCATTAGCCGAACTCCAGCGAGGCGTTCCTACCTTTAATTCTAATCAGCTGGTTCTGTATCGTTTCAGCGAGATCGCCTTCCGCCAATACGGACCCGGCGACATTTACTGTTACGTTTGTTCCACCCATGCTACCCATCTGGTTGAGCGGTATGACAGCTTCCGGCCCTGCTTCCCCAATTAGCCCAAGAGTTGGGGCGGTGACTATTCCCCCAGAAGCCAACGGTGTCGCTCCTAAGAAACCTGCTACGGAAGCCCCAAAGCTGGCTACGTCATCGTATTGATTAACCATGTCCAAGAAATTCAGCATGGATTCGTCATAATCAACAGTTATACCTAGCCCTATAGCTATGTCAGTTCCGTGTAGATTCTGAGCATCAGTGTGTATTTCACCTAGTAAAGTCTCTAGTCTTTCATATTCTGATAGCGGCATTGTGTCTTTAATTGATTCTAAGAACGCTGCCTGATTCTCAAATTCTGTATTGATCTCATCAAGGCCCATCCCGACCATAGCTTCGGCGACGGTAGCGAGCGAACCTGCGTAATTTTTGGATGCCGAAATTAATGCTTCTTCCCTTTCAAGCGCAGTTAAAGACTCATCGTTCTGTTTCTCTAACGCATCAAGAACTCCAAGCATGGCATTTTCAACTTTGTTCTGAGCTTCGTCTAACTCAAATGCCTCATTAATAGAGTCACGCATACTGCTAACAATGGCATCAAATGAATCCTTCACTCGCTGTAACTGTTCTTCAGTCTTTTCCATTGCTGCGTCAAGTTCTTCTTGCTGGGCGATGAGTTCTTCTTCGGTTAGTATGAGTTCTTCTTCAGCCTCTACAGACTCATAGACTAAGTTATTAAATCTGCGAACATCGTTAGCGACTTCATCAACGACTTTCTTCTTATCTTCAAGTGCTTGATTAACTTCCTCAGCTACTTCAGTGTATGACTTTTCATCTCCGGCAGCGTCCAGTAACTCTCTGCCGTAGTCTCCAAGTGCCCCAGTTACAGCGGCCATACCTTCATCAGATTTGAGATATTCCTCGTTTACTTTTTCAAGGTGTTTAGCATGGTCATCAAACGCATCGGCTGTTTCGTCCATCGCAGATAGCATTCTGGCTGCTTCATCTCTTGTGATGACTTCAGCTTCCACTAAGTCAGCGAGATGGGAAGTTACAGCACGCACTTCCTCATCAGCATTACGCATGGACACAAGCCAGTCCTCATTTGTAACGAATCCCTTTTTGGCTTCTTTGGATAGCCTCTCAAACTCGTCCGAACCACCCGAAAGAGTGTCAGTTAATTTCTCCATGTCAAATTCAGCTTTGTTAAAAGCTTCTGTAACATCTTTACCGATCAGTTCTTTATTGAGGACTTGTTCGCCTACAAATTTGCTTGTGGCTTCCGTTGCATCATCAGTAGCTTGTTCAACCATCTGAAGCTGGCTTGCCAGTTCATGTATTCGAGTCGTTAATGTTGATGCCGGGTCACCTGCTGCGACCATTTCTTCATGAAGCATTTGCATTCGGTCGCGAGCTTCTTTCGCTCGCTTACGCATACCGCCAAATACTTTAGTGAGTACAATGCCACCTGCTACCGCTGCTCCGAAAGCGAGAGGGTGGGCTTTTGCTACCTTGAGCAAGCCACCCATTCTCCCTAAGACACCTTTGCCTTTGGCTCCTCCGATAGTTTTCGAGAGTTTCCCGAACATTGGTATCGCTTTCCCCATAGCTTGTGCGCCTCCACCAACTATTGTCATTGCTGGTCCGGCTGCTGCGGCCAAACCGACGAAAGCAACAGCAAGCGTCTTGACCGGACCGGGCATCTTCCCGAATGCTTCCGCAGCTCCCTTCAATACGGTCGCTAGCTTTTCCACAATGGGGACAATGATGGGGATAAGTACATCGCCGATAGCTATTAACGATGATTTCAGGTTAGCCATCGCCTGCTGTAGTTTGAATGCGGTAGTACCTGATGTGACTTCAAAGGCTTTATCTAACGCACCTGTAGTATCTTCCATACTCTTGAATATCGCTTCGGTTGAAGCTGAGTTCGCTCCGAGCATATCCATAACACCCATGAGGGCTCGTACATTTCCGAATACCGCTGCCGTAGCTGCCTCGTTCCCTGCAAATGTTTCTTTCAGGGTTCCCAAAGTAGCGAGCAAACCTTCTTGTTTGATTTGGTTACGCAAGCCTTGGGCCGATAGCCCCATACTGGCGAGAGCGTCGCTGGATTGTTTCGTTGGTTTCAGTAACGATGTTAGGATTCCACGAACTTGGGTAGCTGCTTCGTTAGCGTTCGTACCAGTTCTGGATAGCGCTGCGAACGCTGCGCCGACTTCATCAAAGGAAACGCCCATCGCTGAAGCTACTGGTAGCACCCGACCCATTGACCCAGCGAGTTCCGTTGCTTCTAACTTACCTTCACGAACCGCTGCGACCATTACGTCGGTAGCGTCTGAGGCACTTAATACATCGGAACCGTATGCATTGAGAGCTGAGGTGGCTAGGTCGGCGATAGTAGCCGTATCGCCCAACCCGACTGCTGCTGCTTTTGCGGAGGCTTCAAGCGTGTCGGTGGCTTCAGCTCCCCGAATACCAGCGGAAGTGATAAAGAACATCGCATCGGCGAGTTCTTTGGGGGCCCTAGCAGTTGAGCCGGATAGGTTCTTAACATCAGCGGTAAAACCTTGCACAGCATCAGCAGAAAGCCCGACCAAAGATTCAATCTTAGTCATGCTCGCTTCAAAGTCGGCTGCGGATTTAATCGCAAACCCACCTGCTGCAACTATCGGCATCGTTACGGACCGGGTGAGTTTCTTCCCAGTCTCTTTGGTTTTCTTACCGAAAGCCTCTAACGATTTCTCGGCTGATTTGAGTTCCGTCTTGAGAGATTTGGCATCGGCTTTGATGATCGCCTTCAGGACAGTTGTCATCGCTGCCATTAGCGTTTCCTCTTTCTAGCTCTCTGCCTTGCCATCTCGTTAGCTCGCCTTTTCTCGTCTGCTTCTATTTGGTATAACGCTCTCCATTCTGTCAGTTCGTGACTTGACATTCTTTCAAGCATTTCGCCGACTGGCATACCAAGATCTCTGGCGAGGTGGAAGTAGAACCTTAACTCGGGATTTCCTCCAGCGAGTCCGAGGAATCTTTTCCCACTTCGTCCACCGAATCCGCAGCTAATCCTGATACCCGAAGGCATACTTGCGCTACTTCATCAACAGTTTGGGCTGACTTCTCAGCTAGCAACCATTCCAAATCTTCTTCGGTAAAGACTGCTTCTCCCGAGTCAGGGTCAAAGACGCAATACAGTAGAACCATTGAAAAGAGTTTCGATGCGCTATTTTCTTCGCTCTCACTCCATTCGCTTTGCATTTGCGCTCGCTGGAGAGCCGTCATTGACATTATCCCCAGCTTCACGTCCCACGCTTCTACATCAATTATCTCAGTTTCCCTATCGTCAGCTTGACGAATCTTGTCTGCTAATCGTGCCACCTTGATCTCCTAACAGATTGTTTTAGTAGGTTCCTCTAGTTACCGCTCCGGTAATTTGAAGGTCTAATGAATAAGTTACTACATCTCCGACTGGGTTGCTAACCGAGTAGTTGGTCATTATGGCTTCGCCAGTATATTTGACGTTGCCTCCAGTTGAACCTGCTGGACCGTAAATGAATGATCGGCTTGCTGGTTCTGTTCCTGAAAGGTATCCGTCTACGGTTGCGTCCCAGATTCCTGAAACGCTGAACGACCCATCTTTCAAGCCTACGATGTAGGATTTGTTTGAACTGCCGAAAGCTGTTGTCTCGGCTGTGTCTATTGTTTGAGGAAAGCTAACGTCAGTAAGCGTGTTAGATATGTTCCGGCTTGAACCGCCAGTATCGTCTAGCGCAAAATCTGTAGACTTTCCGTGTGCAAATGTTGGCATTTGATTCCTCCTAGAATCTTGCTGCAGCTACCATAAAGGTTATGGAGCCACTGGACCCGGCAGTAGAAGCTGTTGCCCGAAGGTAACGATTCACTGTTCCGGTTACTGCTTTAATTTCCGATGTCTTGGTTGATGCCGCGACATTGGTGAATGTTATCAAGTCAGCCCACGTTGAATCATTCGCTGAGTGCTGAACTTTGATTGTTGTCACGCCTCCACTGATAGTGTTGGTCGGGACATGTAGAGTTGCTGCGCCACCATTAGCTGATGAAGCTGCGTTATCTACAGAACTTAATGCGCCCAATGAACCGTGAGCGATGCTTGCGCCTGCTGTGAGTTGGACCCCACCTGCAAGAGCGAAAGTCAGGTTAGTAACCCCAGTCGTCGTACATTCGAAATCTGCGCTGATCGTGGCTACGTCTGAAAGCGGACTCGTGATTGAATAATTAGTTTCGTTTGCCTGAGCGATAACTGCCCGCCCACCGATAGCTGCTGAACCCTCACGAACTGTGATTAGTGGTTCAGTAGTGCTACCCAATAGGGCTTGCAATTCTTCGTCCGAGCCGTCAGTAGTTTGTGACCACATTCCGTTCAAAGAAAGTGAGCCTCCACGCAAACCTACTAAATACGATTTGTTCGTATCGCCGTATGCTGTGGTTTCGGCAGTATCGTTATCGATTGTAAAACTACTATCCGTGAAATAGCTCGTTAGGTCAAACTCGTCAATGTATACGCCTGTGTTTTTACCGTGAATAAAGGTTGGCATTACTTAGCTCCCTTCTTGATTGGATTCTTGGCCGTGACATACCCCTGCTTTACAAGCCAGTCTGAAGAAGATTTGATTTCCACTTCTTCACCGGGTGCGTATGTCTTGCCAGCGATCTCTATTGATGCATCTCCTGATGCTCCACCAGTGACTATATATTTTGGCATCTTACCTCCAAGCATGCGTGACTAAACCCAGAGGTCTGGTCACTATTGGACACTTGCGCTACTAGAGCGACTACGACTTATTCACCATAATACACGATTTTCAGCGATTGTCAGGGCCCTTCCAGATTTTAGGATTTGCAATCCCCCCCTAACTATGATAGAGTGAATACATGGAGTTAAACGTAAACCAAGAAAGGAAATACTGATGTCATACGACAAAGATGTTGATGTCTACCGTCACGAACTCTACGCGGCCGAGAGATGTGTTGGTTGGGCAGCCTATGACGCTGATGAGAACTTACAAGATCTCAAGGATGTGTGGCTGTTTGTTACCAAACTCATCAACCGCAAATCATTTGCCAAGCGATACCCTAATACCCATCGCCGATTCTCGGTGTCGGGAAAGCTGGAACCTGTTGCGTTCCCGAAGATTGTATTAACCAAAGATCGGTGGATTAGCTACGATAGTGAATTCCACATGGGTGCTGTCGCTGGGGGTAGGGATGGTAGGAAATGGGAAGATGGCTGGGACGATTGGGTTGTTCGGGGTCACCGTTCGCCTGATGCGGAAGTCTTGAGGAAAGGGACTTTCAGTTCAGGTAAACACAAATCATACATACCAACTGGACTAACGATATACCCATCAACCCGAAATGGAGGTGCAGCCAATCGGGACATGATTGAGCTTAACAAATGGGCACGGAAGAAATGGATTATCCTACACGAACTCGCTCACGTCATCGACTGGAACGAGAACGGTTCGCCAAACGCTCGGTGGCATCAAGGTCACGGTTGGCAGTTCTGCCAAATCTATATCCACATAGTCGGTATGGTGTTCGGTCACGATTGCAAGACCGAGCTACGGCAGAAGATGAAAGCCGGTGGGGTAAGGGATACACGACCTAGAGGTGCGAGGAACCAATTCCCCAACGACCCCAATCCAGATAGGGAGTGGGTGACCTGATAACCTGAAGGAATCGCCCCCACTTCGGTGGGGGTATTTCTTTTACCCCTACTCAGACCTCCTCTACGGTTTGCGAATTTACCCCTCACCCTTGGTTCATGCTACGCAAAATAATTCCGCTATGGCTTCCTGAGTATCCCCTTTTCGGACCGGGGCAACATTACACGAGGGCTGGGAGGTCAAACCCAGCGCTCGTCGATATAACGAAACCGTCAGGGAACTGATATCGGTAAGGGTCATCAAGGGTGTTACTGCCGAAACGCTGGGGAGCGTCTATCAGTTCAGGAACTGGGAGTATGAAGCACCGGCAGTTAGGGTGGGCAGGTGGGTAGTCCAGCATGCGCCCATTGGGTAGAGTGAATTGGCCGCGGAGGTATTGTTTCTTCCCACCCATAGGTGTGCAAAGGTCGCAAACGTCAAAGGGTCCGGTTACCCATTCTTTAAGAGCGGACTGCCCCATTATTCCTTGATCTTGAGCTTGCCATAGGGTATCCATCATTCCCCTATTCTGGGCGAAAGCGATTTCAGTTCGGGCAATCATTCGGGCCCTCGCTCGACGTAGCTTGTTGCCGTAACGTTCCCCATGCTTTGAGGTGCGTTCTTTAATTTCTCTATCGTTGATTCCACGTTGGGCTAGGCTTTGGGCGTAGGTATTCATGGACCTATCCACAGCCTTTGCCCATCTGGGGAAAAGTCCATTCGTATGCGGAGCTACATATTCAGCGTAGTCTAATCCGGTAATCGGGATAGCGGCCGAAGCTTCCAACACTTCAAACAATCTTCGGGCAGTCTGTTGTGGCGTTAATCCGGTAACTGATCGCCCGGTGCGAAAAGTCTGTTCAGCTGTAAACCCTTCGGCGACTATCTCTCGAATGTTGGCGTTTACGTCATCAGTCACCGAGCTGAATATATCGTTTGCCCGAATGCGAGCGTATACCTTGCCTGACATATTGTCGGGTTGCTGGTCGAACAAGCTGACTGCTGGGATAGTTGGGTCGTCCCAATCCCACGGCTCGTACATTCCGGTAATCTTCGCTTTGCTAGTGGCCGCTATCCCCACCAACTGAAGGTCGGACCCCAGCCTCCGCAACTCTTTGTTGATTGCTTGACGTATTAGGTGAGCCATTTCTCTCGCTCCCTGAACGTAGCCCTCAAAGATGGCTTTTGCGACTTCCTCAATATCGGTTAGCAAATGCCTCACCAATAAATCAGTCGTCACTTCTTCAGGGTCTATGAGTCCTCTGATAATCCTGCGGTAAGTGTCTAGCGGTATAGCGTCAATGCCCTCAAGGGTGGTGCGGTATATCTTGCGTTCCGTAGTGCCTAACGCATCACTATCAACCGGCCTAACTTCTGGGTAGTGGTTATCGCCACGTTGTTTCTGGACCCATTTCACCGATACCTGCTTGTTGTATTTGGGCCGCGGCCCATTCTCCGGTCCGATTTCCTTGATATTTGGCCTCATAATTACCTCAGCAAACCTTCATTTTTTCCTTAGAACATGCCTGAGCATCCTGAAATTAGCCCGATTTAGACCATTTCGGCTTCTTCGGTTGGTAATCCTGCTAATTCACGAAGGTAATTTGATAGGTCATCGTCAGGTAGCATCGCTCCTGCGGAGGTGAGCTTCCCAACGTATTCTCCGATAACGCCGATGTCAGGGTCACGAGGTGCGGAGTAGTTGAGTTTGGGGAACAGTTCTTCGGGTATTCCATTCAGCCGCATCAGCCGTGGAATACCGTAGTTGTTGAAAACGTCAGCGATTCCGGTTAGCCAAGCCTCTATTGAATCCATGAATAATTCAATCTTAGAAACGGAGAGCGCCTGCGTTCCTATTTTCTCATGTCCGAGCATTATGAAATCGGCGAGCATTGACATCGCAATCCTTTGGTCGTACCGGGTGATTATCTCATTGGTGTCGAATTGCCTACGACCACCGCTCGTCAGCAGTTGAATGTCGTAGGCTTTCTGTTTGGTCTCGGGGTCGTATGCGAGAGGGAACACCAACCCTTCCTGCTCGTCTCGTCGAATGTTACGGACAATACGTTTAATCTCGTTCAAGGCAGCGGTTTCCTGCGATGTGGCATTATCGGAAAGCAACTGCGGAGGAACGAAAGCAACAGGTAGACCTGCTAAATCTCTTTCAATTCCGATAGCTTCTATCGTTTGAATTCGTTTCTGGTAGTACCAAGAAGTATATGCGGAGCGTAGGACACTTCGCCCTCTTGGGTTGTTGAGTTTCGTGCTAGTCCTAAAGAGGAGAGCTTTGGTTATCGGTATGGTAACAGGGCCCGTCCCAGCTATTGGGTTCATCTGAGTCATGGATTCGATACCGCCACTCTCATCAAACCCCCATTCGTACACTGTGTCTTGGGAGCGTAGCGGTAGTTTTCTCCAGCCTATACGCCCATCATTAAAGGCTGAGGATTCGCCGTCCTCGCTTAATCCGTTCCTACGCTTGTAAACTATCTCGTTGAAACTGAAACCGTAAACGAGCATAGTGAGGATATTGCTGATGGTGTCTTGCCAACTTATTGACATATCGTTCATACAACCAGCAACGAACTCTGCTTCTTCTATTGCTCGTTGGTTCGCCGGGTCCGATGGCTCCACGGACCAATCAACAGATCGGAATAGCATTTCGATTGAGTGTAGTATCCCTCCAATGACAGCGTGGTTCTCGGACATTTCCCGATAGATAGCGTAGCCACGTTTGCCTTGGAGTTGCCGTAGGAAATCTTCTTCGACTCGCCCACCGTATTGAACTAATCCCGATGAACCGATCTCCATGAAATCTGTGGACGTTGGCCGTTGTTTTTCTACGTCACTCATTAATTAATCTCCCAAGGACTCTGCCGGGTAGCGCCAAAGGGAACTACCGCTGGTGGAAGTCTACTACCTACTAACAATTCTGTCACAGCCCATACTAGCGCATCTAATCGGTCTGGGGAAGGAGCATCAATAGTCCATGAACACATTTGGTCCTCAAGCTGTGGAAAAGCGCCTACATGCTTGACCTTACCCTGCTCGTAAAGAGCCGAAACTGGTTCAGCACGAATACGTTTTCCCCTCGTTGCGTGGACCATCTTTATTGGAATCTGGGATTCTACCGTCATCAAGGTATGCCGTACCATATCCCCACCTTGGTTAGCTTCAACCACTATCCGGTCAGCTTGCGAACGATGGTAAAGCGCTATAGCTGCGTGCGCCCATTCCGTTGGGGAACCCTTCAGGCTCTTATCGTCAAGAACGTAGCCGTTTCCGTCTTTGTCACACCCTACAGCTACGATACCTGTTTCGTTACTAGATTCGCCTGAGCTAATCGCAGGGTCCACACCAACGACAATTCTTACGAGGTCTGGCATGGTATGGACACGACATGACTCAATCATATCACGGTTCCATAATGCACCTTCCACATCGTCGAGTATCTCTGCGTGAAGTTCTTGGCGGCCTAAGCGAGTTCCTTCATATCGTGCGAGGACTTCTTTCAGGAAGGTCGGTGCTAGGTTCGCTTTGTTCTCATACGTTGAACCTGTGGTAACCGCAACGTCGTCACGCTCTATCAATGATCGTATCAAGGGTGTGGGCCGGGGAGTAGTAGTGGCTACTAGGCGAGGGTCTTTTCCAATACGCAAACCGAATATCAGTTGGTCCCAAGCGTCAGGGTATCGCCACGCTGCGATCTCATCGCACCAAGCAAGGTCGTGGTTCGGTCCACGGAGTCGATCAGGTTCATCAGCGGAGAACGCAGTTGCTATCGCCCCATTATGGAAGGTAATCCTTCGGTTTGACGGAACGTAGCGAGGCCGCATTTCCGGTGGGAATATCCGCATTAACCCTGATTCCCCTTCTACCATAGTGTCCCGAACGTCAGCTGCGGTTGCGCCAACTAAGGCGATGCGCCCAGCGTTACCGCTCATAACTTGTTCCCTTACCCACTCAGCTCCCGATCTTGTTTTGCCGAATCCACGCCCAGCGAGTATCAGCCAGATTCTCCATGCCCCACCCGGCGATAGTTGTTTCGGTCTAGCCCAGAGCGTCCAGTCCCACATGACTTCGGCTTTCTGTTCTTCGGTGAGGCTTTCGTGCCAGTCAGGGTCGGCTTGAATCAATCGCTGAATGACGCTTAATTGGGCTTCGGTTGCCAAATCAGGCGATTTCTGCTCCATTTTCTGCTCCTCAGGCATGTTCTAAGGACTTAATGCGTGGTTGGGTGAGGGTATTGCCCCTCCAATTTCGGTAGTTTCCTCAGTATTTCCTTCAATTAGAGCCAATTTATCTCTCAGCATTTGCCCAACATCGGTCTGTATTGGGCCTCCATCAGCGCCAGTGACTTCGTGTTTCTTCGCTGAATCCAGTCCATTCAATAGGCCTCTCCTTCTGGATAGGCTGATAGCGCTGTTCACGATTGAAACTAATTCTCCTGTATCGGCTTCAGGGTCACGACCCAAGGTTTCCAGCTTTGCCATTAAGACTCTATGCAAATGGTCAAGCCTTTCGTTTTCGACGACCCTCAATTCGTCTACAGCTTCAGTGCCCCACATCTTGATGGCCTGCGTATAGGCTTCTTTCGCCCCAGATCGCCCAGCGTAGCCAACTCTTTCTGCGATTGCTTGAAAGCTCAAACCGAGCGCTCGCAACCTTACGACTTCTTCGTATTTCTCAATCACTTCGGGAGTTCTATTTGTTTGTGTGTACGCCATACTGTCCAGAGCCTAGTGTTCAGAGTTTGTTTCTAGCTTCCTTTGTAGTCTATTTTCCCAATCTAGGAAAGTCTTGGGTTCCCAATTCGAGGTATTTGTAGGGCCGTAATAGTGTTTGATGTAGTATCCGTTACCGTACCAAGCTCCCCAAGAAGGGTTCAGTGGTCTGTAATGGTGGTGTTTGGCTACGAGCATGTTGAATACTGATTGGTCGTGTTGGGACCCGGCAAGGTTTTCGCAGTCTACTAACTCTTTGCGCCAGTGTTCCGCTGTCAAATTACAGAATTCTTTGTTTACATGCAGTACTGAGGTGGTGAAATAGAGGTGGGCGTGGTTTGATATGGAATGCTTTTCCCTTAGCAACCGTAGTTGTTTCCTACCTGATGGGGTGTTTGATTGGTCTACGGCTGCCCAAACCTCGTTTTCTTTCTTGAATATGTCTGGACAGAATTTAGTGATGATGCAGTCCGAGTCTAGGTACAGTATTCTGTCGTATTTCTTAGCCAACTCATAGAGGTAGAGTTTGTGGTAGCAGGGTGCGTATTCTTCCCCTAGCCAATCCATCGTTTTCAGCCTGAAATAGTCAGCTCCTACCCTATCCGCATATTGTTTCGCCCTGACGTTAGAGAAGTCATATAGGTGGTTACTGTAGCGAAATACTTTCTTTCCTGCGGTTTTCCATTCCCTTCCTTTGGGGGCGATGCTTACCTGAAATACTACATTTCGCATAATTCCATGTATTCCTTTGCTATTTCCACAGCGTTATGGGCACTGAGTAGCTTTTCTGCGGTTTGCCCCGGTCCGATTGGATTCTTTACAGCTTCTTTCAATTCCTCAGCGGTGCTTACCGTAGTGGAGATTTCCCCAAGTAATCCAGAAGGTTTCCACTCATCGTGGAGGATAAGTCCGGCTCCTGCGTCAAGCGCTTCTAAGAACGTGTATTGGGTTCCCCCACCGTCTCCAGATATTACCGACATATCAACCATTGATTCGTGGTTCCTGCATAGCCTCGCCCCAGCCCAAAGGTCGCCAGTTGGGAACCCTCCTTTATACATTTCTCGCCATTCCGGTATCTCGTTGTTGAGTTTATGGTGGGTGTATAGCCGGTTTTCCGTTCCGTAAATCCAAATACTAGCTCCTAACCTGTTCGCTTCGGCTACCATGTGGGTTCTCTTGTCGTAATCGACCCTACTTATGGCAACTCCCCCAGCTCTTTTCTGGTCCGTTTCGCCGAAATCTGGGCACCGCATATATGGGTGTTTGATGAATTTCGCATCGGGCAGGTATTGCAACATGCTTTCCCGAATAACAACTGTTGGGCGTTCCAAATCTAGCAATGTGTCAATATGGTCAAGTTTCAGCTCGGTGGGGTCATGCACTACGGTAGGGCAGGACATTTCATCTATGAGGCGACACGCAGCTTCTTGGTAATGTTTGTCAGTTGCGGTAATTATTGAGGGGAAAGTGCTAGCAATCGCTATGGCTTGCCCCAAAGAAACGTTCTGGTACGCCAAACCCCTACCGAAATCACGAGTGAAGTTCTCGTCACGTTTACCGATCTTGAATATCGTGGGAAGTTCGCCGTCGGACCCGGCGAGTCCATACGCTAGATGAGCGGTAAATGTTGGCCAACCGCCAGTTGTTGGTTTCGCTAGGTAGAAAATAGCTTTCGTCATACCTCTGCCCTCGGGGGCCCTAGAACAGTATCACGCTCTTGGTCCATTACTGTAGCTGCTTCTTGCGCTCGCTTGATTTCTTCCGTCGCTGATAGGCATATCTTGCAACCCGATTTGGCGTAGTACACGATACTGAATCGATACGGTTCCGCTCCGACAGTGCGTTTGCGAACTGGGGTAACCCCATGCCAAACTTGTTGTCCGTTAAACATGATCAGGTCTTTGTCGTTGCAGGCGAGCGCTAGGTTATATTCAGGCAAATGGAGGTACCCTCCTTCAACATTACGTTTCGTAACATACATCGCTGACCATGAATTGGGTATATTGCCACGATCTTTGTGGTAGGAAAGCGCTGCCGTATGATTGATAATGCCTGACGACCAAGGTGTCCCAGCCATTAGCCAGTCTCCATGTATGCCTTCGTATACCGGGTCGGAGGCGATTCGTGATTCCTCTGGGGCTTCTTCTTGTAGGATTTCCCAAGCTGTGATGGCAAGCCGGTAAAGCGATTGTGTAATTTCTGGGTGGGCCGCATGCATCATGGCGTAACAGCACGCCAGCCTTCGCCTCATTGGTGATGGCGCTGTAGTTCCGAAAGTACGGTTCGGGTATTTGATTCCCGACATTCGGGCACCGCCAGTTTTCGAACCGATATCCGTGAAATCAACGTCGGAAAGTATTTTCCTTCCCATCCATGTAAGTTCAGCGTGTTGATCTTCGGGGGTTCTCGTTATTACGGCGATTGCATTACCCTCATTGTCCACAAGTTTGGTCGGATTGTGGATAACGTGAGTTTCAGCCGGAAGCTCCTCCATTCGCTGATTCTTGGATGTGGGTTCCCAGTCTTGTTTCTCTACGGTTACTACATTCACGTTCGCTCTCGCAAAAGAGTAGCCAACACTTCTGCGTTTGAGTCTACTTTCAATTCAGTTCGGGCTAACGCCAGCCTCGCCACCACGTCATTGTATTCCTCTAAGGCGAACGGCATAATGATTGACCGTATGCCAGCTGCGTTGATCGCATCTTCCCTCTCACCCGGAGTTGGGTTATCGTCTAGCAGGTTTCCTAAGTCGGTGTCGTTGAGGGCCGCATCATACAACAGAGCGTCAAGGTCGTCGCCGTCGTAACCGCTACCGAGTAGTTCCCCATCATTAGCCAACCCCTCCAGTAGCCCTACAAGAATGGAATCGTCCCAAGTTGCCAAGTCAGAAACTCTGTTATCAGCCAATAGGATTCTTTGCGCTTCAGTGTCGTCTACATCAACCCAGTAAACCGGAACCTCTTTCATGTCAAGAGCGAGAGCTGCCTGCAATCTGTGGTTTCCGGCGAGGACCCGGCGAGACTTTTTCTGTGCGATTAGTGTTCCGTACCAACCGTTCTGTTCGATTGAAGTGACGATGGCCCCGATATCGCCTTGCCTTGGATTTTCTGGGTGGAGTTCCAAAGTGTTCGGGTCCACATTTTCCACCGAGTTAGATAGTTCTTGTTTCTGAAAGATAGCCATAAAAGAACCGTAGCAGCTTGATGGGGAAATGTAAATTATTTGCCTACATGACTTGCAAATCCCCCCTAACGCCTATATCATGAATACATGGAGTCAAATCAAACAAACCAAACAAATCAAGGAGAAAATCAAATGGCATGCCCAACAGATAACAACCGAATGGTAAATGTAACAGTCTACAACTCAGCCTCAAAAGGTGCCATCTTTCAAGTACACCACAAAGACTGCCGTGACAATAAGAAAGAAAGAGAAACAGCGAACGGATGGTGGGACGAAGTGGTTATGGTCGGAAAAATAGTAACCGGCGAAAAGTTCCCAACAACGAAAATGCTAGCAGCATCATTCAACAGGGAAAACGAATTAGAAGGTGACGAGCAATACACAGAAGAAGACTACAAACTTCACAACTGCGTTCACAACCACTAACCGAAAAGACTGAGCGGTAAGACCTCCTCCCAGAGCGAGACTGGGCAGTTCACGAAATTACAAATATGGGAGGCGTATGAGTAAGAAGAAAAAGCGACCTACTGAGAAACGAGTTTGGGACCCAATGGTCCGAAGCCCAGAGTGGTATATGCGAGAATGTAACGATCAGGTTACGAAAACGATTCGCGAGAAATTCCCAGAATTGACGGAAGAAGAAATCGTTGAAGCTGGTCCGAGATTGTGGAACAACGAACAATGGGGCAATGACCGATATACCGCACACGTCAAATACCAAGACAGCCGTGGCAAAGACGGATATTTAGAAATCGGTATACACAATCACAAACGAACAACGATTATGCCGTGGTCCCATGTTCAACAAATCAAGAACGAAATATGCGGTGCTGAACGAGAAGCCGTGATGATATACCCAGCCGAATCTCGATTGCTGGATACGGCGAATGAGTACTGGATATACGTTTACCCAGTTGGTGAAGGACCAATGCGTGAAGATGGCAAGCTATTGGGATTCAACCAAGGGAGGCAAGTCGCAGATAATGCGGAAGGGTTCGGGAAAGCGAAGCAGTCCCGACTAGACAAAGGAGATAATGATGCCTGATTATTTCAGGGAAGGAACAGCGGAAGAACTTGACCAGCAATGGCAAGATTTAGAAGCTGATAAGCAGAGGGCCCTAGAGCGTATCAGGGGACAGGTGGGCAATGAGAAAGTTTGCCCAACGTGTAAGCGTCCGTGGAAAAAGCTCACCAACGAACAGCGTGCGAGAACTAACTCACCGGGTGCGACTGGTCACGAAAATGTGGTTGCTAAATCGCTCGGCGATATGGGTCCAGCTTGCAGGAAAGTACACGAACTACTTAAGTTCAGGAGTGGAACCATATCGGGTGATGGCTGGGTTAGTCGTGATCGTTTATCCAGAGAACTCAATGGTGGTGATGGTGCGCGACGAGCTAGGCAACTTCGTGACGAGTTTGGCGTTCCTATTGAAGTGAAGATGGGGAAAGAGAAAGGCATGTCTCGTCAAGCAATGTACAGAATCGCTAGATAGCGAATGTGGGAGGGTTTGTCATACCCCCCATATAAACTAGAAATACAACCAAGAAAGGAGTCACTATGGGTGACCGAAATAATATAGTGGTTCACCAACCTCATTATGAGGGGCAGGAACCTAAACAACCGCTTTACCTTTATAGCCATTGGCATGGTAGGCACATTAACGAGGTGGTAGCTGATGCTATCGAACTCGCTGGGGGCCGCGTAAACGACCCAGATTATTTTACCCGAATACTATTCTGCGAATTAGTCAAAGAGGATTACGACATAATTCAGCAGGGTGGTAATTGGAAATTAACTACAGGAACCAAAGGGTTCGGTATAGGTGTCGGCATGGCACCCGATCAGGATGGGTACAACATTCCAATCCATATCCACTGGCAGGATAAAGGTCCACAAAAGGGTTGGGTCGATGATCGCTTCGGGTGCTACATCATGTACGACGATAACCGCTACGAGTTAAGCGACTTCGTTGATTGTGTCCGCAAAGACTTGCTCAAGGTAATGCTTGATGTCTAGCGATAGCAATACGGCTGAACCGCCTGATTTGTTTCAAATCATGATAAACGGCGAAGCCTACGGCGAACCAATGTCCATTTCTGACGCTCATAATTATGCTATAGAGCTGAAAAACGAACACCCTCAATATGAATACGATGTTGTGGAGCGTTACAACTTTTTCTGCATGAAATGTGGTGATGATTTCTGGACCAGTAGTTACGACGAATACAAGAAAATACGATCTGTGCGCTGGCGATGTACGCCATGCGTGTATAGCTGGCTATAGAAAGGAAATTATGGCTACTGAAGAAATAGAAATTGCGCCCATTAGTTCTGCGCTTGTGTCACCGGGTGGGACTACTGCAGAAATCGTACAGAATATGGACGCTTACCAAGAGCTGTGCAAAGCACTGCTTGATGATAATGATTGGCAGACGATACAAGGAAAGCGATTCCCGAAACGTTCAGCTTGGCGGAAGCTCGCTGTTGCGTATGGGGTTTCGTTTGAGCTTCGTGACCACAAACTAATCTGGGACGATGACGGCAACTTGATTGCTGCGGAGTTCACGTATCGGTGTACCGCTCCAAATGGTAGATACGCTGACGGTTGGGGAGCTTGTGCGGTTTCCGAACGGAACGCTGGGCGTAAAGCTGTTCACGACATACCAGCTACCGCAGAAACTAGGGCCAAGAATAGAGCTGCTGCGGATTTGTTCGGTATGGGCGAAGTCTCAGCCGAGGAAATTGATCGCAATGCGATGTATATATCCACTGACGAACAATCAAAGCTCATTGAGCGGATTGATTCTTTACAGCATGAGGAAAAGGTTGATCTCCGTCACCTATGGAAAGAACAGCGTTTGCCGAGGCGTGAACTCCTTAACTCTGATCAGCTTGAACATGTTTACCTTCTTATTGACGAAGTTACTGCCAAATCTGAGGAGTCATTCGACGAAACTCCCCTTATCATTGAAACTCAAGAAGATGCCTTCTAGGGGGGTTCGTGAAGAAGGAGCGGTGGCGAGCTAGGGATTATGTTGTTATTCCTCGCTCTTTATTAACTCAGAAGATTAGCCCATCGGCACTACGTCTTTGGATTGCCCTTGCTTCTTTCTGCTACGACACGGATTCTTGTTGGCCGTCTAATCGTGCGATACTGGAACGTATGCCACCCGGCACCGCTCTCGGAACAGTGAAGAACGCCAAACGTGAACTTGAGGAAGCTGAGTTGATTCGTAGGGAACGGCGATTCGTCGATGGTCGGGAAACGTCAAGCATGTATGTGTTGTTAGCTCCCGAAGGAACTCAAATTGTACCCAACTGGGAGGGTAATGATATGGTTACCCCCAGTAATGAAACTGTTACCCTTGGGGGTAATGAGGGTGTTACCCCATTAAATAAAAGAATATTAAATAAACATTATTTGGGTAATGAAAAGAAAACAGTAGATGGTTGGGTGTATAGCAAGGAGGAAGGTAGATGGGTAGAAGAATCTTGACGATTGGTTTGTTGCTTAGTTGTTTGTTCCCCCAGACAGCTAACGCAGATCACGGAAATAGCAGCTACATCGATTGGTGGTATATTGAGCGCTGGACCTACTCATACGAATACGAACTCTACGAGAACTCCCCGATGGTGGAGTTCTTGCAGTATTGGCTGAAAATAGAACCGAGAGATTCTATCTATGGCCCTGAGACAAATCGCCGACATCGCCAGCGTGCGATGGAATTGGGTATTACGGTTCCAGTACACGAATATGTTGTCCCCGATCAAGACTTCGGACCTTCGGTTGAGCGGTGGCGTAGCGAAGTGGTTTCCGCTATTGCCCGGTATGGAGGACCAGAATCCGACGTAAGCAAATTCCTTCGGGTAATGCGTTGCGAAAGCATGGGCGACCCTGATGCCTACAATGCGAGTAGCGGTGCGTCAGGGTTGATGCAACATCTGGCGAACTATTGGCCGTGGCGAGCGAAGATGGCAGGGTTTGAAGATGCTAGCCCATTTGACCCAATAGCAAATATCAATACGAGCGCTTGGCTACTGTATGAACATAGCGCTGGGGGGTGGCAACATTGGGTTTGCCAATAACGTTACCGACTGAACCACTAATTCGGTATATTGATCACCATTTGGCAGATTACGATGATATAGCAAAATGTAGAGCGCTGGGAGTTTCATTTGACGCTTACCGCAAGTATCGAACACGCCCAACTATCTCTTGGAAGTTAGCCGACAAACTCGCAACAAATCTGGGTAGGCACCCGGCAGAGATCTGGGGAGAGTGGTACAAGGTATGCGCCTGAAAGTAGGAAGCCTCTGCACTGGCTACGGTGGGTTGGAAATGGGACTGGAGCAAGCGTTCGGTTCTATAGACTTGCGGTTCGTTTCGGATATCGATAAGAACGTGAACAAAGTGCTAGCCCACCACCACCCGAACATACCAAACTTGGGCGACCTCAAATCTATTGATTGGGGCACCCAAGATTCTATTGACGTATTATGCGCAGGTTACCCCTGCCAACCGTTCAGCGAAGCTGGACAACGTAAAGGAGATAATGATGAAAGAGCCATTTTCGGTTACATCGCTGACGGCATTGGCGTTCTACGACCAAGATACCTACTGTTGGAGAATGTCTCAGGGCACCTTACTCTCGGAGGAGTCGGAGTTATTGCCGAACTTACCCGATTGGGGTACGACTGCCGATGGGGTATTGTACGAGCTTCCGATGCCGGAGCGCCTCACTTACGAGCGAGACTCTTTATCTGGGGAATACTTAAAGACACCTCTGGCTGCGGACCCAGTGAAACCAAGACCGCAGAAAGTCAAGATTCCGAGGGGCCCTCACGACAGGTACGACTTCCCCGACCAGTTGGCGCACTTACTACAACAAACCAGCGAGAAGTACTTGCCGACACCATTGGCTTGGGACCACAAAAACCACGGACCGAATATAGATTGGAAGAAACGCCAGAACCATGTGAGTTCAGTCAATACGGTGCTTATGAATCTACTATACGAAGATGGGCAAGTATCAGGGGAAACCCCCCACCCCCCATCGACGATAGAGGAGTAGAACCAGCTTTCCTAGAATGGTTAATGGGGATACCCCTCGGCTATGTAAGTGAAGTTATTGAATCAAGAAGTGCGATGGTTCGCATACTAGGCAATGGGGTCGTCCCCCAGCAGGCCGCACTTGCTTTACGAATCTTGACTCATGGTGTACAGTGGGGTTGCTGATGAAACGAACTCCACTGAAACGAAAAACTCCTCTCCGTCGGACCGGGTCGCTGTCCCCAGTATCTAAGAGGCGAGTCGCCACAAACCGAGAGAGAGCGAAATTCGTATCAGGCGAATTAGATAAACGCAAGTATTGCGAAGCCAATATTCCAAACGTATGCACTCGGCGAGCTACAGAATTGCACGAACCTATCTTGCGAAGCCTTGGCGGTTCAATACTAGATGTGGATAACTCCGTTGCGATATGCCGTTTATGCCACACTTGGGTCCACGATAATGTAGGCGAAGCTAAAGAATTGGGATTAATTAAGTCTGCTCCCCCCTATAATGGAGGTAGGTATGGCGAAAGCTGAGGTGTTCAAGGTGAAAGCGAGATGGTATTTACAAGATGACCAACGTCCTTGGACTATGAACAGTGAACGATCTTGGCACTGGTCGAAACGAGCGGACAGAACGAGAAACACTCGGGAGAGGTTTTTCTATCTTGCGAAGCAGCACCGGGTCCCCAAATTAGAATACGTCAGCATTGACATCGTGCCACTTACTAAAGCAACCAAACCCAAAGCTGACCCTGCGGCCTGCTATCCGGCTGCGAAAGCTGCGATTGATGGGTTGGTCGATGCGAAAGTTATCCCAGATGACAATGGGGAACACATTAAGAGGATAACCTTCTGGTCACCAATTCAGGCTGAGAAGGAAGCCTTGAGAGTCGTCATACAAGATGAAACAGATATCCAAATAGATAAGGAGATGATATGAGCGTGGAAATGGCTACCCAACTACAACGAACTTCAGAGATAACTGCTGAAATGAAATTGTGTCAGGATACGATAACCTCACTCGGTCAAGAGCGAAGAAAGCTCTGGCATGATATATGGAAAGACGGTACTTCTCAACAGAAGATCGCTGACGCTTGCGGGATTAGTCGCCAGCAAGTGTTCCTAGAAATAAAGCGCTACATGGGCAAGTAGAGGCAAAGAAAAACCCCCCTCCGTAGAGGGGGGTTTTCTCATTGCCCTTTCTTAGTATTGGGCATATCCCACGATTGCGCCGATTGCACTTGCTTGAGGAATTCCTGCGTCGTCTAGGATTTTCCTTGCTAGCAGTACTTTCTTCATTCCGGCTAGTTTTTGCCCTTGACCCCAGAGTTTGTATGCTTGCTCGGCGAGATGCTCTAGTTTGAAATCTAGTTCGTTGTACTTTTCAGCACTGACCATTTTAGCATTTGAGTAGAGTCGCTCGGCGAGAGTTGATATTTCAGCTTCGCCGACTTCCTTCTTGATGATTGTTGGTGTATGTAGTTTCACTTTATCTCCTTGATTTGTTTTGGTTACGTTTAACTCCATATATGAATGATACATGTGTTAGGGGGGAATTACAAGTCTTTTTGCGATATTTTTACGGTTTTCCTGAAATAATTTACAACCGAAAAAGTGCCCATATTTACCCGAAATTGTTTGTAAATTCCCCCTAACTGATATATCATGATTCAATGGAGTCAACCTTAAACCAAGAAAGGAAATCAATGGATAAATGGCTTACTGAAATTCCCTGTGGTCGATGTGGAACGTTCACTCGGGAAATCAAACAAGTCCCAGCAAATGGGCATCACTACTGTTTCAAGTGTTACGACGATAGCATCGCAGGCACTTGGCAGGAGGAACTTCCACGAACCGTAACGAAAGCGGCCAAAGAAATCGGACCCGGCGATGAAATCGTATGGTTCTACTTTCCACCAGAAGGTACCATGAGGTCAGTCATAGCTCGCCGAGTAGTGATTGACGCTTTCACCGAGTACTATGCCGGTGAAACTACAACCAGTATTTGGTTGGAATCAAACCTACCCAAACCCATATTCATGGAAGTTGAAACTGATCACAGATTGCAGGTGATCGTCAATGAGTAGGGATATGGGTGACGACTGCGTCAGCTGTGAGGAAGATACTTCTTACGGCAGTGGTAACTTCGTTAATCGGATATTTGTAGAAGGCGAATGGTGGTCCGAGGAACTACAAGACTACGAGGAAAGGGAAGGCTACATGTGCGTGGAATGCCGTAGCGAACCCTGCGGTTTCTGCAATAAAGATACCCACGAACCTCACATTATCAATGAGTTGGGTGGAGGACTGCTCTGCGGTGAGTGCTACGGCAATCTTCGTGAACATTTCGAAGCGAACTTCTCCGAGGATTGGGAGAATATGGTGATGGATAAAGTCAGAGCCGAACAAGCCGAACAAGAGCTAGTAATCAAAGAAAAAGCGAAGTGGGAGGCGATATTTGAAACTGTCACATCGCTGGACGAATATAAAGATAAGAAAGGTAGGTCATCACTTGACGACTGAAATTGAGAACCTCAAACGAGGGCAGAAGATTGCCAATGAATTGGCATTTTATGGCTGGAATGAGTTTGCCAGATCGCTAACCGATTTCTGGAACGAACGCAAATTCCTTACGCCGAAACAAATGGATGCTGCTGAACGCATGCTTGAGAAAGCCAAAGCGAAGCAATGGGACAAGGATTTCAAAGCCCCACTACGGATTGAGCAACACTGGGAAGGTGAAGAAGTGTCACCGGGTCCCGATTCCGTAGCATACGACCCAGAGGAAGAACCGTTCTAATGGCAGAACTCGAAGCACGATTCCGAAAATCCGCTCTTGAAGAAATGTCTGACGATGAACTCTGGGAAATTAAGAGGGAGTTGCTAGTTGCTTACATGAGAGCTGAGGCGAAACTGAAGCACGACTATAACAATGGGCCCTACGACCAAGAAAATCATAAGGTGAACCAGCTGGCAGTCCGTTTGTGCGAAGTTTCCATGAATTATGCGATTAGTAGAATCGGTGATGGCTGGATTAAGGATATCAACGACAACTTGAAAAGCGTAATCATGGAGGGCGAACAACTAATCGACGGAGGTTTAATCCCGCATGAGCTGTACGAGCAAATGCAGCGGAACCATAAAGTCAATTTGAAGTCTGAAGGTGGTGTTGACTTCACGCCAGTCGTCAAGCTATTCGTAACAGTAGGTGCTAACGCCACTTGGCTACTGACCGAGGTTGATGAAAATAGTATCGCTTTCGGGCTATGCGACTTGTCGCAAGGATGGCCGGAACTGGGCTACGTCGATCTCAAAGAAATCTCCAAAGTAATGGGCACTCGTTTAGAGTTTGACAGGCACTTCAATGCCACCGCAAAACTCTCAACGTATGCTCGGTATGCGAGAGCTAAACAACGGATAGATACAGATCTACCGTATAACTATGAAAGGGAATAAATGACAGTTGAATTTGAGAACTGCGATAAAACAAACAGGTTCAAAGACGCAGAACCTGCGAAATACCGAGAGCTTCTGCAAGACCTTGCGGCCTTAGAGGACTGCCGAGCGAAGAAGAAGGAATTGCGAGATTGGGAATCTGAACTAGTCCACAAAATCCAGCAGGCTTTACCCCATAAGAAAATGATGATCAAAGGGTTTGGGCAGGTCGAAAGAACATTCTCAAGGAACCGAAGTTGGGACCATGATGAAATGTTCAAAGTGCTAACTGCTAGGGCCCTAGACCATCGCCACAAGAAAGTTGATGAGGAAACCGGCGAGATACTCTGGTATGAACCGGAACACCAAGCTGTCATGCGTGTTATTCAAGAGTGTGCAGGTATCGGTTATTGGAAACTCACGCCATTGCGTGAAACCTACGGAGTGGACCCTGACGAATACTACGCAACGACCAGCACGAAAGCTGGAGTAAAGATCACAAATAGGTAGCTATTTGGTGCGACATGAACTAGAGTGATCTAACGAACACCCCCCAAGCGTTTGACTCCAATTAAACATCTGGGGGACCATATGAGGGGCAAGGCTTTTACTTCTTGGTTTGGCCTTGCCCCTCTCTCACGTTTTCACGCAACAATCGTGAGCGCTCATGCTCGCGCAAACCTCCCCAAATACCAAACTCAATCTTGTTATCCAATGCGTATTTCAGGCAATAGTCAATCACTGAGCATTCGCTACATATTGAAACTGGATACGCCAGAGTCTCATGCGACCTAGTCATCGGAAAGAAGATGCTGGTGTCTACCCCTCTGCAATTTGCGAGGAATACCCACCAAGCATTATCTACTTCTTTTTCGCCGGAGCTTTCTTTTTGGCTGGAGCTTTCTTCACCGGGTCCGACTTCTTCGCTGCTTTTGGGGCTGCCTTCTTTTTCGCTGGCGCTTTCTTCTTTGCAGGAGCTTTCTTCGGTTTCCCTGCTAATTTCGCCCAAGTGTCCTCGCAAACGAATCCTAGTGGTACTATACCGTTACTCTCTTGAAACGCTCCTACGGCTCTCTGAGTGCCGATAGCGAACCTTCCATCAACGTAAAGCGATGCTCCGTGTTCGTTGAGTAGGGTTTGTAGGTGTCGGACTGCGTGTGCGTTCGAATTGTTGGTGACTGATAGTGGTGGTGTTCCTATATCCATCTAAATCTCCTTATATCGGGGTCGGCGTGGTTTCTTCTTACCCATTGTACTCCTATTGGTAAAGCTGTTCATCAGCATCTTCGGGCATATCTTCTTGTTGCTTCATAATTGAAGCGGTAGGACCACCTATAGGGCCCCCAGCTGCGAGCGCTCCCTTGATAACGGATAGTGCTGCAGGTAAACCGCCGATTGCGGCCATCTTGAGCGTAGACATTCCTACGTCAATTCCCATACCAGAGGCACTCATTAGCCCCAAGAAAGTTTGGATATATGTGAAAGCTGCTCGCTCCAGAATATCCAGTAGTTGTTCTTTATTAAATCTCACGATTATCTCCAATTCATTAGAATAGCGCTCCCCATGTTTTGGGTCCAACGATACCATCAGCAACGAGGTTGTTCGCTCGCTGGAATGATTTGACGGCTGCCAAAGTTTTACGCCCGAATATCCCATCGGGGAATCCACATGCGTAACCTTTGTTCGCCAGTTGGGCTTGCAAGGCTTTCACCGCTGAATTGCGTGAGCCTTTGCGGAGCGGTTTGCGTTTAACTTGTTCTCCTAGCATTGCGATAGCTGCGCCAACACCCTTCATATCCACTTTCGTAGTTTGGGTTTTCTTAGTTTCGGTTGGCTTGCCTTCCATAGCTGGGGCAGGGAATATCCCTGAACTATCTCGCCACTGGAAATGCCACCACTCGAACGGATTGAGAACTGTTTGCCGGATACCATAATCTTTCGCTATGCGAGCAACATCACCTGTTGTTATTCCGGACCCGGTGATACGCAGATCGACTGCGTGACCGTAGCCGTCAAATGGTTGTTGCATGTGCCAACTGCCTTGGAATAGCTTTCCAAATTTCCTATCCGGATTGGCCGCCAAATTGAATCCGGGTTTTCGGGCGACCCACCCATCGTAAAGCCTCTTTTGGTCGGCATACGACCTTACGCCAGAAACGATCTTGACCTTTCCAGAGATGCGTGAGTCCTCGTTCAGCAGAGCATTCAGCCTTGCTTTGAAGGTTGGGTGTAACAGGTCTATACGAACCCATTTGCTGGTGGTGGGTAATGCCATATATATAGAGTAGCCGATGCGTGCGACAATTTCAGGAAAATGAGGTAAATATGTTTGCAAATCCCCCCTAACCGCTGTATCATTAAATATGGAGTCAAATCAAACAAACCAAGAAAGGAATTCCATGAAATATATCATTTCACAATACTGGTTCTACTACACAGGATTGAAAATCAAAATGCGAAGGAGAACCCATGACTATACCAACTAATAATTTCAAGATTAGGAGACTTCGTGATCGTCTCAATACTGCTAAAGAACTCGGGGAAGCAAGCGAAGCCCAGCTAGAACAGTATTCCCAGTACTTTGAATCCAGAATAGAACTCTGGTGCGAACTTCGGAAAAACGACAAATACCGAAAATGGGCAAACAGGGTCGTCTACGAACTAGAGGAAACCTTTGACCTGATGGGTCTTTAGCCATAAGGAGGCGAATGATTAACGTAGAACAGAAATTATCCTCATACGCAAAAGGATATGAGGCTGAAATGGGGTGGACTGGTGATAGTCTGCCCGCCGATTGGGAGATTCACCGCAACAACACCATTCGGAACGTATTGATTGAATTAGACATGACGTATCGTGCGTTCGCCGAGAGTTCATGGACCACAGAGGTGCTGACCCTGATTGGTAACCATGAGCAAGAGTTGATTACGCCACCGTTGCACCCAGAAGTCGTATTTAAGATGTACGAAATGGAAGCGATAATCGTAAAGGCAGTCAATTATGGAATAGATTGCGCTTACACGAAATACAGAAAGGAGTATCAGTTATGACTTGGGAATTGTATGACAAGTTAATTGCGACTTTGGTAAACGTAGCTATGGTCGCCTACATTGTCTGGGCACTGTACATGTTTAAGAAACATGGCGCTCGCAGGATTTTCATTTGGCTCGGACTCGCACCCGGTGACCTTGAAGAAGATGAGATGAACCAAAAGTGAATCACGACTGTGTCCGTTCCGGATTCTGTTGCAAGCAGGGTATTTGTCCTTATGGAGTGTGGAACTCCGACTTGCACCAGTGTCAGTTCTTAGAAGGAGAAAAGGTCGGCGATTACTCTTGCAGTAAGTACGAAGAAATAATCGCAGATCCGCTCAGTAAGTTCTCGCCAGCTTTCGGGGAAGGTTGTAGCTCTGCACTCAATCCTGATCGATTGGTATTAATACGGAAAGGAGGCGAGCATGCCTAACAAGATTGACTGGATGATACAAGCGAGTAAAGTACTCCGAGACAAGACAATCGTGAAAGTGGAATACATGACGAAAGGCGAAGCCGAACAAAACGGCTGGTCCAAACGACCACTGTGTATTTACCTACATGACGGTACTTGGCTAGTGCCTATGTCAGATGACGAAGGCAACGATGGAGGTTCTTTGGCAACAACGCACGAAGATTTGCCAACAATACCTGTTATGTGGACAAGCGATGAAACCTAGACGGTAAGTTCTTCGGGGAGTTCAGCCTCAACACGCTGTGCTTGCCCCCCGATTGAATAGCCTCGGAGTTCGCCAGCTTTGACTAATTCCCAAGCCCATTCTTCCCAGATTACGCCCATGAAAGGTGTGTCTGGGGGGAATTGATATTTGGTGACACCTTCACCCGGCACCACAAGAGAAGTTTCTATTTCCATTGGCCATGTTAGGATTTCAACCATTTCGCCAGCAGGTTTCTCGGAATGCTGTAGGTAGATAGTCCTGTCGCCTTTACGAACCCAATCCCAAATCGCAGTTTGCAATTCTGAGGCCGCAATAGTCTCTCCGTGTGCATCTTCCAATTCTGGAACATATACTGGGCCCATTGTGTAACGCTGTTCGGCTTTCATTATTGGCGTGAAAGATGTAGTGGTGCTAGCAGTTAATCGTTTCTCTAATTCCTCTAGCATGAGAGTATCTAGGATTCCGATTACCGACCCGGCGAGACTTTCCGATGTCTTGTTGTATGCTTCCGCTAGATTAGTCGTTGTAACGGATTTGATGTGACGAGAGAACTGTTCGATTTGCGCCAATCTTTCCTCAGCACGTTCCCTAGATATGTAACACCCGAAAGAACGTGACCTATCAGCGCTGTAAACGCAGAACTGACCATCTTCCTGTACGATTTCTTTCTTATACATATCATCGTCGTCGTAGCCACCACCAAGCTCAACATCAACCATTCCAGAAGTGATTGCTTCTTCTAACGCATGGATTATCTCCATAGTCGCGGAACGGAGTTCGGGGGCCCCCTGAAATGAGTAGTCCAGCATCGCTGAATATGCCATCAGTAGGCAGTCAATAGCCGTATGGGCTTTGGTAATGTCCTCGTTTGTATTATCCATAGCGTAACTAGATTAGCGCTAATCAGCTTCGCAATCAAGAACATAAAGAAACCCCCTCCGTAGAGGGGGCAACTTGTTTGGTTCCTAAGCTAGTGCTGCTTGTAAGAACTCCAACAGTTCTTCAGCTTGAGAGTCGCTCATGTGAATCGTGGTGGAGTTGTCGTTGTAAGCAATCGTCACGCCAGTAGAATTTTCTCCGCTGTAAATTCGTTTGATTTGAGCATCCTCGTTTAAGAATAACCTCATTGAATCGATGCAACCTTTGAACTTTTCGCTAGTTCTTTCTACAATACATAGAGTTGCAGCCATGCCCCAGACCCAATTGTTTCGTTGCTTAATTGTCTTACTGCCGTGGGCTAGTTTTGACCTATCCTTTTCTATTTCTGTATCTGTATATAATCTCATGGAATTTCCCTTCTTGGTTTTATTTGCGTTTGACTCCATGTATGAATGATACACTTGTTTGGGGGGGTTTGCAAGTAAATTTGCGATATTTTTACGGTTTTCCTGAAATTATTTTCAATGCTGATATTTTCCGAAAATAGACTTGTAATTCCCCCCTAACGAATATAGAGTGAATCTATGGAGTCATCTACAAACCAAGGAGGAAAAATGACTTTACGAAATACAGTACGCATTGGTGGCGAGAACCTCGCCCAAGTCAATGCACCAACATCGGTAGCTCAAGATACTGCCCGGCATGTCTTTGAGGCTTCCGAAGGGAGAATTGACTTTCGGGCAAATGCGCCTGACCGCAATGACCCTGATTCGCTTGCCTATATATTCTGGACTGCTTACCACTCAGCTAGAAGATTATCCGCATAGGCGGTGGCGATTAGACCCTCCCTTCGGGGAGGGTCTTTTTCGTTTACCGTTTACCACCGTCGTAAGGAGTAGCGTGACCGAGACTTATCATCTCGTCATTCAGGCAAGCTCCTTCGCCATTGAGGATATTTCCTAGTATCCTGCCAAACTTGCCCTTCTTATCTAATTGTGTTTGCACAATCACCGCATCGCAATTACCCAACCAATCCTCAACAAATCGTTTGGACTCAAGTCCCTTTTGCTTTTCAACTAAGTCTCTCGTTCTTGATTCAGGTGCGTTGATTCCGGCGAAACGGATTCTAGCTTCCATGTGCAGGTCAAATCCCAAGTCTAGGATTACGTCTATTGTGTCGCCATCTACCACCCGGCGAACTTTCGCCCGATAGTGATACAGATTACTTTTGCTCATTGTTCTCCCTCGATGATGGTGCTGCGTTCATACTGAAAGCTGCGTCAAGTTCTTCTAATGTGATTTTACCATCATCAGCGTAGGCTGCTGCCAGTTTACTCACTACGTTAGCAACAGCGGTGAATCCAGCCAAGAGGCAAGCCTTGAAGGGTTCAATCCCCCCAATGATGCTCGCACCCCCAACGACGGCCATACTCTGGTAAATAAACGTCGCAAGGATTCTCATGCAAACGCTTCTGATGGTTGCTACGGTGTTATTCATCTTTGTCACGCCAGTAATCTATCGCAACACCCAAAAGGTGGGTGGCTAATGCGATAATAGATATCCAGATTCCCCATTTCAGCGTGCTTGACGAAAGGGTAATCAGGACCAATCCTGTTCCGGCGAGAGTCCAAGATAAATACAGTATTTCTCTACTTAACCTTGAAAACATTATCTTCTATTCCTTCCTCTGCTCCGACTGGAGGGTCCGCTACTCGGTCCTCCCGATGGCCCAGATGTACTTACTGTTGATGTAGGTGCTGGGCGAATCTGTGTTGCTACCGTACTAACGACTGCCGTCGCAGCTACGATCGTTCGCCTTTCTCCTACCGTTACGTTCTGCCCTTCCGCTTCGTAATCATCAAATCCCCCATCGAACACATTTACTTCCGATTCGAATTCTTCTTTGGTTTCAGAATCAGCCTCATTGAATATCTCAGGATTCTCCTCAAAGAGTTCTTCTAGTTGTTCATCTTCTGCTTCCTCAAAGAACTCCTCGTTATCTTCAAGGATTTCTTCAAGAACGTCATCGGCTTCCAGTTCCTCTATCAATTCTTCTAACTGCTCCTCATCTTCTAATAAATCCTCAATGTCTACTTCTTCTAATTCTAGGTCAGGGTCATCTTCCCACTCGCCAGTCTCCTCATCAAAGTAGATATCCTCCTCATTCGGGGGCCCTTCCTCGTATTCTTCAAAGAATTCTTGCCCCGGTCCGATTTCTTCTTCGGGCCCGACTTCTTCCTCAATTTCCTCTACCTCGTCATCGCCAAACTCCCCGAAATCCTCGCCATCTATGATTTCTGGGAGGTCATCTTCGGTAATTTCTTCGCCGGGGAAGTTTTCGTTGCCGGGGACCAAATCCCCATCCTCTACATCAACCACGATTCCTGTATCGTCGTCATCGTCAAAGTCCCAATCAAAGTCGTCCCAGTCAATATCATCAACATCGTCCCAATCGATGTCGTCAATGATGATAGGCTCTGGAGATGGTATGGGTTCAGGTGTCGGTATTGGTGTTGGCTCTGGTGTTGGGGTTGGCGGTTGCGGTGTCGGACTTGGAGGAATAGGAGTTGGTTCAGGCGTTGCCGTTGGTTCTGGGGTGGGTGTCGGATCGGGAGTAGGAGTCGGCTCTGGTAAGGGAACCGTCCATTCCCCACCGGATATATCCATAGAGTAAGTCCCAGTTGTATCTTCATCATACGCATCCGCTCTAAGAACGTAAGTTCCAGCTTCTAAGGTTTCCTGTATGTGGGAATCCCAGCAATAATTCGTTCCATTGTTATGTGGAGCTGAATCATCATCTTGGTAAAGTAACGTTTCATTATCGTCATATAAGTAGATATAAGGGTCCGCACTATCACTCTCCGATCCATGGTCATTGCACGTTAAACTAGTATAAGTTGTGATACTAACTTCAGTAGTTTCTGATATTACAAAAGTAAATTCAGGTCCTTCTCCAACAGTATCTACAACTATTGTACATTCCCAGCCATCATCAGTTGTTTCACAAACAGTTTCAGCTTGAGCTGCAGGCGCAAACCATACAACACCAAGTAATGCAGCTAATAAAGCTCTACTTAGGACTTGAAAATGCTTTTTAGTAAGCGTCAACCTCGCCATACATCTCTTCCAAGTCAGACTCGTCTGGTTCCACTCGTGTATATATCGAGCTAGATCCGTCCTTCCCTAGAATTGATGCTGCGTATCCTTTAAGCAAACTTAATACTGCAGCGCATCCACTGGCAAGTATAAGTTTCCATTCTGTCACACCCATATCTATCACTGAATTAGTGCCTAAAGTACCACCACAGGCTTGAAGAAAAGTAGCTACAACTCTTTCGCCCATATCTTTATAATCTATTCTCTTCATGACATAAGTGCCTTCCATGTTTTCGGCCCACATATTCCATCTGCCTTTAATCCAGATTTTTTCTGAAATTGCTTTAACGCTCTAAGAGTATACCATCCGAAGTGGCCGTCAACGCCAGTATTACGAGATGGATATTTAGTTAATCTATATCCTTTGTTAGCGAGACGGTTTTGTATTAACTCAACTTCAGGACCTTTAGCGCCTTTACGTACCACTGTTTTCATGGCTTCACCAATAAATTCAAAAGCAGAACGTTGATCTGTCTTTGCCATTATTGTGGCTCCAACTTGTGCTTTCTTTTCTTTTTTGCCTTCAAGCGCAGAAGCTGGGTACCAATCATATTTCTTAGTATCATGGCGGTATCCGTAAGCTTGATGATGCCACCACTCCGAAGGTACGGTTTTAACTAGACCATATT